>Ga0181593_10000818_pt1 | contig 27612 bp, 25 predicted proteins | sample 071ome_19_FD_133756 | JGI IMG/M metagenome (GOLD analysis project Ga0181593, IMG submission 133756) | Coastal salt marsh microbial communities from the Groves Creek Marsh, Skidaway Island, Georgia - 071413AT metaG (megahit assembly) | ecosystem: Environmental > Aquatic > Marine > Intertidal...
GCGGGATCGGTGCGAGTACAGCCCGACAGCAACACCAGGCAGACAGACATAAAAAAAGGTGCCAGCACCCTGGCACCTTTCCTGTTTCCGCTTGTCCTCATCCTGCAGGACATACCTTATCAGGGTTTGCGGAATACCAGCACGGAACGGTCAGTGTCTCCGCGCATGGCAAAAACCATGCTGGAATGATCGTCCTCGGGGTGGGCAAGAATATCGCTGTCAGTAGCCAGTTCGAACCCCGCACTGGTCACCTCGTCAATGATCACGCTTTTCTCGATGCGATGGATGGTACCGGCGACATCCCAGCCTGAACCCGCTGCCGCGGCATGATCGATCACCACATAGCGGCCGCCCGGAGCCAGGGCATTGAATACGTGGGCATTCAGCGTTGCCGGGTCCACACCCATGGCCGGAAAATCATGGTAGGACAGGATGTTGAAGACGATATCCAGGCCGGCGGGCAGCATGATGTTGTTGTATTCGACGATGGTGTAATTGGCGTTGGCGCGGGCATCTGCAAAGGCTTGCCCGGCCCTGCCTACACCGCCTTCCTGGAATGCTGCCAGTGCCGGCAGATCATACATTTCCACCATGCCGGAAGGCCCGACCGCCTCCACCAACATTGGCGTGTAGTACTGGCCGAAGCTGGTCAGCTCAGCAACATGGTCGCCTTCAGCGATGCCCGACAGGGCCAGGACATGGGCCGGTTTACGACCGGCATCACGGGCACGGGCGGCATCGGCACGCTCACCCGATTCCACGGCACGCCGGATATTGGCGGGTGTATCGGCCGGAATCATGTAGGACTGGGCGATGACCGCCGCAGTGGCAAAGGCGGCCATCAGGCCGACGGTGGCTTTCAGAAATGGCTTGTTCATGGTTTTCCCCTCAAGGGTCAATAGGCTTTCCCTGGCCGATGATTGTATAGACCGGCCTCAGCGGATTGCAACTCTCGTCGGAAAAAGAATGGAACAGCCCTGATTTCAGGCAAAGGCATGCCGATTGGCACCCCTTGCCTGGTGATTCCGCGGTCTTTATTGCCCGCTCAGGTCGAGCAAAAGCTTGTTGAGCCTGCGGATGTAGCTGGCAGGATCATCCAGCTGTCCGCCTTCAGCCAGGCTGGCCTGGTCGAACAGGATGGCGGCAAGGTCGTTGAAACGGGCCTCATCGGCTTCTGCATCGAGTTTAGCCACCAGCGGGTGTGCCGGATTGATTTCAAAGATCGGCTTGAACTCTGGCATCTTCTGGCCCGCCGCTTCCATGATCTTGCGCATCTGCGCACCCATGTCATGTTCTGCAATGGACAGGCAGGCCGGGGAATCCGTCAGCCTGTGGGTGGTGCGCACCTCAGAGACCGCATCACCCAGGCTGTCCTTGAGGCGCTTGAGCAGGGGTTCCGCCTGCTTGTCGATTTCTTCATGCTGTTTCTTCTCTTCCTCTGAATCCAGCTTGCCCAGGTCGAGTTCCCCACGGGTTACGTCTTGGAAGGACTTGCCGTCAAATTCCATCAGGTGACTGACGAACCATTCATCCACCCGGTCTGACAACAGCAGTACCTCGATGCCTTTCTTGCAGAAAACCTCCAGGTGGGGGCTGTTCCTGGCCGTGTTGTAGGATTCAGCGGCAATATAATAAATCTTTTCCTGACCCTCCTTCATACGGGACACGTAATCCTCGAGTGACTGGTCCTGCAGTGACGTTTCCGTGTGTGTGGTGGCGAACAACAGCAGCTTGGCGATCTTTTCACGGTTGGCATAATCCTCGGCTGGACCTTCCTTGAGCACCTGGCCGAATTCATTCCAGAACTTCTGGTAGGTGTCCTTATCCTTCTTTTTCAGCTTCGCCAGCATATCCAGTACACGCTTGGTAAGCGCACTCTTCATGGAGTCCACGGCGGGATCCTTCTGCAGGATCTCGCGGCTCACATTGAGAGAAATGTCGTTGGAATCGAGAACACCCTTGATAAAGCGCAGGTACAGCGGCAGGAATTGCTCGGCATCGTCCATGATGAACACACGTTGCACGTAGAGTTTCAAACCACGGGCGGCATCACGGTTCCACATGTCATAGGGAGCCCGGGCCGGCAGGTACAACAGGCTGGTGTATTCCAGCTTGCCTTCGACCTTGTTGTGGCTCCACTCCAGTGGATCCCCGAAATCATGGCTGATGTGCTTGTAGAACTCCTTGTATTCTTCGTCCTTCAGTTCTGTGCGCGAACGGGTCCACAGGGCCTGGGCGGTGTTCACTGCTTCGTATTCGGGCGCCTTATTGCCGGATTTCTTGTCCTCGTCACCGAGATCCTCCTTCACCATCATGACCGGAATCGAGATATGATCGGCATACTTCCTCACGATGCCGCGCAGGCGATACCCTTCGGCAAATTCCTTGTCATCCTTCTTGAGGTGCAGGACGATGCTGGTGCCCCGGTCGGTCTTGTCGACGGATTCAACGTTGAAATCGGCTTCACCGGCTGACTCCCACTTCACGCCCTGACCGGCCGGTTCACCGGCTTTGCGACTGAACACTTCAACCTTGTCGGCAACGATAAAGGCAGAATAAAAGCCCACGCCGAACTGGCCGATCAACCGCGAATCCTTTTTCTGATCCCCGGTCAGTGATTCCAGGAACTGTGCAGTGCCTGACTTGGCGATAGTTCCCAGGTTTTCAATGATCTCGTCCCGATTCATGCCGATGCCGTTGTCACTGATAGTAATGGTCTTCTTCTTGGGATCGAATTCAACAGTGATCTTCAACTCCGGGTCGTCTTCCAGCAATTCCGGTTTGGCCAACGCGGCAAAACGCAGCTTGTCCGCTGCATCCGAGGCATTAGAGATGAGCTCGCGCAGGAAGATTTCCTTGTTGGAGTACAAGGAATGGATCATCAGGTGCAATAACTGCCTGGCCTCCGTCTGGAAGCCCAGAGTTTCTTTTTTGGCTTCTACGCCCATATTTGCTGGTCCCTTGTCAGTTATACCAATCCCCCCTACATGAGGGCTGATAGCGCTTTTTCAAGGCAAAAAAAACGCATCCTGGGATGCGTTTTTCACTACATACTGCTTTATCGTTATTGTTGTTAGCTGTGTCTATGCCGTTGTTTAACGGAAGAATTCTGCCAGTTCACGGCGCTGACGCTGCAGGGTTTCATAACGTTCCTTCTCGCGGGTCAGCACGGTTACCCAGGTGCGGGCAGTGTCCCGACTGCGTTCGTCACGCTGTGCGGCTCGGGCGGCTTCCAGGCCTTCATCGTATCGGTTCAGCTCCATGTATGCGCGGGCCAATGACAGGTATACCTGGTCTGTACGTTCCAGGTCACCCTTGTCCAGCGCCTGGTTAAACGCATCGACTGATTTCTCCCACTCGGTCATGGTGGAGTAGATTCTGCCAAGGCGGGCATACAACTCTCCGTCATCGGCCATGGCAGCCGCTTTTTCCAGGGGCGGAGCAGCTTTTGCGTCCTCACGGGCGATCTGGTAGCAGGTGGACAGGAACGACAGGTTGCCTTCATCCTGCTCAATCACACCGTCAGCCATGCCGCGCTCCATGATACGCGCACAACCGTACGGGTAATCATTGTTATACAGCTGGGCGGCAAAGTTGATGAGTTGTGCATCGGAGTCGAGGTGACCAAGGACATCATTCACGTAATAGAACTGACCCTGCTCCTGGAAGCGCTCGATCTGGCCGAGAACCGCAGGCAGCAGCACCCAGTCATCCGGTTCGTTGTACAGTACCACGGCTTCACGCAGCACCTGATAAGCTTTTACATAATCTTCCACGTTGAAATACAGCGCTCGCAGCAGGTCATAGGTATTCTTGGGAATCGCCTCGTTCTTGGAACGCAGGATTTCCATGTTGCGCAGGATGAAAGGTATTGACTCCTGGAACTGCTCCAACTGGTAATGCGCCGTGCCTATGCGGAAATAAACATCCTCATTGGGTTCCAGTGCAATATTGTTGTATTCGGTGAACTGCTGAATGGCCTGTGGAAATTGTTCCTGCACGTAGTAAAGGGAGCCCAGGTAGAACAGGGTCTGTTCAAGCTGCTCCTGGGTCAGGTTGGGCAGGCGCATGATCTGTTCGTAGGCCTGGATAGCCTCGTTGTACTGCTCCTGGATCTGGTAGATATTCGCGTAAAACTGCCACATGACGAATTTTTCACGGTCATTTAGGCGATCACGATCGAACAATTCCCTGATTTCGTCGAGGATGCGGAGTGCCTCGGGGTAATTTTCCATATCACGAAGCTCCATGACCTCGTTGATACGGGTAAATACCTGGCGGCTGAGCGTCTGGGAAGAACGGGCTTCCGGTGGTGCGCGGCGGCCATCATCATCGTCCTGCGCAGACGCAAACGGCACCGCAAGCACAATGCCCGCGGCGAAAACAAATTTCACCAGACCCGGCAACAGCTTTGGAAAAATAATCTGTTTCATCAATTTTCTCTCTTAGTTGTCTGCCAGGTTGTAACGGAACAGGTACCTAACACCCGGTACGGCTACGGCGACACCGTCAGAAACGCGCGGGTTGAACTTGAAGCGGGAAACAGCACGACGGGAAGAGGAGTCGAAGATATTTTCCGGATCCGCATCGATAACCTCGATGCTGTTTTCATCCACGGTACCCTGGGCGGTCACGGTGAACTGCACCAGGCACCAGCCCTCGATACCCCTGGAAGCCGCCCTTTGCGGATACTGCGGCTCGATGGTCACGATCGGCAGCATTTCGGAGTCACTGGCGGAAATGGAGGCGCTGTTGTCCAGGCCACCCATATCCACTTCCACGCGCGCCAGGTTCAGGCCTTCACCAGAAGGCGCGTCGAGGGAAAGATCGGGTTCGGGCAGATCGGGAATTTCTTCCGGCACATCCGGCTCTTCCGGTTTTGGTTCCTGGCGCTGCACTTCCAGTTCGATCTCCGGCATGGTGATGTCGGCAATCTTGCGGACCTCGCCCTGCTCAGGCTCTGACTGATCCATAGAGATCAGGAACTGCATCAGGAAGAACAGTGAAAACGTTACTGCTGAAGCAAATACAACGGCAAATCCAATGTTAAATAATCTGACCATGTCTTATTCCTCTGCAGCTATCTGTGTGCAACCGGATTGGGCTTCACGTGCCGCATTCATGATCATCAGCACGAATTCGTTGGTTGCCGCCTGGTCCGCCTGTATGACTACACAGGAGTTGGGCGACTCGGCCAAGCGCTGCTCGATCCTGAGCCTCAGGTTGCGTGGCGGGATAATGTCCTTATCCATCCAGATTTCACCCAGGGGGGAAACGGCGATCAGGATCGGGTCTCCCGACGTGGGCTCTACGGTTGATGCTTCCGGGTAGAGTACTTCGTAACCGGCTTCCTTAACGAATACTGAGGTGACGATAAAGAAGATGAGCAGGATGAAAACCACATCCAGCATGGGGGTAAGATCGATCTCCCCTGCCTGCTCGTCCGCTTTCTCTCTGGCAAAACCTTTCATATAAATTCCTATTCTAACGTCTTATACAGGAACGTCAGGTTTAACTGGCATGCTGGATTTCAAGGTGATCTTCCAGCAGCTGCAGTTCACGGTTGGTTCGCACTTTAAGAATATTGCTGGCAAAGATGCCTGACAGCGCACCGACCATTCCCGCCATGGTGGGAATGGTTGCCCGGGCTACACCACCGGACATCTGCTTCGCGTCGCCACCACCAGTCACCGCCATTACATAGAACACCTCGATCATGCCGGTTACCGTGCCGAGCAGACCGAAGAGCGGGCATACAACAACCAGCACTTCGATCAGCGGCAGGGTGGACCTGAGATCCAGGGTAACGCGGGAAATGAGTTCCTGGCGGATGGCATGGGCATTCCAGGACTTCTTGTCCTTCCTGGCTTCCCATTCAGACAGGGCCTTGACCACATTCTTCTTGTGTATTGTGCGCAGGAACCAGAAGCGTTCAATCATCAGGCTCCATTTCACAAACAGCAATATGGCGATGAAATTGAGAACGGGGCCACCGCGTTCCATGAAAACGTCGATGGCCTCAAAGCTCAAACTCAATGTTTCTAACATAAGCTATTCTCCAGCTTCAGATTGGCTTTTTGTTTAGCTTATGCTGCCTTTGCTGTCGCTTCCGCCCTTCTGGCAATGATGCCAGTGGCCTGCTCTTCCAGGATGTGAATCACATTATCGCTGCGTGACTTCACGATGGTGTGGAACAGGATGGTCGGGATCGCGACTACGATACCCAGTACCGTGGTTACCAGGGCGCCTGAGATGCCGCCTGCCATGATCTGCGGGTCACCGGTACCGAACAGGGTGATGGCCTGGAACACTGTGATCATACCGGTCACCGTACCCAGCAGGCCGCCCAGCGGGGCTACCGTGGCGATAATCTTGAGCAGGGTCAGGAAGCGCTCCAGCGCCGGGGTTTCCAGCAGGATGGCCTCACCAAGCTTCAGCTCAAGGGTTTCAATATCCAAGTTCTTGTCTGCCTCGTACACCATCAGTACACGGCCCAGCGGGTTGTTCTTGCTGGGACGATCCGGGTTTTTCAGCTGACGCTTGACCTTGGAGTTCACCAGGGTCAGGGTGATCATCCTTTCCACCGCCAGCAGGGCTGCGAACAGGCCGACGAAGATGATGATCTGGCCGATGGTACGACCCTGCTCCCAGTACCTCTCGCGGAAGGACGGAGAACTGATGAGGGCCGCCAGGTAGGAACCACCCTGGGCTCCGGTCGGGTCAACACCCACCATTGTGAAACCGCCGGCAGCAGCCTGGATGGCACCTGCAGTGTCAGTGTAGTTGGCAGGCTGGCTGGGCAGTACGCTCAGACGCCGGGTGTTGGCGTCATATTCCAGGTACTGGCTGTTGGAAACGATCTGGTATGAACCGATACGCACAACTTCCTGGCTGTTCTGGGTACCATCGGGCTGGGCCACATTGGCAGTGAACTTGGCAACGTTGGCGGATTCGGTCATTTCCTGCAGCAGGTAGAACCACAGTCTTTCCAGCTGTTCGATGCTGGGGAGCTGCGAATCACTGCCCATGATCTCGGCCAGTTCAGTCAGGAATTCCTCACGACCGGGGTACTGGGCGGAAATCAGGGAAACTTCGAACTGGCTGCGGGTGTCACCCACAACGCCGGCGATGGTGCCGAACAGTTCGTCAAGGTCACCCAGGCGTTCCTGCAATGTTTCGAACAGCTGGGCCTTGGTGATTTCGTTCTGGTTATAGGTATTTTCCAGGTCAACCGAAATGCGTTCTTCGGTTTCGCGGCGCTGTACCATCTCGTTGAGCAGGGACTGGCGCTGGTTGATATTCTGCTGGAACTGCTGTGTACGCTGGCGGCTTTCTTCGGTCTCACTCAGGCGGCGCTGCTCAACCAGATCGAGCAGGTTGCTCAGGTTGGCTGCTTGCTGCTGGCCGAAGGCCAGGGTTGAAGTTACACAAATCAGTGAAACTATAACTGGCTTTAAAATAATCTTTGCGAATTTCATTGTTGCTTACTCCGGCGCGTGAATCGGTAATTCAAGGATTTCCATGCTGGCCAGATCCTGCGCCATTCTGATGGCGTTGGCCACGGGGCGACGATAGCTGTCTTCCAGGGTTACCCACTGGTTTGAGTTTTTATCCCACACACCGGTCTGGGTCTGGTCGCTGGTCTGGTACAGCAGTGCGATACGACCGACACGGAGAATATCCACGTCGCGCTCGACACCGCCAAGTTCCAGCGTATCGGTATAGTGCTGCATTACCCTGCCGTAGTTGATTTCCTGCTGGTAAGCGGCAAGTACAAGACGGAATTTTTCAGCAACGTTCACGCTCGAGTCGCTGAAGGTATCGCGGATAAGGTCAAGACGGGCCTGCCTTTCGTCAACCAGGAACGGCATGTCCAGTTCAACGAACTGCTCGAGGGCTACCATCATTCTTTCCATCAGCGGCGGAACCTGCCTTTGCAGTGCGGCGGCATCTTCGATTGACTGGTTGTATTCAGCGATGCGCTTTTCCTGTTCGGCGATGGTCCTGCGATAACCGGCGTTGTAGACCTCGAGACCATCGACGATCTTGGCGACTTCGCCGTATTCCTGGATCAGTTCATCAGCCTGGTCTGAAAGCTGGTTGATCCTGCGCTGGGCTTCAGCAGCTGCGGCAATGGCTTCGCCTGCTGCAGTGTTTGCCCTGTCAAGGATGCTGGTGTCGACAACAGTGTCCTGGGCGGAAACTGATCCGATGCCGAGCAAGACAGGTAGCATTAATAAAGGAACAAGAATCCCTTGCTTGAAACGATGGTAGATCATGTGTAGTCCCACTTGTTTAAGAAAATCTATTGATGAGCAGACCCCCGCTTGCACATCTCGCATCCAGCATCTATCTCTTCGGATATTTCCCTGGAAGCAAAATAAGCAGCAAAAGTCTAATCGAAAGGTAATTCCCCTCACCTAACGGACCGGCACCCGTGGTTGCCGGGCCGGAATATTCGTAAATATATCAGCTTGTTGGTCTTCCCTGAGTACTACCCTTCATCCCTGAGGCAGGTGAGCATATCAAATACTCGTTGCAGATTGAACACTTTAATCCTTAAAAAATCAAAGGATTTCTGTCCAAAACTAGGGTGCTTTCAGAGGTGTTTTCTGGTTGTAAAAGGCGTTCTTACCGCCTCGATGAGAGGCGGTAAAAACAGGACCTGGCAAGCGTGAAAAATGACTCTTTGGTCAGTTACCAATGGGCGGCTTTTTTCAGTCCTTCACCGATTTCGGCCAGGCTGCGGACAGTCGTTACGCCGGCGTCATTGAGTGCAGCGAACTTCTCCTCCGCGGTGCCCTTGCCCCCGGAAATGATCGCTCCGGCATGCCCCATGCGCTTGCCAGCAGGCGCGGTTACTCCCGCAATATAGGAAACAACGGGTTTGCTCACGTTGGCCTTGATGAACCGGGCGGCCTCCTCTTCTGCGGTGCCGCCTATCTCGCCGATCATGACGATCGCCTCTGTCTGGGGGTCCTCCTCCAGAAGTGCCAGGATATCCGTGAAATTGGAGCCGGGAATCGGGTCCCCGCCAATGCCGACGCAGGTGGACTGGCCAAAACCATAGTCGGTGGTCTGCTTCACTGCCTCATAGGTCAGGGTGCCCGACCTGGACACGATGCCGACCTTGCCGGGTAAATGGATATGGCCAGGCATGATGCCGATCTTGGATTCCCCGGGGGTGATCACGCCGGGACAATTCGGTCCAATCAGGCGCACACCGAGTTCGTCGCATTTCACCTTCACAGTCAGCATATCCAGCGTGGGAATGCCTTCGGTGATGCAGACGATAAGCTTGATGCCGCCAAACGCGGCTTCCAGGATGGAATCCTTGCAGAACGGAGCCGGCACATAAATAACCGAGGCTTCCGCACCGGTCTCAGCAACGGCTTCACTGACGGTGTTGAACACCGGCAGGTTCAGGTGGGTCTGTCCACCCTTGCCCGGCGTCACACCGCCGACCATGTTGGTGCCGTATTCTATGGCCTGCTCTGAGTGGTACGTACCCTGCGACCCGGTAAACCCCTGGCAGATAACCTTCGTATGCTTGTTGATCAGAATGCTCACCTGGCACCTCCTGCGGCCTTCACGGCAGCCTGGGCGGCTTCGGTCAGACTGGAGGCTGCGATGATGTTCAGCCCGCTGTCCCTGAGCACCTTGCTGCCAAGCTCGGCATTATTGCCTTCCAGCCTGACGACGACCGGCACTTTCACGCCGACCTCTTCCACTGCATCGACAATACCCACGGCGATGAGGTCGCAGCGTACTATGCCGCCAAATATATTCACCAGCACCGCTTTCACCTTTTCATCAGACAGGATGATCTTGAAGGCTTCGGAGACGCGCTCCTTGGTCGCCCCGCCACCCACGTCGAGAAAGTTGGCCGGCTCGCCGCCGTACAGCTTGACGATATCCATTGTGCCCATGGCAAGTCCTGCCCCGTTAACCATGCAACCTATGTTGCCATCCAGGGCGACGTAGTTCAGGTCCCAGTTGGCGGCATGTACTTCCCGCTCGTCATCCTGGGTCGGGTCATGCATTTCCTTCAGCTTTGGCTGCCGGTAAAGCGCATTGCCGTCTATGTTGAGTTTCGCATCCAGGCAATGCAGGTCGCCTGCCTTGGTGATGACCAGCGGATTGATTTCCAGCAGTGACAGATCGCACTCGACAAACATTCTGGCCAGGCCCAGGAAGATTTTCGTGAATTGCTTGATCTGGTCGCCCGAAAGTCCCAGCCTGAAGGCCATCTCGCGACCCTGGAAGGGTTGCGGGCCGACGAGAGGATCGATGGTGGCGCGCAGTATTTTTTCCGGCGTCTCATGGGCTACTTTCTCGATTTCGACACCGCCTTCGGTGGATGCCATGAACACGATGCGGCGCGAGCCGCGGTCGACCACGGCACCCAGATATAACTCTTTATCGATGTCGGTGCATTCCTCCACCAGTATCTTGTAGACGGGCTGGCCTTCCTTGTCCGTCTGGTAGGTCACCAGGCGTTTACCAAGCCACTGCTTGGCGAAGGCCTCGATCTCTTCCTTGCTGGACACCAGCTTGACGCCGCCTGCCTTGCCGCGCCCGCCGGCATGCACCTGGGCCTTGACTACCCACTTGTCACCGCCGATCCGGTGGGATGCATCCACGGCTTCCTGGGCATTGGCACAGGCGAAGCCTTTCGAGACCGGCAAACCGTAATCGGCAAAAATCTTTTTCGCCTGGTATTCGTGTAAGTTCATGGGACAGGTATTCCCCTCTTTGTGTTAACTGGCTGTCAGCAGGTATCTGGTGATCAGTGTATTTATTTTTTCTTGCGGTTGGCGATATGTATGGCATGGCCATTCACCGCCAGTGCGGCTTCATGCACGGCCTCGCACAGTGCCGGGTGGGAAAATACCGTCATACCGATGTCTTCGGCACTGGTGCTGAATTCCATCGCCACCACGACCGTCTGTGCCAGGTCGGCGGCGGACGGCCCGATAATGTGGCAGCCCAGTACGCGATCAGTCCTGGCATCCGCCAGCATCTTGACCATGCCGTCTGCATCATTGGCTGCCAGGGCGCGGCCTGAAGCGGCAAACGGAAACACACCCACGTTATACTCGACACCATCGGCCTTCAACTGCTCTTCGGTCTTGCCGACTGCGGCGATTTCCGGATGCGTATAGATGACGGAGGGAATCAGGCCGTAATTCATCGAGGCTTTGTGGCCGGCAATGTTTTCCGCCACCATGACGCCTTCTTCCGAGGCCTTGTGGGCCAGCATCGGCCCGCGCACGATATCGCCGATAGCATAAACACCCGGCACACCGGTGCCGCAGTGATCGTCAACCTCGATAAATCCGCGCTGGTCCCGCTTGACCCCGCAGTCGTCGCTCAGCAGGCCTTCAGTCTGCGGTTTGCGGCCGACGCATACAATCATCTTGTCGAAACTTTCCTCTTTTTTGCCGTCCTTGTCCTCAAAGGTGACCTTTACGCCCTTGGCCTTGCCTTTCTTCAGCTCGCTGCCGGTGACCTTGGCACCCAGGCGGATATCGAGTCCCTGCTTGGTCAGGATTTTCATGGCTTCCTTGGCAATCTGCTGGTCGATCATGGGCAGGAATGTGTCCATCGCCTCGAGGACAACCACTTCACTGCCCAGCCGCGACCACACGGATCCCAGCTCAAGCCCGATGACGCCGGCCCCGATGACGCCAAGCCGTTTCGGCACGGCCTGGAACTCCAGCGCCCCGGTTGAGTCAACGATGGTATCGCCGTCCAGCGGTGTCGGTGGAATCTCGATGGGAACGGATCCAGCGGCGAGAATGATGTTGTCTGCCGACAGGGTCTGCTTTTTGCCATCCTTGTCGGTAACCTCTACTTTCCTGTCCTTCAGCAGTTTACCGGTGCCGGAAATGCCTTCCACCTTGTTGCTGCGAAACAACCCGGCTATGCCGCCTGTGAGCTGCTTCACCACTTTTTGCTTGCGGTCAATCATGGCAGGGACGTCTATCTCGACCTTGCCGACCTTGATACCGTGAAAGTCGAAGGCATGGCTGGCTTCGTGATACTTGTGCGAGGAATCCAGCAGCGCCTTTGACGGGATGCAGCCGACATTGAGGCACACGCCCCCGTACACCGGCTTGCTGTCGGCATCGATCCATTTCTCGACGCACGCGGTTTTCAGTCCGAGCTGCGCCGCACGTATGGCGGCAACGTAACCGCCAGGACCCGCGCCGATAACAATCACATCATAATCTGCCATGTTTGATTCCTGTGTTCTCTGAATTCTCTCTTTGCGCAGCACCCGATGTGCTGCAGTGAATCGGAAAGTTGCTAAACTTCAAGGAATATCCGCGCCGGATCTTCCAGCAGGTCCTTGATCGTCACCAGGAACTGCACAGCTTCCTTGCCGTCGATCATGCGATGGTCATAGGACAATGCCAGGTACATCATGGGAAGCACTTTTACCTCACCGTTGACCGCCATTGGCCGCTCCTGGATTTTGTGCATGCCAAGTATCGCCGTCTGTGGCGGGTTCAGGATCGGCGTGGACAACAGGGAGCCGAACACGCCGCCGTTGGAAATAGTAAAGGTTCCGCCGGTCATTTCCTCGATGGACAATTTGCCGTCGCGGGCCTTGAGGCCGTAATCACGGATGGATTTTTCAATATCCGCCAGGCTCATGGCGTCGGCATCGCGCAGTACAGGCACGACGAGGCCGCGATCGGAGGACACTGCTACGCCTACATCCTGGTAACCGTGGTAAATGATGTCATTGCCGTCGATGGAGGCGTTGACTGCGGGGAAACGCTTGAGGGCTTCCACACTTGCCCTGACGAAGAATGACATGAAGCCGAGACGGGTGCCGTCATGCTGTTTCTCGAAGGCATCCTTGTACTTGTTGCGCAGCTCCATCACGGCCGACATGTCCACTTCGTTAAAGGTCGTGAGCATCGCGGTAGTCTGGGTAGCCTGGAGCAGGCGTTCGGCGACCTTTGCACGCAGCCGCGTCATAGGCACGCGTTCCTCGGCACGGGGGCCGGCAGGGGCTATGATCGGCGCCGGTGCCGGCTTCGGGGCGGCCGGTGGCGGTGCAGCAGCGACAGCGGGTTGCGGTTTCACCGCTGGAGCCTTCATGTGATTGATCACATCTTCCTTGGTGATGCGGCCGTCCTTGCCTGTGCTCGTGATCTGCTCCGGGTCGAGCCTGTTTTCCTCAACCAGTTTGCGTGCCGCCGGGCTCATCAGCACGGCTTCGTCACTCTTGTCCTCATCATCCTCGGCGGGTACTGCGGCTGCAGCGGCCGCAGCTGCTTCGCTTTTCACCGGCTCCTTGCTGATCGCGCCCTCCTCGAACACGGCCAGCACTTCGCTGCTGACAATGGTGTCGCCCTCACCCTTCTTTATTTCCTGCAGAACACCGTCTGCCGGCGCGACGACTTCCAGCACCACCTTGTCGGTTTCAATATCCACCAGCAGCTCGTCACGAGAGACACTTTCGCCGGGCTTTTTATACCAGGTGGCGATCGTGCCGTCGGGAACCGATTCGGGCAACGTGGGCGCTTTGATTTCTATGGTCATGTGACTTCCCTTTTCTCGCCCGGCGGCGAGGTCAGTAGTTTCGGCGACGCCGGTTATTCGTTTTCGACCAGGCCCAGCGCCTGTTTCACCAACAAGTCCTGACGCCTGTTATGCAGCGCCATGTAGCCGCCTGCGGGCGCTGCTGAACCGGGACGTCCGGCATATTCCAGCTGGAAACTGGGGCGGTCGCGATTGATCACCTTCTTCATGTGGTGCTGGCTCGGATACCAGGCACCCATGTTCTGCGGCTCTTCCTGGCACCAGATGACCTTTTCGTAGTTCTTGTACTGCCTGAGCACCTCATACAGCATCTCTTCCGGGAACGGGTACAACTGTTCCAGCCGTATGATCGCGACATCCTTGAGGCCTTCTTCGCGACGCATCTTGCGCAGTTCGTAATAGACCTTGCCGCTGCACATAACGACGCGCTTCACTTTCAGCGGATCGATATCCGCATCGGTTTCAGGGATGACCAACTGGAAGGCGCCATCGGAAAGCTCGGTCAGGCTGGACACCGCTTCGGGGTGTCGCAGCAGGCTCTTGGGTGTCATGACAATGAGCGGTTTGCGCAGCGGCCTGATGACCTGGCGGCGCAGCATATGGTAGACCTGGGCCGGTGTGGTCGGTACACAGACCTGGATATTGTGTTCGGCGCAAAGTTGCAGGAAGCGTTCGAGCCTTGCGGAGGAATGTTCCGGCCCCTGCCCTTCATAGCCGTGCGGCAGCAGCATGGTCAGTCCGCACAGGCGGCCCCACTTGTATTCACAACTGGTCACGAACTGGTCGATCACCACCTGGGCGCCGTTGGCGAAATCGCCGAATTGGGCCTCCCAGATCACCAGGGCATCAGGACGTGTACTGGCATAACCGAATTCAAACGCCAGCACCGCCTCCTCGGACAGCAGGGAGTCGAAGATGACGAACTTGCGCTGCGACTCGGATATATGACTCAGGGGGACGTAGCTTCTGCCTGTCACCTGGTCGCGCATCAGTGCATGGCGATGCGAGAACGTACCGCGGCAGACGTCCTGGCCGGTGATGCGCACCTTGTAATTGTTCGCCACGAGGCTGGCATAGGCCAGGCACTCGGCAAAGCCCCAGTCGATGGCCTGCTCGCCTTGCGCCATCCGGGTGCGGTCTTCCATCAGTTTTTGCACCTGGCGGTTGGGCTTGAAATCCTCGGGCAAGGTCACGAGGCGCTGTGCCAGTGCCTTCAGGTGCGTGATGTGTATATTGGTTTCACAGGGCATGTCCCAGGAGTGCCCGATAAAGGGGCGCCAGTCGACGAACAAAGCCGTGTTGGGCACGTTGACCAGCGACTTCACCACGTGGGTGCCCTCGTCCAGCGACTTGCGGTAATTGGCATTGATCTCCTCGACTTTCTCTTCGGTGATCAGCCCCTCGTCAATGAGCTTCTTCGCATAGATGGCGCGCGTAGTCGGCAGTGAACGGATTTTCTGGTACATCAGCGGCTGTGTCGTGCTGGGCTCGTCGGTTTCGTTATGGCCGCGGCGCCGGTAGCAGACAAGGTCAACCACCACATCCTTGTGAAACTTGTTGCGATAATCCAGGGCAAGCCGGGTCACGAACAGCACCGCTTCGGGATCATCGCCGTTTACATGGAAGATCGGCGCCTGCACCATTTTCGCGATATCGGTGCAGTATTCTGTGGAGCGGGCATCGTTCTGGCGTGAAGTGGTGAAGCCGACCTGGTTGTTCAGGATGATATGAACCGTACCGCCCGTCTTGTAGGCCCGGGTCTGGGACATCTGGAAGGTTTCCATCACCACGCCCTGGCCGGCGAAGGCGGCGTCGCCGTGAATGAGCAACGGCAGTACGGTGTCCCCGTCCGGGTCTTTCCTGCGGTCCTGGCGGGCTCGCACGGAGCCCTCCACCACGGGATTGACGATCTCCAGGTGCGACGGGTTGAACGCGAGGCTGCAGTGCACTTCCCCGCCCGGCGTCATGATGTTTGACGAGAATCCCGAATGGTATTTGACGTCGCCCGAGGTCTTGTAGACCTTCTTGCCCTCGAACTCGGCAAACAGTTCCTCGGGGTTCTTGCCCATGATATTGACGAGCACATTGAGCCTGCCGCGGTGGGCCATGCCGATGACGATTTCCTTTGCGCCGTCCTCACCTGCATGCTGCACGATATCGTCCAGCGCATGGATCATGCTCTCCCCGCCCTCAAGGCCGAAGCGCTTGGTGCCTGGATACTTGCCATCGAGATGTTTCTCCAGGCCCTCTGCGGCGCTCAGGCGCTCCAGTATATGCAGCCGCTGCTCCTTGCTGAAATCCGGTTTGCCGCGGTTCGGTTCGATGTATTGCTGTATCCATTGCCGCTCGGCCATGTTGATGATACCCATGTACTCATAGCCGATGGATGAGCAGTAGATATTTTTGAGCACATCAATGATGCTGGACAGAGTGGCGCGCGGCTCTTTCATGTACAGCGATTCGGTAAGGAATTCGGTGTCGAGATCCGCCTCGCTCAGGTTGTGGTAGCTGTATTCCAGGTCGGGGACTTCCTCCCGCTTCATCATGCCAAGGGGGTCCAGGTTGGCATGCTGGTGGCCGCGCACGCGATAGGCAGCGATGAGTTGTTCGACGCTGACCTGCTTGGCCTCATGGGCAATGCTGCCAGGCTGTGTACCGTTGACGACCGGCACTGCTGCAGTACCGCGTTTCGGCAGACCGCGAAACTGGTTCAGGATGGCCTCGTGGGAGACATCGTGGCCGTTGCCGCCTTCAACCTGCGGCAATCCGGCAAAATAATTCTGCCATTCGTCAGGTACTGAAGCCGGATCCTGGAGCCAGGATTCGTACAATCCCTCCACGTAATCGAGATTGCCGCCGGAAATATGGCCCGAGCCGAGCATCAAGTCGCGAAAATTATCCAGCATGATCTCTTTTCCCCTAATGAAACGCTGGTCAGCAGTGGTTGCAGTTACCCGAGATCAGTACGGGTCAGGTGCCCCTTTCCATGAGCATAGAGCGAATGTGGCCGATCGCCCGAGTCGGGTTGAGGCCCTTCGGGCACACGGCAACGCAGTTCATGATGCCACGGCAGCGGAAGACGCTGAACGGATCCTCGAGATCGGCAAGGCGTTCCTCGGTGTGCGTGTCACGACTGTCCGCCAGGAAGCGGTATGCCTGCAGCAATCCAGCCGGGCCCACGAACTTGTCCGGGTTCCACCAGAATGACGGGCAGTTCGTCGAACAGCAGGCGCAAAGAATGCATTCGTACAGGCCATCCAGCTTGGCGCGATCCTCGGGCGACTGCAGGCGCTCGATAGCCGGCACCGGATCGTCGTTTTGCAGGTACGGCTTGATACGTTCGTACTGTTTGTAGAAGGCGGACATGTCAACGACGAGGTCGCGGATGACCGGGAGTCCGGGCAAGGGCCTGATGACAAGCCTGTCGTTCTTCACGACTTCAGATATATGGGTAATACAGGCAAGGCCATTGACGCCGTTCATGTTCACGCCATCTGAACCGCAGACACCTTCACGGCAGGAGCGGCGGTAAACCACGCCCTCATCCTGCTCCTTGACCAGGTGCAGCACGTCCAGGACCATGATGTCCTTTCCTTCGGGAATCGTGACATCGAAATCCTGCATGGACGGTTTCAAATCCGTTTCCGGGTTGTAGCGGTAAACGCTTACTTTCATCTCTGCAAACTCTTCCTACAGCGTCTTCAAATTTAAGGTTATTACACTAACAGTGTTACTTGTTCGCTCGATACAGGGATACATTGATACAAGGCTCTATACTTTCAGGGTTAGTTGAAATGCTTGCCCTGTATCCTTTTTTCCCTGTATCCGTGTTTCCTGTCTCAATAAGTCCTGATCTTGGGCTCGAATGTGGGCACGGTCTTCGGCGTGAAATTCACTTTGCGCTTGGCCAGGGTTTTGCTATCGGGGAAATAAATGGAATGGCACAACCAGTTCTCATCGTCGCGCTCAGTGAAGTCCTCGCGGGCATGTGCGCCCCGGCTTTCTGTGCGCCCTTCCGCAGCAATGGCCGTGGCCTCGGCCACCTCATACAGGTTTTCCAGTTCCAGCGCCTCGATACGGGCGGTGTTGAAAATATCACTCTTGTCTTCCAGGTGCTGGTTCTCGATACGCTCGCGCAGGGCCTCCAGCTTCTTGATGCCTTCCTGCATGAAATCGCCGCGACGGAAAACGCCAAAATGGTTTTGCATGATGTTTTGCAGTTCCTTGCGCAGGTCCGCCGTCTTCTCGCCGCCTTTGGAGTCATTCAGGCGCTGTAAGCGGGCCATGGCAGCCTGGATATCCGATTCACTGGCCTCTTGTTGTTCAACGCCACCGCTGAGCATCTTCTCGATATAAATACCCGAGGCGCGTCCGAAGACTACCAGGTCAAGCAGTGAATTGCCGCCCAGGCGGTTTGCCCCATGCACGGAAACGCAGGCCGCCTCTCCGCAAGAGAACAAGCCTTCGATGACCTTGTCATTGCCATCCGCGTCTGTGGTCAGGGCCTGGCCGTGAACGTTGGTCGGAATGCCTCCCATCATGTAATGGCATGTCGGGATTACCGGGATAGGTTCCTTGACAGGATCGACGTGGGCAAAGGTCCGGGATAACTCAAGAATGCCAGGCAACTTTTCGTTAAGAACCTTTTCGCCGAGGTGGTCAAGCTTGAGCAGCACATGATCCGCATCCGGACCGACGCCACGGCCTTCGAGTATCTCGATGATCATGGACCTGGCCACGACGTCGCGGCCGGCCAGGTCTTTCGCGTTAGGGGCATAACGTTCCATGAAACGCTCACCATCCTTGTTGACCAGGTAACCACCCTCGCCGCGGCAGCCTTCGGTCACCAGAGTACCGGCACCATAGATGCCGGTCGGGTGGAACTGCCACATCTCCATGTCCTGCATGGGGAAGCCGGCGCGCATGGCCATGCCGATGCCGTCGCCAGTATTGATCAAAGCGTTGGTAGTTGATGAGTAAATGCGTCCCGCACCACCTGTGGCCAGCACGGTGGCCTTGGAGCGAATGAACACCACCTCGCCGTTCTCGATGCATATAGCGATCAGCCCGACGATGTGCCCGGCCTGGTTTTTCACCAGGTCGACGGCATACCATTCATTGAGGAACTGGGTATTGTTCTTCAGGTTGGCCTGGTAAAGCGTGTGCAGGAGTGCATGACCGGTACGGTCGGCCGCGGCACAGGTACGCGCTGCCTGGCCGCCCTTGCCGTATTCCCGGCTCTGGCCGCCAAAAGGTCTTTGGTAGATACGCCCGTCGGGGTTTCGTGAAAACGGCAGGCCCATGTGTTCCAGTTCGAACACGGCCTGGGGGCCCTCGCTGCACATGTATTCGATGGCGTCCTGGTCGCCGATGTAGTCGGAGCCCTTTACCGTGTCGTACATATGCCAGCGCCAGTCATCGTCGGGGTCGGTACTGGCAATGGCGCAGGTGATGCCGCCCTGGGCGGACACGGTATGGGATCGGGTCGGGAACACCTTGGAAATGACAGCCGTGTTGTATCCCGACTGGCTGAGTTGCAAAGCTGCACGCAGGCCGGAGCCGCCGCCGCCGACGATGAGACCATCAAAGGTCATGGTTCTGATTTTAGCCAAGGCTTAAACGCTCCATAGGATCATGATGCCCCACAACAGGTAGACCACCAGGACACCGATGCAGATAACGAGAAAGAGGAAGCGGACGAACGTCGCCTTCTCGCCCAACATGCGCGTGGTGAGGTAGTCGGTGGCCACGGTCCACATGCCTATCCAGGCATGGGCGCAAAGGGCTACCAGGGTGATGAGGCTGAAAATTTTCATGACCGGATCGGCAAACAGGGTGCGCCACTGCAGGTAATCCATGTCAGGGGTATTGATGATGATCGCCGCGTGGCATATCACATAGAGCAGGATGACGACCGCGCTGACCCGCTGGACCAGCCAGTCGGACAGGCCGCTGCGGCCGAAAGAAGTCACATTGGTTACCATAACCACACCCCCAGGAGGAGGATGAGCACGGCGCTGACCACGATCACGATCATGGCGCCGCGCGGGGCCGCCTCCTTGCTTTCACCGAAACCGAGATCCATCAGCAGGTGCTTGATGCCGGCCACGATGTGGTAGGCCAGTGCCGACAGCACACCCCAGACGATGAAGGTGGCCAGGGGTGATGTCAGCGTTTTCTGCAGATTATTGAATCCGTCCCGGCTGGACAGGGAGTTGTCCAGCATCCACAGCAGGATGCCGATACCAACGAACAGGATGACTCCCGAAATACGGTGGGTGATGGATGTGATGGCTGCCAGGGGCAGCCGGATGGTGCTGATATCGAGATTGACCGGTCGCGCGCTTTTCGAGGTTGGTTTCACTGCGTCCTCTTTACTCATGCCAGAAGAAAATCATTCCTTAGAAGAAATCTATCAATTTCCACAAGACCGATAGTCATTTGTAATCAGTCTTTTGTTGCATCGCGAAAACGGCCGGTATTATGCCTCAATTCCGCTTCCCAGTTGAATCCTTTTTCACGATTTTTCTCGAAAATTGCACGATTGAAAGTCGACAAACTTTTCGTTGTATTCTGGTGCCTTATACGCATGTGCTGGTGCATATGATCACTGCGTACCGCGGTTCAGATCCGCGGCGAAAGATACGGCCTTTCGTGGCGTCGTGAATTGACAATTTTCAGTGCAGCGGATAGTGTTGCCCCTCCGAACAACGCGCAGTTCTCCCTGTCGTACATCACCGCATCACAATCATTCCAGAGGAGTCCTTATGGCTGAGAAAAAAGCTCAGTTGTCAGTGGATGGCATCGAAGAAACCATCGAATTATCTGTCTACGAGGGCACCACCGGACCCGATGTCATTGACGTCCGCAGCCTGGTTTCCAAGGGGATTTTCACCTACGATCCCGGCTTCATGTCCACCGCGTCCTGTGATTCCGCCATCACCTATATCGATGGCGGCAAGGGCATCCTACTTTACCGCGGCTACCCCATCGAGCAACTTGCGGAAAAATCCGACTTCATGGAGTGCTGCTACCTGCTCCTGAACGGTGAACTGCCGAAGCCGCAGGAAAAAGAAACTTTCATCAACAACATCAAGCATCACACGATGGTGCATGAGCAGATCCGCAACCTGTTCATCAGCTTCCCCCGCCACGCCCATCCGATGTCCATCATGATCGGAGCCGTGGGAGCCCTGTCGGCCTTCTACCACAACGACCTCAAGATCGATTCATTGGAACAGCGCAAGGTGGTGGCCGAGCGCCTGATTGCCAAGATCCCGACCCTGGCGGCCATGACCTACAAGTATTCCATCGGGCAGCCGTTCATGTACCCGCGCAACGACCTGAGCTTTTCCGAGAATTTCCTGCACATGATGTTCGCCACCCCCTGCGAGGATTATGAACCCAGCCCGACGCTGGCGGACGCCATGGACAAGATATTCCTGCTGCACGCCGATCACGAACAGAACGCTTCCACTTCCACGGTGCGCCTGGCAGGGTCCACCGGTGCCAACCCCTATGCCTGTATCTCCAGCGGCATCACCGCCCTGTGGGGACCGGCCCATGGCGGTGCCAACGAGGCCGTGCTGAAAATGCTCGAGGAAATCGGCGATGTGAAGAATATCCCGGCATATATCGAGCGCGTGAAGGACAAGAACGACCCGGTCAAGCTGATGGGCTTCGGCCATCGCGTCTACAAGAATTTCGACCCGCGTGCCCATGTGCTGCGCGACGCCGCCAAGAACGTACTGGAAGAACTGGGCCACGACAACGATCCGCTCCTGAATATTGCCAAGGAACTGGAAAGGATCGCGCTGGAAGACGATTACTTTGTGGAACGCAACCTGTACCCGAATGTGGACTTCTATTCAGGCATCATCCTCAAGGCCATCGGCATTCCAACCAACCTGTTCACCGTTATCTTCGCCACCGGCAGGACTCCCGGCTGGGTCGCCCACTGGCACGAGATGATTTCAAACCCCTTCAAGATCGGCAGGCCGCGCCAGCTTTACACCGGTCCTACCTTCCGCGATTACCCGAAAAAATAAATCCTTCAGGACATAATTGAGACCAAAAAAAAGCAGGCCGAAGCCTGCTTTTTTTTGTTGCGTTCGCCTTACTTGACGGCAGTGATCTGCTCAGCCTGGGGACCTTTCTGGCCCTGGCCGATCACGAACTCCACTTTCTGGCCTTCTTTCAGGGTCTTGAAACCGTCACCCTGGATGGCGCTGAAATGGGCAAATACATCCGGGCCGGATTCCTGTGAAATGAAACCATAACCCTTGCTTTCGTTGAACCATTTAACGGTTCCGCTGACTTTCTCTGACATGGAAAAATTCCTGTATCGAAATGTATTAATCCGCCTTACGACGGGCCTTGCACCAGTACACTTGATTTGGCGCCTTCAGGACGTGAATTACAGGAATTCCGACGTGACATGGAGGGCAAACTCTGTGGAACTTGTTGCTGCGGGCACATTAAGACTCTTGAAAAGCCTTGTCAATGGGTTTTTTATGATGCGCTTCAACAGGTTAGCAGGGTTTGTTCGCGTGATCCGCGCCCCTGGCGGGCAAATTCAGGCCATGCCGTAAAAACCAGGCATAAAAAAAGGCAGGCTGTTGCCAGCCTGCCTTTCTTGAATCACGCGCTACGCGCGCCCGTTACAGGGCGGTAATCTGTGATGCCTGGGGGCCTTTCTGGCCCGGGCTTACCAGAAACTCGACGCGCTGGCCTTCGACCAGAGTCTTGAAACCGTCACCGACGATCTCACTGAAGTGGGCAAAAACGTCCTTGCCTGACTCCTGCTCGATAAAACCATAACCCTTGCTTTCGTTGAACCACTTGACGGTTCCTTTGACTTTCTCTGACATGGAATGACTCCTGTAAATTTCAAACAATAAAATACACCCCCAAGGGGGCGGCTGAGCACAAAAAGACTTAAATTTGGAACTTACAGGACGAGAAATCTAAAAATCACTGCGTACGGGAAGGGACAAACTTTGACTAACTTGTAGCTTGGAGCGCACAGTACAGGTTATGTATACGCCGGTCAATCTTTATTTTGAACGGCGGGTTCAGCTTAAACGCAAGACTTTCTCGGCAGCTGCCCGGGCATCATCCACTATCACGCCGGCCAGGTCGTCTTCCTCGATGATGGCAATTACCCTTTTGGCCGTGGCACGCCTGTCTTCCAAGGAAGTAGCGAGCTTCATAGCCTGCTCCGCCTCGCGCATGTCATCCAGTATGCCCTTGGGTTTCTTGCGAAACAGGAAGAACCAGGCAAGGAACCAACAGACAAAAATGAGTGCAAACAGGAACGGCATGTATTCTCCTCAGCGGATCGGCCGGGTCTGCGAGCAATGCCCCTGCAGATTCTGGCATGATCCATGTTCTTGTCATGTGTGTTTGGCAGACAAAACTCCCCTGTCAGGGAGCCGTGACGAGCCTACCACTTGCAGGCACCAGCGTCAGTAATTTCTTCGCCGGCCAGTCCTGCTAAAACTGGCAGGCACCAGACCCTTTACATATACTCTGGTCAGTCAGTAAAACGACAAGGGAAAAGTAAGTCATGAAATCCAGCCTGTTCCGGATGATTACGGTTACCATGCTCATGCTTCTGGCACCGGCAGTAACCAGCACGCTTTATGCCCACCACTCCTTCGCCATGTACGACCGCGACATTACCTATCTCTTCACCGGCGTCGTCGACAGTATCAACCCCGATGCCAGTCACCTGCAGATCAATTTCGTGCCCTTGAACGACGCCCGCGATGCCCTGGTTCGCAATGCTGCCGGTGAACGCGTGACCTGGAATGTCGAGATGGAAGGCGCCGCCTTCAGCGCCCGCGAAGGCGTGTCTGCCAGCACTTTTCCCCGCGGCACGGTCTTCAGTGTCGCCCTGACCCCTTTGCGCAACGGTGAACCCGGCGGTTCACGCGTCGGCGGCCTGTTCAAATGCCCGGAGGGCAAGCCGCCTGCTGCCGGCATGCACTGTGATTCTGTCGAAGGCGCTACCCATATCGGTGAACAACCGCTGGGCACAGCCACCGCCAACTGGGCACCGTAAGTAAGAATAACAAGAGAGTAATCATGTCCCTATCACACAGACATGCGCTGGTGATCGTCACACTGGGATGCGTAACCGCCTGCGCACCCGACGCGGAAATGCCGGCAACCCAGGACAGCACATTCGTCATGGCCGCACCTTCCACACCAGCGCAAACCGCGTCCCGCGGGCAGCCAGTGCCCGTCGAACTCGATCCTTTTGACGGCTATCCGGAAGCTGATATGGTCGGCGCAGTGACCCCCTGGTACTGGGAGGACGATCCCGTAACCAGTGGCGGCGAAGTGCCTGGGGGTGTCACACCACTGGAACGCGACGCCTTTACCTCAAACGATTTCTATCTGGACGAGGGCCTGTGGCTCGACCCGCGCTACTGGCGCTGCAACAGTCCAATCTCGCTCGATTCCATGCACGGTGACTACACATCAGGACCCAGCGCCATCGATAATGGCGACCCGGCCACTGCGGGCTGGGGCCATTGCGAGCGCGATTACCCGCGCGAGGCCATCGTCAGTCCCTACCCATACACCTCGGCGCAATCGCACTACGCGGCACTGCTTGCCGAAGCGCAGTCACGGGGTGGGCCGACAAGGCATACCGCTGCCACCCTGCCGGACTGGAACGGCCGCTACTCGCGCAACCTCGATCTTGCCTTTGCCACCGGGCGTCGCGGCAGTGCCAATGCCAACCTGGCACAGGATTATGTCGAGCCGCCACAGTGGATGATGGGTTGGGCCAACCAGATGCCCACCATCCTGTCGCTGCTGACACCGGAATACCAGAAGCGCTATGTGCAGCAGATGTACCACAAGGTGAATACCAACGCCGCGCAGTTCTCGCTGATGTTCTGCAGGCCCGAGGGCATCATGCGCTGGTGGTCTGGCCCTGGCGGTCCGCGCCCGCTCGACGTGATGCTGGTGCCCGGTCGCGTTCAGTTCATGGGCGGCACCGGCAACGCCCTGCGCCAGGTGCAGGTGGACAGGGAATTCAGTATGGAAGGTGCCGTCCCCCGTCTTGGCGCCGACGTGCGCCAGTGGATGGGTGAGACCGTCGGCTTCTGGGACGGCAACGTGCTGGTGTCCTGGACCTCCAACATACAGGGCTGGTTCAACCACTCGAGCTGGGAGTATTCCAGCAACCTGCAGATCATCGAGATCTGGTCCGAGCGTCATGATGCCGACGGCAACTTCATCGGCCTCAATCACGAGTCGGTTTTTTACGACGCCGACGTGTTCGTGGCACCGGTCAGGGACCTCGCCTTCTTCTCGCGCCAGGGCGATTACGCCGAATTCACCCCCATCAACTATTCCCACTGCAACCAGACCATCTTTCTCGGCGCGGACGGCCGCGCTACCCAGGTCTCGCCCGGCAGCACCATCGACTACACGCTGTACGACCTGTACGACCGTCCCTGGGCGAAGATCTGGGAGGAATATTTCGAACAGGACATGCAGCGCCCGGAAGAGGACGATTCGCTTGGGGGGTTCCGCTAACCCGAATCCTGCATATTGCCTGCTAAAACATGAATAAAAAAACCCGCCGAATGGCGGGTTTTTTCTGGCTGTCAGCCGGAATGGAAATCAATCCTTTACCAGACAGCCCACTGTTTCGCTCAGCAGCAGTTCGTCTGCAGCGGTGTAGAGCTCGGCAGTCACTTCCTTGTCGACGATGAACCCTGGCTCCAGCGCCTCGGCACCTTCGGCAACATCGTCGGAGTCGCTGTCGAACTCGAACTCCACTTCATCATCGGAAATGGTCCGGGTTTCCGAGGTAATGGTGTTGTCGCCGGAGATCAGCACAGCGTAGTAGTCGCCGGCTTCCAGGTTCTTGGCTTTCACCTTCGCTTTCGAACGGGTCTGCTCACCCTCGACATGGCGCACCTCGCATGAGGCGAAGAGGTCAGTCGCGCCAGCATCATCGTCCGAATCATCCGAATCGTCATCATCATCCGAGTCTTCAACCTCGTCATCCTCGTCGTCTTCGTCGATAAAGACTGCATAGTTGGCCAGCTCCGCGCACATATCGGCATCTTCGGGTTCGGCGAAGGTCAGCTCGTAGTTGAAGGATTTGCCGCGACGCTTCAGCACGATGTCGAAAAACTGCCCGTCGGCTGCTTCGCTATACCCTTCGATCTGGACGCAGGGTACCTGCAGTTCATTATTGTTGAAGTCCGCCTTGGCGGAGCCTTTGACACGATCGGCCTGTGCAGCCTGCGACAGCACGATGGCAGCCGTGGCGACAGCAAGGCTCAATACGGATTTTTTCATGATGCACCTCGTTGATGACGAAAGGTTGAATCCCTTATCGGGCTTGGTGCGAATGGTGCAGTGCCGCGAAGCGGTTTACATTGATACATGTCACAAAATGCTACCTGCCCCCAGCACATGACGTACAGGATGTGACCCAGTCTACGTCCCGGCAATATCGCAGCGATTCCGGACCCAGCCGGCTGTTGCCCCCGAATTCTGAAACAGCAGGTTGCATGGTTTTTCCCCTTTCTGCGGATTCCCCGGCGACGGGATAACTTGTTATTCTTGGGACATTATTCTGTAGTTTCACAAGGGGAATCACGATGACGGGGAACGTCCGCAAGACACTGGGACTGATGATCGGCCTGGCCGCGCTGGGCGCTGCTGTGGAGACATCTGCCCACCACGGCTTTGGTCGTTTCGACCGAGCCAACGATGCCATCATTTCAGGCACCATCACCGACATCGACTTCGTCAATCCGCATGCCTACCTGTACTTCGACCAGGTCACCGCCTCCGGCGAGGTCATCGAGATGCGCTGCGAAATGCGCGCCGCCACCCTGATGCGCCGTTCCGGCTGGACCCGCGAAATGTTCGCCACCGGTGCCAAAGTCACCATCTACGGCTTCATGCATCGGGAAGACCCCGGTTCCTGCTACGTCGAGGACATCACCATTGGTGACACCATCAGCCTTAACCGCAATGACCAGATCGAACTGCCCGAGGTGGACACCTCCAACCGACCCTACCGGCTGCCCAACGGCCAGGTGAACATCAGCGGCGACTGGGCCCAGGAGCAATACGTGGTGGCGCGCCCACCTTCCGGCGCCTCGATCGGCCTGGTCCCGGCGAGCATGAAGTCCGGCATCGAGGCCGGCACCATCGACCCATCAGAAGTGCCCAATTCCGGCTGGGGGCCCCGCCCGGTGACACTGACAACACGCGGCCAGCAGGAAGCTGACGCCTTCGTGCAATGGTCGGTGGAAGACAATCCACGCCTGCGCTGCCGCCCGACTTCCATTATTTTCGACTGGGTGTTCGACGGCCCGGTCAACCGTATTACCCAGGAGGACGACCGCATCGTCATCGATTACGGCTTGTATTCCTTCCAGCGCGTAATCCATATGGACATGGATGAACATCCCGCCAATATCACGCCATCCTATTCCGGCCATTCGATCGGGCATTGGGAAGGCGATACGTTGGTGGTGGATACCGTCGGTTTTGAACCTGGCGTGATGGCGACACCGGTGAAACATTCCGGGCAGCTGCATATTGTCGAGCGGTACAACCTCGATCCGGAAACGTTTTTACTGAACCGGGAATTCGTGGCCACCGACCCGGTTTACTGGGAGGGTGAATACAAGGGCGAGGACGTGGTGATGCTGGCGTCGGTGCCGTTCGAGGCACATGCCTGTGATGAGCTGACGTTTGAGTTTGGCGGCAAGAAACCCAACTAGCGTTCGACCTGTAATCAAAGTAATCAAAGTAATCAAAGGGGTCAGAGTAACTTGATCCTGGGATTTTTGCTCGCCCTACGGGCTCAGGGCTTACGCCCGGCGCAGAAACTTTTGAAATCCAGTGTTGGATTTCAGTCCCCCTAAGGGTTTGATGAATCGCTACCGCGATTCACCGACTCGCCAGCTATGCTGGCGTGGTCGGCGCGCTGGTAATGCGCGCGTCCAGGCAGGCCGCTGCCAAAGGCAGCGATTGCCTGTCGAACCGGGGGTTCGAAGGAGC
>Ga0181593_10000821_pt1 | contig 27605 bp, 21 predicted proteins | sample 071ome_19_FD_133756 | JGI IMG/M metagenome (GOLD analysis project Ga0181593, IMG submission 133756) | Coastal salt marsh microbial communities from the Groves Creek Marsh, Skidaway Island, Georgia - 071413AT metaG (megahit assembly) | ecosystem: Environmental > Aquatic > Marine > Intertidal...
ACTTCCGCCGCATCAACGCGATACGACAAGCTCGGCTCAACCTTCCTCGCCATGGTAAAGCTCGCCGCGATACGCCTAAGATTGCGCGTTTGTGAGTCTACGGCCTAGAAGAGGAATGTCCCCCCAGCTGCCGTTGACCGTGAGGACTTGATGCTCAAACGGGTAGAATGCAACGATATCGCGCGTATATGGTCGGCTGGCATCCACGAGAAAACTGCAGAAACTATGATCGAACGCAACCGCGTATCGCGCGGCCACCGCTGTAAAATTGAACATATCCCCGAAACTTTGAGTCATCATTGGCGCGAGCATCTTAAGTGGACGTTCGCGGCGCGATCCAATCTCAGTCAGAAAAGCACCGTAGTTATTACTTAGGAAACTATTTTTCGTTAAATAAAAATCATGCTCGCTCATCGCAATTTATTACCCCGCCACATTGTGTGACGGCTCATAACATACAAAGCCTACAAAGTCATTTTGTCCGACATTTCTAATGTGAACCCGCTCGACAAAGCGGATGATGACCCGAGGGCCCCATGCCCGCAACCATGGGGGGCGGGAATTCGACATACGGAGCCAGACGCATCGCTATCCGCGCTCTAGGCCGCCGGGATGTGCGATGTTTGGCCAAACGCCCTGAATTCGGACGCGGTGTTCCAGGTCGTCGAACTGGTTGAACACGAACGGCGGATGATAGCAGGTTATGTAACCATGAATCAGTCCCAAGTCCCGGGCAATGCGGGTTGAAGGGTCATTTTGCGCCGCACAATTTTCAAAATTTTCATATTGGCGAGCGGCCATTTGTCGCGCTTTACAAGATTGTGCGGCGCAAGGAGGCTGTTGTTAGGTCATCGTGGATCGGTCCGATGGCGACCGACATCCCGAGCGCCGAGGAGAGCCCGCGATGACCGAACAAATCACCGCTCACGGATTGCGTATCGCCAAGCCGCTTTTCGACTTTATCAATGATCGGGCAATCCCGGGAACCGGCCTCGACGCGGATACCGTCTGGAGTGGTTTTGCCGCTATCCTGCGCGATCTGACGCCGCGCAACCGAGAGCTGTTGGCCAAACGCGAGGCGCTGCAGGCGCGGATTGACGGCTGGTACCGCGAGAACCGGGACAAGACGGGCGATCTTGACGCGTATCGGGCGTTCCTGACCGAAATTGGTTATCTGCTTCCCGAGGGGCCGGACTTCTCGGTCGCCACCGCCAATGTGGATGCCGAAATCGCGACGATCGCCGGGCCGCAATTGGTGGTCCCGGTGATGAACGCTCGCTACGCGCTGAATGCCGCCAACGCGCGCTGGGGCAGTCTCTATGACGCGCTCTACGGCACCGACGCGATCGACGAGGCGGACGGTCGGGGTCGGGGCGGCGCTTATAACCCCGTCCGGGGCGCGGCGGTGATCACCTGGGCGCGCCGGTTTCTCGACCAGGTCGCGCCGCTCTCCGGCGGTAGCCATGTGGACGCGGTCGGCTACTGGATCGAGGACGGCTCGCTCGTCGTCTCGCTCGGCAACGGCACGCGCACCGGCCTCGCCACGCCATCGGCGCTCGCCGGATATCGCGGTGGCCGGGTCGAGCCGAAGGCGATCCTGCTTTGGCACAATGATTTGCATGTCGAGATCGTCATCGACCCTTCCACGCCGATCGGCGCCGAGGATCCGGCGCATGTCTCCGACATTCTGGTCGAGGCCGCCGTCACCACGATCATGGATTGCGAGGATAGCGTCGCCGCGGTCGACGCCGAGGACAAGGTTCTGGCCTATGCCAACTGGCTGGGACTGATGAAGGGTGATCTGTCGGACAGCTTCCAGAAGGCCGGCGCGACGGTGACGCGGGTCCTGAACCCGGACCGTGACTACAAGGCGCCGGACGGCACGGGCTTTTCGCTGCATGGCCGCTCCCTGATGCTGGTGCGCAATGTCGGGCATCTGATGACCAATCCGGCGATCCTGGACGAAAACGGTGACGAGGCGCCCGAGGGATTGATGGACGCCATGTTCACGGCCCTGATCGCCATGCATGACGTTAACCGCTCGGGCGGGCTGGCGAATTCGCGGACCGGCTCGATTTATATCGTCAAGCCGAAGATGCACGGCCCCGAGGAAGTCGCCTTTGCTTGCGAGACCTTCGCGCGGGTCGAGGCGGTGCTCGGCCTGCCGGCCAATACCCTGAAGATCGGCATCATGGACGAGGAGCGCCGAACCACCGTTAACCTCAAGGAATGCATCCGCGCGGCCAAGGACCGGGTCGCCTTCATCAATACCGGATTTCTGGATCGCACCGGCGATGAGATGCATACGGCGATGGAAGCCGGCCCGATGATCCGCAAGGCCGACATGAAGGCCGCGCCTTGGATCAAGGCTTATGAAGACTGGAATGTCGACATCGGCCTTGCCTGCGGCCTCCGGGGCCGGGCGCAGATCGGCAAGGGCATGTGGGCGATGCCGGATCTGATGGCCGACATGCTGGAACAGAAAATCGGCCACCCGATGGCCGGCGCGAACACCGCCTGGGTGCCCTCGCCGACCGCGGCGGTTCTGCACGCGACGCACTATCATCAGGTCGACGTCAAGGCGCGCCAGGAAGAACTCGGGACGCGAGCGCGCGCCAGCCTCGACGACATCCTTTCAATTCCGCTCGCCGCGCAGCCAAACTGGAGCCCCGAGGAGATCCAACGCGAGCTCGACAACAACGCCCAGGGGATCCTCGGCTATGTGGTGCGTTGGGTCGACCAGGGCGTGGGTTGCTCCAAGGTGCCGGATATCAACGATATCGGTTTGATGGAAGACCGCGCGACCCTCCGCATCTCAAGCCAGCACATCGCGAACTGGCTGCGCCACGGTATCTGCGAGCGCGCTCAGGTCGAGGAAACCCTGCGCCGCATGGCGGCGGTGGTCGACGCCCAGAACGCCGCCGATCCCGAGTATCAACCGATGGCGCCGGGTTTTGACGGCATCGCCTTCAAGGCCGCGTCTGATCTGGTCTTCGAGGGCCGGGCGCAACCCAGCGGCTATACCGAGCCGCTGCTGCACGAGGCGCGGCTGGCGGTGAAGGCGCAAGCCGAGAGCACGGCGGTCGCGGCCGAATAGGGCGGGTGGTGAGCGCCGCCCGCCTGACCGGTCAATCCGAGAGGCGCCACCCCGTCGTCTCGGCGCACGGCCGGCCTTCGCGATGGTCGCGCTTCGCTGGATGGGGACGATCACCTGGCCGACGGCTCGCCATTCGCCTGAGCCATGGGAGAGGATCGTGGAACCGCTCCGCCGCCGCTGGAATGACCGTCGGGTTTTCCTATAATGGCGCGCGGACCAAGGGAGCGGATGCATGGCGACAACATACGATGACGCGATTCTGATCGATGGGTTGGTGATCGCGAATTTCTCGCGGGCGATCTTCGAGGACATGGTCAAGGGCGGGATCACCGCCGCCAATTGTACCTGCTGTGTCTGGCATGACTTCCGCGCCACCATGGCAAACATCGCTCAGTGGAAACGCTGGTTCGTCGAGCATGACGATCTGATCCTCCAGGTTCATTCCACCGCCGATATCCGGCGCGCCAAGCAAGAGGGCAAGGTCGGGATCATTCTCGGCTGGCAGAACACCAGCGGTATAGACAATGATGTAGACAATCTCGCCCTGTTTCGCGATCTCGGCGTCAAGGTCATGCAGCTGACCTACAACTCTCAGAATTTGGTGGGTTCCGGTTGTTGGGAAAGCCGCGACGGGGGCTTGAGCGATTTCGGTAGGCATGTCGTCGACGAGATGAACCGGCTCGGCATTCTGGTGGACCTGTCCCATGTCGGTCCGGTCACCAGCGATGACGCGATCAAGCATTCCAAGGTCCCGGTCGCCTATACCCATTGCTGTCCGATGCTGAAACAGCATGCCCGCAACAAAACCGACGAACAGCTCAGGACCATCGCCGACCATGGCGGCTTCGTCGGCTTCGCCAGTTACACCCCGTTCCTGCCCAAGGGCGAGGACAGCACCGTCGATGACTGTGTCGCCGCGATGGACTATCTGATCAATCTGGTCGGCGAGGCCAATGCCGGTATCGGCACGGACTGGGTTCAGGATCAGGATATCGGGTTTTTCAATTATCTCTCCTCGGACAAGGGCAAGGGGCGGTCGACCTCGATCCCGCATAAGAAAGTCCCGGATATGCCCAAGGGTCTCGAGACCTTGGGCGATTTCCGCAATTTCATCCCGGCGATGGAACGCGCCGGCTGGTCCGAGGGACGCATACGCGGCGTGCTGGGCGAGAACTGGCTGCGTTTTCTCGACGAGGTCTGGTCCGCGTGAGGCCGGAAAAGCGGCGTGAGCTCATCCGCGACGGCGCGCTTCTTGTTATCGTTGTCATGGTGATCGCGGGCTCGCTCTGGGCGGCCAGGGAGCTCTGCCGCGCCAGTGCCGATTGCCCTTGGACGATATTGTACTGACCGGGGGCAGAGCGGGCGGGCTCGAAAGACGCTCGCTTCCAAGCCCCGCAAACCCACCGACAATCAACCGGCCTTGGCGTCTTCCTTGAGCATGGCCGCGCCCTTTTCGGCGATCATGATGGTCGGCGCGTTGGTGTTCGTCGAGGTGACCGCCGGCATGACCGAGGCGTCGATCACCCGCAACCCCTTCCCTCCGTGAACCCGTAACCTGTCGTCCACGACCGACATCGCGTCCGGCCCCATGCGGCAGGAACAGGTCGCGTGGAACACGGTGTTGCCGTATTGACGGGCGTGATCCAGAAGCTCGTCATCATTCTGGAGATCCGCGCCCGGCATGTTCTCGGCATCCACGTAGCGCTTCAGCGCCGGTGTGTTGAACCAGTCCCGCGCCAGCCGGATTCCCGCGACGACGGTGCGCTGGTCGCGTTCCTCGGCGAGATAGTTGGGGTTGATGATGGGTTGATCGCGCGGGTCGGCGGAGCGCGCCAGGACATGGCCCCGGCTTTCCGGACGCATCTGCCAGACCCCGGCGGTCATGCCGGGCCGGGTATCCAGTTCCCGCTTGGGTCCGGGCCCGAAACTTCCCGACGAGAACAGCGCCTGGACATCCGGCGTCGCCGATTCCGGCAGCGCCTTCACCGAGGCGGCGACCAGGGAGGCCGCGTAGGTCAGCATGCCCCGGCCCTGGAACGCATATTTCAGCACTTCGCCCGCCAGGCGTATGCCGCGGGAGCGCTCGTTCAAGGTCGCGATCCCCTTCACATAGGCCTGCACCCGCACGATGAAATGATCCTGAAAATTCTGGCCGACCCCCGGAAGCGCTTGATTGACCTCGACCCCGATGCCGCCGAGATGATCCGGCGCCCCGATACCCGACAATTGCAGGATCTGCGGCGAGCCGATGGCGCCGGCGGAGACGATGACCTCCCCCGCCGCGTCGGCGCGTTCCGTGGCCCCGCCGCGCGAGAACTCGACGCCGACGGCCTTTTTTCCGTCCAGGATCAGGCGGTGAACCATCGCGCCGGTGACCACCTGGAGATTGGGCCGCTTCATCACCTGACCGAGATAAGTGCGCGCGGCGCTGGCGCGGAACCGCCCACCCCTTGTCTGTTGGACCCAGCCGACGTGATCTCCGAGACCCTGGGGCAGATCGTTCAGATCCTCGCGATACTCCCACCCCATCTCCCCGGCTCCGGTGATCGCCGCCTTGCACAATTCCGGCTGATCGCGGGTCAGCGAGGTGGAAAGCGGGCCTCCCTTGGCATGGACCTCGTCCTCCGGGCCTTCCCAGTTCTCGGCCTTGCGGAAATATGGAAAGACATCCTTGGCGCCCCAGCCGCGATTGCCGAGCTGCGACCAATGATCGTAATCCTCGGGCTGGGAGCGGATATAGATCAGCCCGTTGATCGAGCTGGAGCCCCCCAGAACCTTGCCGCGGGGATAGATGATCTCGCGGCCGTTGAGACCGGAGGCCTTGTCCGCCTTGTAGCACCAGGTCAGGGTCGGATGATCCAACAGCTTGATATAGCCGGCGGGGATATGGATCAGGGGGTTCCAATCCCTGCCGCCCGCCTCGAGCAGGATCACCCGGGTGCTCGGGTCCTCGGTAAGCCGGTTGGCCAGCACACAGCCGGCGGAACCGGCTCCGACGATCACGTAATCCGCTTGCATGGCACTCATCTTTCCAAGCCGCTCGACCCTAGGAGAACTTGATAACCTTGCCCTCGCGGTGCGAACGCTCCATGGCGTCAATCAGGACGTGGCGTTGGATCGCGTCGGCGAAATCCGGGGCCGGACCGCTTCCGTTCCGCAGGGTCTCGGCGAAGCGGGCATAGGCCTGGGCGACATTGCGTCCCGGACCCGCGGCCATGTCCGCGGGGATCAGCCGATAGCTGTCCGGCGGGGTGATCTCGGCCATCGCCGCCTCGCCGACCGCCATGTGCAAGGTGCTGGGGCCGATATTCACCGAGTTCGAGGTGAGTACCAGGGTCCCCTTGCGGCCATAGATCTCCAGGCGGGTCCCACTGGCGTTTTGCGGAACGCTGGCTACCTGATAGGCGACCTCGGCGCCGCTTTGCAGCACCCCGGCGGCGGTCACCGTGTCCGGCGCGTCGACAGGGAAGTCATCGCCGGTCACCGCGTGCTTCCACATGGTGATGCGGGTGGTCACGCGCGCGCCGATCTCCGAGAACTCTCCGAGAATGTAGCAGAGCGCGTCGACGGAATGGCCCCCCGGAATGGTCATCGGATTGGCGCCGTTCTTGCGGATCCCTTGCCAAATCCGGCCGTCGCCGCGCACCGGGATGGCGTCGACGATCACGCTGAGATTGGCGGTCATGATCTCGCCGATCTCACCATTGGCGACGATATCGCGGGCATACATCACCGCCGGGTCGCTGCGCGCCTGCAGGCCGACGAGGGTGGCCACCCCCTTGGCCTTGGCGGCGTCGGCCATCGCGGTCGCGTCGGCCAGATCGGCGCCCAAGGGCCACTCGCAGCAGACCGGCTTGCCGGCGTCTATCGCCTTCATCACCAGTTCCTTGTGCCAGGGCACCCGGACCACCACGGCGATCGCGTCAACGTCCGGATGCGAGACCATCGCGTCCATGTCGTGAAAGGCCAGCGGCGCGCCGAATTTTTCGGCCGAGGCCTTGGCGGTATCCTCATGCGCGGTGCAGACCGCTCGCAGTTCGTAATCCGGCAACGCTTGCAAGGCCGGCACATGCGCGTTCGCGCCCCAGCCACTGCCACCCGGTGTCACGGTCGCCCCGACAATCCCAACTCGAATTTTGTCCGCCACGTCTCGATCCAGTCCTGTTTGCCATCGGCCATGCGCCGTCTCGGACGACAGCATAACACGCGGTTGGTCCACGGCGGCCAGCAGGCTGCGGATAATGGTGGGCTAGACTTAATCCTTCGAGACGGCGCTACGCGGCCAATCTCCCGTATCCCCGACGAAGGTCGGGGATACGGTGGAGGAGGGGCTGGGACCGCGATCATCCACCCCGTGTTGTTTGCCGCGGGACCCGCGGTCCGCCCTGGTATTCGCGGTGCGGCGGCGATAGGTGTCATCAAGGCCACGCCAATCATTTCCAAGACACCGGGAGCACTCGTCATGCAACAGGGACAGATCACCTTCACCGCGATGGAGCGGGTGCTTTTCGGCAAGCCCGCAGCCCAGGCGATCGCCGAGGAGGCCGAGCGGATCGGCGCCAAGCGGGTGTTCCTGCTGGTCGGCGGGACGCTGAACCGCGAGACCGACGAGGTGCGCAAGGTCGAGGCGGCTCTCGGCGGCCGGTTTTGCGGGCTGCACGACAACATGCCCGCCCATTCGCCGCGCCACGCGGTGGTCGCCTGCGCCAACGCCGCGCGCGAGGCGGGGGCCGACCTGCTGGTTACCTTCGGCGGCGGCTCGGTCACCGATGGCGGCAAGGCGGTGACGATCTGCCTCAAGCACGGGATCACTGACGAGGACGGGATGGAACCGTTTCGTTCGGTGGTCGGCGAGGACGGCAAGCGGATCCATCCGAGCTATGAAGCGCCGGACGTGCGCCAGGTCGCGGTGCCGACGACGCTTTCCGGCGGCGAGTTCAATGCCCGGGCCGGGGTGACCGACACAAGGGTCAAGCTCAAGCAGTCCTTCATGCATCGCGGCATCGTGCCGATTTCGGTGATCCTGGACGGCGCGGTCACCCGGCACACGCCGGAATGGCTGTTCCTGTCCACCGGCATCCGGGCGGTGGATCACGCAGTCGAGACCTATCTGTCGCTGGACGCCAATGACTACTGGGACGGCGCGGCGCTGCACGCCTTGCGCCTGCTCGGCGAGGGCCTGCCACGGGTCAAGGCCGATCCCGAGGATATCGAGGCGCGCCAGAAATGCCTGATGGGGGCGTGGCTGTCGATGACCGGCATCGTTTCCGGCACAAGGCTCGGCGCCAGCCATGCCATCGGCCATATCCTGGGAGGTAGCGCCGATGTCCCGCATGGCTACACCTCCTGTGTGATGCTGCCCTATGTGCTGGCCTGGAACGAGCCGGTGAACGGCGAACGCCAACGGAATCTGGCCGCCGCGCTGGGGCAGCCGAACACGCCAGCCTCGGAGATCCTGGACAGACTGATCGCCGGCCTCGCCATGCCGCGCCACCTTCGCGACGTGGGCGTCAGCGAGAACGAATTTCCCCGCCTGGCCGAGAACTGCATGCTTGATGACTGGACTTATTCCAATCCACGCGAGATCCGCTCGCCCGACCAGGTGATGGAGATCCTGCGTTCCGCGGTTTAGGGCCACGAGCCAGGAATCGGTCTGATCTCCTGGTCTGGTCCCTTGGCCTCGCCTCGACTTTCGGCGACAATACCCCGAGAACGCCCTACGAGGTCGTAGCGACGGGAGCCCCGACAATGGAACTCGCCTTTTCCGCCGAGGAACTTGGATTTCGCGATGAGATTCGCGCCTTCATCGCCGAGAACCTGCCCGAAAGCGCGCGGCGGCATGGCGGGCGCTGGCCGCATTGGGGCAAGGCCAAGATCGTCGAATGGCAGCGGATCCTGAACGCCAAGGGCTGGGCCGTGCCGCATTGGCCGGTGGCTTACGGCGGTACCGAGTGGACGGCGGTGCAGCGCTATATCTTCATCGAGGAACTGCTACGCACCCCGACGCCCGAGCCGCTATCGTTCAACGTGAACATGGTCGGCCCGGTGCTCTGCGAGTTCGGCAACGAGGCGCAGAAGGAGTTCTTCCTGCCCAAGATCCGCAATCTCGATATCTGGTTCTGTCAGGGTTTCTCCGAGCCCGGCGCCGGCTCCGACCTCGCCTCGCTCAGAACCTCGGCGGTGCGCGACGGCGACGACTATATCGTCAACGGCCAGAAGATCTGGACCTCCACGGCGCATCACGCGGACTGGATCTTCGCGCTGGTACGCACCGACCCGGACGCGCCGAAGCGGCAGATGGGGATCTCCTTCCTGCTGATTGACATGAAATCACCGGGGGTCACGGTGCGCGGCATCAAGACCATCGACGAGGCCAGCCATGTCAACGAGGTGTTCTTCGAGGATGTGCGTGTGCCGATCAGCAATCGCATAGGCGAGGAGAACAAGGGCTGGGACTACGCCAAGTTCCTGCTCGGCAACGAGCGTACCGGCATCGCCCGGGTCGGGCTGTCGCGCCAGCGTCTCAACCGGGCCCGGGAACTGGCCGAGAAGCTCCCGGGGTTCGAGGGCACGCTCGCCGACGACCCGCAATTCCAACGCAAATGCGCGACCGCCGAGATGAAGCTGAAGGCGCTGGAGATCACCGTGATGCGGGTGATCGATCGCCAGCGCCGCCGCAACGACCCGGCGCCCGATCCGGCGACCTCGATGCTGAAGATCCGCGGCGCCGAGATCCAGCAGGCGACCGCCGAGCTCATGGCCGACGTGGCGGGCCCGATGGTCGCGCCGACCAGCGCCATCCAGGCCGCCTATGAGGGCGACTTCCCGACCGAGCTGGAAGAGACGTTGGGGATCATCCCGCACTATTTCAACTCGCGCGCCGCGACGATCTATGGCGGCTCGAACGAGATTCAGCGCAACATCATCGCCAAGGGTGTGCTGGGCCTTTGAGGCAAGGAAGGGCGGCGGCCTGTCATCCCCCTTGTGTCGAGGGAAAAAGTTCCAATATTATCGAACAATCGAACCGACCCATGGACCCGGTGACGTGAAGCCGCGCGACCGAGCCTCTGAATTGGACACCGCATGCCGCCGCGTCACGCCCCGGATATGAGCTATCGGCCCAGCGCCAAGGCCGATTGGAACACCATTCGCACGCTTCTGCCCTATCTGTGGCCGCGCAGCGAGTGGACGATCCGCGCCCGGGTGGTGGTCGCCTTGCTCTGTCTGGTCACCGCTAAGCTCGCCACGGTCATGGTGCCGGTGCTGTACAAGGAGGCGGTTGATCTGATTTCCGCCGAGGGCGCCTTCGTGGTCACGGCCCTGGTCGGCATCCTGATCGGCTACGGCATCTCGCGGGTGGCGCAGCAGGCCTTCGCCGAATTGCGCGATTTCTTCTTCGCCCGGGTCGGCCAGCGCGCGATTCGCGCGGTCGGGCTCAAGACCTTTCGGCATTTGCATTCGCTATCCCTGCGCTTTCATCTGGACCGCCAGACCGGTGGGCTGTCGCGGGCGATCGAGCGTGGGGTCAAGGGGATCGAATTTCTGCTGACCTTCATGCTGTTCAACATCGTGCCGACCCTGCTTGAGATCACCATGGTCTGCGGCATTCTCTGGGCGGTTTTCGATATCTGGTACGCGCTGGTTACCTTCGTGACCGTGAGCCTGTATGTCGCCTTCACCTTCTCGGTGACCGAGTGGCGGATGAAGTTCCGGCGCGAGATGAACGAGATGGACTCAAAGGCCAATACCCGCGCCAGCGCCAGCCTCTTGAACTACGAGACGGTGAAGTATTTCGGCAACGAGGAGCACGAGGCCAATCGCTTCGACCGCTCGCTCCGGCGCTACGAGGACGCGGCGGTGCGCAGCAAGACCACCTTGGCGTTGGTGAATATCGGCCAGGGCTTCATCATCGCCGTCGGCCTGACCCTGGTGATGACCATGGCCGGTTTCGACATCCAGTCCGGCGCGATGACCGTCGGCGGTTTCGTGATGGTCAATACCTATCTCATGCAGCTGTTCCAGCCGCTGAATTTTCTCGGCTTCGTCTATCGCGAGATCAAGCAGTCGCTGACCGACATGGAGGCGATGTTCCGGCTGACCGCGGAGCAACGCGAGGTCACCGACGCCGAGGATGCGCCGGATCTGGTCGCCAATGGCGGTACCGTCACCTTCCGCGACGTACGCTTCGGCTATGGGCCTGACCGCGAGATCCTTAAGGGTCTGAGCTTCGAGGTGCCGGCGGGCAAGACCGTCGCCATCGTCGGACCATCGGGCGCCGGCAAGTCGACGATCTCGCGACTCCTGTTCCGCTTCTACGACGTGACCGACGGCGCGATCGAGATCGACGGCCAGGACATCCGCTCGATCACCCAGGCGAGCCTGCGCCGGTCCATCGGGATCGTTCCCCAGGACACCGTGTTGTTCAACGACACGGTCTACTACAACATCGCCTATGGCCGGCCCGACGCCGGCCCGGCGGAGATCGAGGCCGCCGCCAAGCTGGCCAGCATCCACGACTTCGTAATGGGCCTGCCGGACGGCTACAACACCTCGGTGGGAGAGCGCGGTCTGAAACTTTCCGGCGGCGAGAAACAGCGGGTGGCTATCGCCCGAACGATCCTCAAGCGCCCGGCGATCTTCCTGTTTGACGAGGCGACCTCGGCGCTTGATTCCCATACCGAAAAGGCGATCCAGCGTAGCCTCGCCGAGGTCTCGGCCAATCACACGACGCTGACCATCGCGCATCGGCTGTCGACCATCGTGGAGGCGGACGAGATCATCGTGCTGCGCGACGGTGTCATCGCCGAGCGCGGCCGGCACCACGAGCTGCTGGACCGGGACGGCATATATGCCGGGATGTGGCGCGAACAACAGAAAGCCGCCCGGCAGGCCGAAACCGGCGAGGTTGAGACGTCGGATGAGGCGGCCGCGGCGAATGCTCAGGCCGTGGCTTGAACGGGATCCCGGCTGATCAGACAGGCGTCGCCATAGGAGAAGAACCGGTAGCCCGAGGCGATCGCGTGGGCATAGCCGTCGAGAATTCGCTCGCGCCCAGCCAGCGCCGAGACCAGCATCAGCAGGGTCGAGCGCGGCAGGTGAAAATTGGTGAGCAGCAGGTCAACGATCCGGAAGTCGAAGCCCGGGGTGATGAAAAGGTCGGTCTCGCCCGAATAGGGCTCGAGCGTCCCGGATCGCGCGGCGGTTTCCAGGACCCGAAGGCTGGTGGTGCCGGCGGCCACGACGCGCCCGCCCCTGGCCTTGGTATCGGCGATCATCTGAACGGTTTCCGCGTTCACCTCGGCCCATTCGGAATGCATGGGGTGGTCCTCGGTGTCCTCTACGGTTACCGGCAGGAAGGTTCCCGCGCCGACATGCAGGGTGACGGTCGCGCGCCGAACCCCGCGTTCCTCGAGCGCCGCCAGGATCTCGGGCGTGAAATGCAGGCTGGCGGTGGGCGCCGCGACGGCGCCGTCACGGGCGGCGAACAGGGTTTGATAGTCGGCGCGGTCCTCGGCGTGGCTCTCTTCGGCGCCGCGCTTGATATAGGGCGGCAGCGGCATCCGTCCCACCTCGCCCAGCCGGGCGAGCAAGGCGTCGTCGCCAAGGCCGAAATCCAGAACCACCTCGCCGCCGTCGCGGGAGATGACCTCGGCCCCCAAGCTTTCGGTCCCCAAGCCCTGGTTGAAGTCGACGCGGTCGCCGGGCCGTAGCCGCTTGGCCGGGCGGGCGAAGGCGGCCCAGCGGCCGGGGCCGAGCCGCTTGTGCAAGGTTGCCTCGATCCGCGCCGCGCCGCGCCGGCCGTCCAGGCGCGAGGGGATCACCCGCGTGTCGTTGACCACCAGAAGGTCGCCGGGGCGGAGCAGGCTCGGCAGATCCCGGATCGTCCGGTCGGCCAGCGCCGGGCCGGTCATGTCGAGCAGGCGCGCCGCGTCGCGTGGCCGCGCCGGATGCTTGGCGATCAGCTCTGGCGGCAGTTCATAGTCGAAAAGGTCGACTTTCATTTTGGCTTCGGTGGCGAAACTAGACGGACGTGTCGCCGGTCTCCTCTTGCAGGCGCGCCGGGAGCATCGCGATGAACAGGCGGAACGGCGCCAGAAGGATCGCCGCCATGGCCAGTTTCGCGCCGAAATCGCCGATCGCCCAGGTCACCCAGGGCAAGCCCGTCGCGGCGAAGGCGATTGAGAAGAACAGAGCCGTGTCCACCGCCGAGGAGGCCACCGAGGAGACCAGTGGAGCCTTCCACCAGGTCTGGCGGCGCAACTTGTCGAAGATCGCGATATCCAGCAGCTGCGCGACCAGGAAGGCGGTCCCGGAGGCGAGCGCGATGCGCGGGTCGGCATAGATCAGGGAGAGCACCACGCCGACCGCGAAACCGGCATAGACCACCTTGCGGGCGGGCGCCGCGCCGAAAATCCTGTTGGTGAGATCGGTGACCAGAAAGGCGATGGGATAGGTCAACGCGCCCCAGGTCAGCCAATCGTTGATTGGATAACCGACCGCGATGTTGGAGACCAGGACCACGAGGCCCATGGCAATGATACCGGCGATCACGCCCTTCAGTTCGAGGCCCCGCATGGCGCGACACTCCCATCGGTGTATGAATGTGGCGCTTAATAGGGCGGCGAGCCAGGGCTGTCCAACCAAATCGCGCTCCCGGTGGCGGAGCAATTTGGCGGGGCGTTCGACGTGATCGGCTATCCGTCACGCGGACAAGCCGCGGGCGTCGACCTCGACCTGCGTCGGGGATACGAAAATTGGGGGAATGGGACGACCCCGCGTCGGGGATATGGGAGAACGGATGGCGACGAAGCCCCCGCCTCGGGAACGCTAGCTTCAGTCCAACACAAACCGTATCCCCGACGAAGGTCGGGGCCGAAGCCTGTGGCGTTACGCCGCGACGGCCGGCGGAACAATTCGGCGGGTCGTTCGGCATGATCGGCGATCCGTCACGAGCCGGCTTCTCAGGCGTGGGCCCCGACCTTCGTCGGGGATACGAAAAATGAGGGGCCGGGAGGACCCCACCTCGGAGATACGAGGAATGGGGGACCGGGAGGACCACCTCTCGGGAACGCTAGCGTCAGGCCGATACAGACCGTATCCCCGACGAAGGTCGGGGCCGACGCCTGAAGCGTTGGCACGCGATGGCCGGCGGAGCAATTCGTTGGGTCGTTCGGCGTGATCGGCTATCCGTCACCAGCCGCCAATTCAGGCGTCGACCCCGACCTGCGTCGGGGATACGGGAAATGGGGACCGCGAGGACCCCGCCTCGGGGATACGAAAAATGAGGGACCGGGCGGATCCCGCCTCGAGAATACGGGAACGCGAATGGGACACGAGACGAAATCGTTTTCGACCCGTCGCCTTTTTTTGTCCGTCCGTGCTACAAACCGCTCGGTATCGCCTCCGTGCGCGCGGAGGCTCTGTTTAAACCCGCATCGCCGGCGTCGGCGGTGAATTGGAGGCCCAAGTGGCGGGAAACACAGCACGCAATATCGATGTCGAGCGCTATCTGGAGCATCACCGTATGATGCACCGGATCCGGGCCTTCGAGGAGGCCGCGGCCCGGGCGAACGAGGACAAGCTCGTTCTCGGCGCGATTCACCTTTCCATCGGTCAGGAGGCCATCGCCTCCGGGGTCTGCCGGAACCTGCGCTCCAGCGACTATCTTCTGTCGACCCATCGCGGGCATGGCCACACCCTGGCCAAGGGCGCCGACGCGACCGCGATGATGTCGGAGCTGCTGGGGCGCGAGGGCGGGATCTGCCAGGGCAAGGGCGGCTCCATGCATATCGCGGATTTCGGGGTCGGCATGCTCGGCGCCAATGGTGTCGTGGCGGCGAATATCAACATCGCCGCCGGCGCCGCCCACGCGATCAAGCTGAAGGGCGATGACGGGGTGGCGTGCAGCATCTTCGGCGATGGCGCGATCAACCGGGGTCCCTTTCTGGAAGGGCTCAACTGGGCGGGCGTGTTCAAGCTCCCGGCGCTTTTCGTATGCGAGAGCAACGGCTTCGCCTCGACGACGCGCACCGACGCGATGACCTCGGGCGACGGCGCGGCGGCGCGGGCACGGGCGCTCGGCATCGCGGCCGAGGAAATCGACGGCAATGACATCGTCGCGGTTGACGAAGCCGTCCGGGCCGCGGTCGACGCCATCCGGGGCGGCGGCGGGCCGCGGTTCATCCTCTGCCAGACCTATCGGCTGCACGGGCACACGGCCTCCGACCCGGCGGTCTATCGTCAAAAGGACGAGGTCAAGGCGGCCTGGGGCAATGATCCGATCGCGCGCTGCGCCGCGCTGCTGCGCGAGGCCGGGGTCGAGGCCGAGACCCTGGAGGCGCATCGCGACGCCGCCGCCTTCGAAATGGATCAGGCCTACGAGACCGCCAAGGCGGCGCCCTGGCCGGATATCTCGCTTGCCTACACGGACGTTCAGGATATCGGCGACCCGCGCGAGAGGGCTTACTGATGGCTGTCATGACTTATGCCGAGGCCGGCAAGACCGCGCTCGCCGAGGAAATGCGCCGCGACCCGCTGGTCTGGGCCGTGGGCGAGGATCTCGGGCGTGGCGGCGTGTTCGGCCAATATGCCGGTCTGGTCGACGAGTTCGGGCCGGAGCGGATTTCCGACGCGCCGATCTCCGAGGCGGCGATCATGGGCGCCAGCGTCGGCGCGGCCATGGCCGGCACCCGCCCGGTGGTCGAAATGCGCTTCGCCGATTTCGCGCTCTGCGCCGTGGACGAGCTGATCAATCAGGCGGCCAAGGCGCGCTATATGCTGGGCGGGCAGACCAAGGTCCCGATGGTGATCCGCGAGCCCATGGGCATGTGGCGCTCCTCGGCGGCGCAGCATTCCCAGTCGCTGGAAAGCTGGTACACCCATATCCCCGGTCTGGTGGTCGCGGTGCCGTCCACGCCGGCGGATAACAAGGGTCTGCTGAAGGCCGCGATCCGCTGTGACGACCCCGTGGTCTATTTCGAGCACAAGAATATCTGGGGGCTGGAAGGCGAGGTGCCGGACGGCGATGTTGTCCTGCCCTTCGGCAAGGCGCGAATGGAACGCGAGGGCTCGGACATCACCATCGTGTCCTGGTCCTCGCAGCTGCACACCGCGAGCCGGGCCGCCGCGACGCTTGAAGGTCAGGGCATATCCGCGGAAGTGATCGACCTTCGCACGCTTTGGCCATGGGACCGCGACGCGGTCTTCGCCTCGGTTGAGAAGACCGGGCGACTTCTGATCACCCATGAAAGCGTCTCGGTCGGCGGCTTCGGCGCGGAGATCGCGGCGAGCGTGTCGGAGCATCTGTTCAAGGCCCTAAAGGCCCCGGTCCGCCGCCGCGGCGCCCCGCGTATCCCGATCTCCTACGCCCCGCCGTTGGAGGACGTGGTTCGGGTTTCCGAGGAACGGATCATCGAGACGGTCAAGGAGATGATGGCGGGGTGAGGGAATAGCGGCGGACAAAACCCTTCGAGACGGCGCCAAGGGCGCATCCTCAGGGTGAGTGTTTAATTGAGTTTCCATTCACCCTGAGGAGCGCGCGAAGCGAGTGTCTCGAAGGGTCTTGTCGAACCGAGAGAATCGCCGTCAACCGGAAAGGAAACCAACATGGCCAATCGGATCATCGACGACGAGATCGTCGTCGCCCATACCGTGACCAAACTTGGTCCGGAATGCGAGGGGCGGGTCGTGCTCGGCGCGTCGCATGGCGGGGTCTATGCCGCCTATCTCGCGGTCAAGGCCAAGGGGCGGGGCGTGATCCTCAACGACGCCGGGCGGGCCAAGGATGGTTCCGGGATTTCCGGCGGCGCCTATTGCCAGTCACTCGACATTCCCTACGCGACCACGGACACCATGTCTTGCCGCATCGGCGACGGCGACAGCGCGGTGGCCGACGGCGTGATCTCCTTCGTCAACCCGCTGGCGGAATCCCTCGGTGTGGCGGTCGGCATGTCGGCGATCGACGCCGCGCGACTGATGACCAAGGCGGCGATGAGCGACAAGCCCGCGCCGAGCTACGCCGAGGCGCGCAAGGAACTGCCGACCAGGCCGGGAGAGCGGATGATCGTCCTGATGGACTCGATCTCGCTCGTGAACGACCAGGATGGCGGGCGCATCATCGTTTCCGGCAGTCACGGCGCCATGCCCGGCGCGGACCCGGCGATGGCAATCCGCGGCGAGGCCTTCGCGGGCTTCTTTCACGACGCCGCCGGCGGCAAGGACGGGGTCGGCATGTCGCGTCTACCCGCGCTCGACACGCGCGGCATCATCGGCGGCACGGTGGCCTGCATGTCGGCGCGGATCGGAGACGGCAAGTCGATCTATAATGACGGCGTGTTGAGCCACGTGAACGAGACCGCCAAGGCGGCGGGCGGGGCGGTCGGCATGTCGGCGAGGCAATTCATCGATTCACTCGTCACCAAGTAACGGAGAGCTCTCATGGCGCTATACGGCAAAGGCATGCTCATGACCTTCACCGAGACCCCGGTGGGTGTCGAGGAGGACTTCAACGAATGGTACAACCGCGAGCATATCGACGAGCGCGTCTGGATGCCCGGCTTTCACCGCGCCCGCCGCTATGTCGACGCCGACGGCGACGCGCGGATCAAGTATTTCGCCACCTATGAGACCGACAAGGTCGAGGATCTCGCCGATCCGGATTACATGGAACTGCTGAAGGATCAGTCGGATTGGTCGAAGAAGGTCATGGCGACCTTCAGCAAGTTCGAGCGCGTCACCGCGCGGATCACCATCGATCTGTCGCACGGCTTCGCGGGCGCCTGCGCCTACGCGAGGTTCTCACCAGCCCCGGCGGTGATGGACGGTCTGCGCGGACATTTGGAGAACGACTTGCTGCCGTCGCTGATCGCGCGGCCCGGGATGATCGGAGCCGTCCTGGCGGAGAACGATCTGGCCGTGGTCAACGAGGGACGCAAGGCCCAGGGCATGGCGATCCCGGAGAACGAGACCCCGGAATGGATTGTCCTGCTGGAAGGCCAGACGACCCAGGCGACGGCGGCGGCGCTTAGGGCGGGGTTCGGCGTCGGCTTGCCGGATCACGGCGTCGCGGCGCCGGATATCGACACCGGCAATCACGTGCTCATGTTCGGCAACAACCGGTAGCCCGATGCCTCTCGATTTCACCGTCGACGCCACCGATGGCGCGGCTCGGCGCGGTCGGCTAACGACCGCGCATGGGGTGGTCGATACCCCGGCCTTCATGCCGGTCGGGACCGCGGCGACCGTCAAGGGCATGCTGCCGAGCTCGGTCAAGGCAACCGGCGCGGGCATCCTGCTCGGCAACACCTATCACCTGATGCTGCGACCCGGCGCGGAGCGGATCGAGAAGCTCGGCGGATTGCACGCCTTCATGGGATGGGACGGTCCGATCCTGACCGATTCCGGCGGCTATCAGGTGATGTCGCTGACCGAGCTTCGCAAGCTCGACGAGAGCGGCGTCCGGTTCCGCAGCCATATCGACGGCAGCTATCACACGCTGACCCCGGAAAGCTCGATCGATATCCAGCACAAGCTCGACGCCAACATCACCATGGCCTTTGATGAATGCACGCCGTTTCCGGTGACGCCGGAGGTGGCGGCGGAATCCATGCGGCTGTCGATGCGCTGGGCCGAGCGCTCGAGGAACGCGTTCAAGCCGCGAGACGGATACGGTCTTTTCGGCATCGTTCAGGGCGGCGTGTTCGACGATCTGCGCCGAGAATCCGCGGCCGCCCTGAAGGCGATCGGCTTCGACGGTTACGCGGTTGGCGGCCTGGCGGTCGGCGAGGGTCAGGCCGAGATGCTTCGGGTACTCGACGTCACCGTGCCGGAACTGCCGGAGGATCGGCCCCGCTATCTGATGGGCGTCGGCAAGCCGGACGATCTGGTGAAGGCGGTGCAACGCGGCGTCGACATGTTCGACTGCGTGCTGCCGACGCGATCGGGGCGAACCAGCCAGGCCTTCACGCGCCGAGGCCAGGTCAATCTGCGCAACGCCCGGCACGCCGATGATCCACGGCCTCTGGACGAACACTGCGCCTGTCCGGCCTGCGACGGATTTTCGCGCGCCTATCTCCAGCATCTCGTCAAGGCCGGCGAGATGCTCGGCGCCATGCTGCTGACCTGGCACAATTTGCATTACTATCAGGAATTGATGGCCGGGCTGCGCGCCGCGATCGAGGCCGGTGGCCTGGAGGATTTCGCCGGTGCCTTCGCCGAGGCCCAGGCCCAGGGTGATATCCCGCCCCTTTGACGCGATCGGTTACGCCATGAAGCAGCGGATCATAGCCAAGGCGCGAGAGGTCGGCTTCGACATGATCGGGTTCGCGCCGGCGGCGGTGGGCGCGCGCGAACAGGCGCGGCTCGATGCCTTCCTCGCCGCCGGTCAGCATGGCGACATGGACTGGATGGAGCGGACCGTCGAGCGCCGCCGCGATCCGCGAGGCCTCTGGCCCGAGGCGCGCTCGGTCATCGTGCTGGGACAGAATTACGGCCCGGACCATGACCCGATGGCCAATCTGGCGGCGCGGGACCGCGCGAATATTTCGGTCTACGCGCGCAACCGGGACTATCACGATCTGGTCAAGAAACGCCTGAAACAGCTTGGTCGCTGGATGGCCGAGACATTCGGTTGCGATCTCAAGGTCTTCGTCGATACCGCGCCGGTCCTGGAAAAGCCATTGGGCCAGGTGGCGGGGATCGGTTGGCAAGGCAAGCATTCCAACCTCGTGAGCCGCGGGCTCGGCTCCTGGTTCTTCCTGGGCGAAATCTTCACCACCCTGGAACTCGCGCCCGACCCGCCGGAAGACGATCACTGCGGCACGTGCTCGAAATGCCTGGACATCTGTCCGACCGACGCCTTTCCCGCGCCCTATACCTTGGACGCGCGGCGCTGCATCTCCTATCTGACGATTGAGCATAAGGGACATATCGACCCGGCGTTTCGCGCGGCGATCGGAAACCGGGTCTATGGCTGTGACGATTGTCTGGCCGTGTGCCCGTGGAACAAATTCGCCAAGGCTTCCAGCGAGGCGGCCTTCGTTGCCCGCGAGGATCTGGAGCTGCCGCTGCTGACGTCGTTTCTGGAGCTTGACGACGCGGGATTCCGGGCGCGATTCAGCGGTTCGCCGATCAAGCGGGTCGGGCGAGACCGGTTCTTGCGCAATGTCCTGATCGCGCTCGGCAACGCCGGCGATGCCTCCGTTCTGACGAGGATCGAGCCGCTGCTGTCGGACGCCTCCGCCCTGGTTCGCGCCATGGCGGTTTGGGCCTGTGGCCGATTGGCGCCCGGCGAGAAAATCGCGGATCTTCGGGCGCGTCACGCGTCCGGCGAGGTCGACGGCAATGTACTCAAGGAATGGGCGATGTCGGCGACCACCGACCGAGCCGGATAACATGTTCGCCATCAAGGCGAGAAGGAGACGACATGGACGTCGAGGAATTTCGAAGTCACGCCCACGCCATGGTCGATTGGATGGCCGATTACATGAGCGACGTGGAGAGCTTTCCGGTACGCGCCCAAACCGCGCCCGGTGACATCGCCGCGACCCTGCCGGCGTCGCCGCCGGACGAGCCCGAGGCGATGACGGAGATTTTCGCGGATTTCAAATCCAAGGTCCTGCCCGGCATCACCCATTGGCAGCATCCGAGTTTCTTCGCCTATTTCCCGGCTAACTCCAGCCCGCCCTCGGTGCTTGCGGAAATGTTGACGGCGAGCCTTGGCGCGCAATGCATGCTCTGGCAAACCAGTCCGGCGGCGACCGAGATGGAAACCTTGATGATGGAGTGGCTGCGCCAGATGACGGGCCTTCCGGAAGGATTGCACGGGGTCATCCAGGATTCCGCGTCCGGGGCCATTCTCTGCGCCTTGTTGACGGCGCGGGAGCGCTCGACCGGTTGGAAGGCGAATGCCGAGGGCATGGCGGCGGGTCCGGCCCTGGTCGCCTATACCTCCGAGCAGGCCCATTCCGCGACGGAGAAGGGCGCCAAGATCGCGGGTTACGGCAAGGCGAATGTGCGGTTGATCGAAACGGATGAGGCCTTCGCCATGCGCCCCGAGGCCCTGCGGGCCGCGATCGAGGCCGATCTGGCGGCGGGCCGGGTTCCGGCATGCGTCGTCGCTTCCATGGGAACCACCGGGGTCGGCGCGGTCGACCCGCTTGGGCCGATCGGCGAGATCTGCCGCGAGCACGGGATCTTCTTCCATGTCGACGCGGCCTGGGGCGGCTCGGCGCTGATCCTGCCCGAGGAACGCTGGATGGCCGACGGCGTGGAGTTGGTGGATAGCTTCGTCTTCAATCCCCACAAGTGGCTGATGACGAATTTTGACTGCTCGGCCCATTATGTGAGGGATCCCGACGCGCTGATCCGCACCCTGTCGATCCTGCCGGAGTTTCTGAAGAGTCGCGAGCAGGGCGAGATCATCGACTATCGGGATTGGAGCGTCCCGCTCGGCCGCCGCTTCAGAGCGCTGAAGCTGTGGTTCGTTATCCGATCCTACGGTGTCGAGGGGTTGCGCGACATACTCCGGCGCCATATCGCGCTGGCCCGCGTGGCCGAGGCCTGGATCGAGGAGGCCCCGGACTTCGAGATCGTCGCGCCTCGCTCGCTATCGCTTTTCAACTTCAGGTATCGCCCGACCGGCATCGATGACCTCGGGGAATTAGACCGCTTGAACGAAGCCCTGCTGCATGGCCTGAACGACGAGGGCTCGACCTATTTCACCCAGAATCGGGTGCGCGGGTGCTACGCGATCCGCTGGGCCATCGGCCAGACCAATACCGAAAGGCGTCACGTCGAGGCGGCGTGGCGCACTATTCAAGACCTGGCGCGCACGCTTGAATAGCGGGAACACGGCTTTGTTCGGCACTTAAAAAGCCAGACGGCCGTATAAGTTCTCGAAGGGCAGCATGACATGCTCCTGGTAAGCTGGTCTCTGGCATAGCCTTGCGTACCAGGCCTCGACATTCGGCACGTCGGGCCGGTCGATATCCATTTCGAAATAGCGATACAGGGTCGTGCCCGCCGGAATATCAGCCATCGTGAACTCGTCCCCCGCCAGATAGGAGCGCGACGCCAGATGCGCGTCGAGCAGGCGTAGATTGTCGGCGCAGCGTTTGAAGCGCTCGGTCACGAAAACGGGATCACGATCCGGTTCCGGCGTCCGGTAATAGCCCCAGAACAGATCGAGGAAGTCGCGCTGGGCCGTGGCGAGGCCCCAGTCGAGCCAACGGTCGGCCAAGGAGCGGTTGGCCGGGTCCGGGTCCCAGAGCCGGCCCTGGCCATATTTGGCGCCGAGATAGCGAATGATGCTGTTGGATTCCCAAACCACCAGCCCGTCATCCTCGATCACCGGGATGCGGCCATGTGGGTTCATCGCGCGAAACGCGGGTTCATCCAGGCCACCGGCGTCGCCACCGGCGTTGATGTGTTCGTGATCAAGACCGAGCTCGCCGATTGTCCATAAGGCTTTCTGCACGTTGAACGCGCTTCGACGACCCCAAATTCTCAGCATTGTCGCATTCCTTTTGTGATTTTTGCTCGTCGGAACGATTGTTGTTTCGATTCTGAAAACCATATCACGGTTCCAGACACCATTGCCGCTTCTCCGTTGAGGATCGATTTGGCAAGGGAACGGGCGAACTGTGTTTCATATTGAAATGTACCCAACGATCAAGTATGGCGAATTCCAAGGACTCATCACGAATGTCGAGTAGTGCGGAAACAGTGTGGGTTGCAAACCGCGATGATGGATGATGCAAACATTCGGGGAACCGATCGCCAGATAAAGAATCTATTTGTGAATGGCCGCCGTACAAGTCTCAGATTGGAGATGGCGTTTTGGGATGGATTTGAAACCTGTGCGCGCAATCGAGGAAAATCGATCCATCAACTTGCGAATAGTGCACTGAATGACTATGTGACTCATACGTCGTCCCTGTCGAGCGCGGTTCGCCTGCTGATCATTGATCATTTCCGAGAGCGGGCCCTCGCCGCCGCGAGCGGCGGTCACGCCGAAACGGTGCAAGACGCGCGAGCCGTCGCAATGGATCCGACCGAAGCCGTTCTGACCCAAGGCGAGAAATTTCTTCAAACCTTGCGGGATCTGACACCCAGCACCACGTCGAGTCCGGCGCTTCGCCAATTATTGCGCGAAATCAAGATCACCGTCGATCGACTGGTCTAACCTCCGGAGCGCCGATACGCCTCGCCCCGAACCGCGCCGAAGGAGATCGATTTGCAGGACGCCGCCAAGGTTCTCACCGGGACCGCCATTCGTAAGAACATCTCCATCGATGATCGACGCTCGACGATCGTTCTCGAATAGCCGGTTTGGGACGGATTGCTCGATATCTGCCGTTGGGAAGGCCTTAGCCTTGATGAGTTATGCGAGACGGTGGTGAGCAAGCGCGCCGATTCCAGCATGTCATCAATGCTGCGAACCACGCTGCTGGAATACTATCGTGTGTTGGCCGACCGGGAAGCCGCGGGCGACGGCTCGACCCTCGAGACGGCCATGGCCCGGATCGCCACCATGCGCAAAACCAAATCCTAAAAAGGACCCACGCCCGCCCCGTTAGAGTGTCGGCACCGTGCCTTCGGTCAACGTCTCGATATGCCGGCAGATATCGCCTGGTCGGGTGAGCCAGATCCGATCCCGTTGCTTCAGGATATGTTCGAACGCCCGGCGCAGTTGCCGGATGCGATAGGGTCGCCCTACGACGAAGGGGTGCAGGGAGATCGGACAGACGACGGGATGGCCGTCGCGGTCGGATTGCTCCAGCATCTCGTCGAAGTTATCGATCAGCATGTCGGTGAACTCTTCCGAGGTATAGCGGTACCAGACGATCCCGCGATTGTCGTTCGCCTCGACCGGATAGGGCATGGAGAGAATTCGGCCGTTCCGGGTCTTCATCCAAATGGGCTGATCATCCATCGTCCAGTCCATGACATAGCGATATCCCGCTTCCTGGAGCAGATCCATGGAGACCTCGCTGTTGGAGAGCCAGGGGCTCATCCAGCCGGTCGGCGCCTTGCCCTCGCGCTCGGTGATTGTCTTGGTGCAGGCCTCGATGAGCGCGCGTTCCTCGGCTTCCGGCAAGCCGCCCTGCTCGTCCGAATTGGAATAGCCATGACCCAGGAACTCGTCGCCGCGCGCCCGGATCCGCTCGGGAATATCCGGGCAAGCCTTGTAGATCGCGGTGTTGATCTGATGCTGGGCGGGGATACCCAGCTCGTCGAACATGTCCATCAGGCGCCAGAACCCGACCCGATTGCCGTAGTCCCGCCAGGAATAGATGCTGTGGCTGACCGCCTGGTCCGGCGGGGCGATGGCCGCGCCCTTGCCTTCGCCATAGCTGAAGGCCTCGATGTTCATGGCGACATAGACCGCGACCTTGGCCCCGTTCGGCCATTCGTATTTCGCTCGGCTCGGTAGGCTCGAATAAGCGTAGCGACCGTGATCCTTAAGCATTTCGGCTCTCCCTAGAGCGCTGATTTCGGCAATACAACATGCACGCCCTTGTTGCCGTTGACGATCTGGGTGACCCTGAGATCCGCCGCCAGCGAGCAGAGCGCATAGGCCTGGGCGCGGTTGAGATTGGTGCGCGAGACGATCAGCGCGATCATCTGCCGCAGCGCCTCCTTGGCGGCGTCGTCCAGGTCCTCGTCGAAGGCCATGGTGATGAAGGCGTCGGCGTTCTCGGCCCGGGGCAGGTCCAGGCGCATGTCGTCGCGCACCGTAAGCCGGAACGATCCGGCCAGCGCGGTCTCGATCGCGGTGACACAAACCTCGCCATCCCCCTGACAGCCGTGGCCGTCACCGGCGGAAAACCGGGCGCCTTCGACGAAGATCGGCAGATAAAGCGTGGTGCCGGCGATCAGCTCCTTGTTGTCCATGTTGCCGCCATGGGCGCGCGGCTGGATCGAGCTGATCATCCCCCAGGCCGGCGGCGGCGCGCAGCCCATGACCCCGAAAAACGGACGCAGCGGGAGCCGCGTGCCCCAGGGCAATTCCCCCTCGTTGGTGTCGTCGTGCAGGCGGATGGTCATATGCGTGGTCTCGTCGAACTCACCCGGCAGGCCGCCGGAGAGTGGGCGCACGAAGTTGTAGCCCCAGTCCTGACGCAGGCCGACATCGAGAATGTCGACTTGCAGGACCTGGCCGGGTTTGGCGCCGGTGACATGGACCGGACCGGTAAGCATGTGGCCGGGCATCTTGCGCGGTACCTTGGCGTGCACTTCCAGCAGTTCGGGCGGAATGTGGTAACCCTCGCCGGGCAGGGTTTCCGGGCCGCCGGAGACCGATTCTAGATTGACGGTGTCGCCGGACGCGACTTCCAGAACCGGCGCGAGCCCGGCGTCGAAATAGCCCCAATGAACGGTCTCGGCGGAGGCGGGAAGATGATGCGTGGCGGCCATTGACGGCTCCTGGTGATGGTTTCGGCCCACGGTATCGCGGGGACCGCGGTCTGTCATGCCGAATAACGTCGGCTTTCCCCAATCCCAGGCGCCCGGGACAGGCCCTGGGTCAAGCCCAGGGATACGGGAAGAGAGGGGGTGGTGGTTCGTGATCCCCTCGCCTCGCCATCCCCGACCCCGCGCTACGACGCGAGAAACCCATCTAGCCAACGCGCCGTGCGGAGCAGACGGCCCTCGGCGCCGCGCCCGCCGACCAGTTGCACGCCCAGCGGCATGCCGTCGACCGTGAGGCGGGGGAGCGAGACACAAGGCACGCCGAGATAGGTCCAAGGGCTGTTGAAGGCCGCGTCGCCGGTGGTCTCGAAGCCACGCGCCGCCGGGCCGGTCGCTGGCAAACAGAGGATCGCGTCATAGCGAGTCAACAGGCCCTCGATCGCGTCATTGATTACCTCGCGTTCGTTCAGGGCCTCGATATAGTCGCGTGCAGGGATGTCGTATGAGTCTTTCAGCCGCGCCCGGATCTTGTCGCTGAGCAACTCGGGGCGATCGCGCAGAAAGCCGCCGTAGTAATGCGCGTTCTCACCCGCGAAGATCGCGCCGTGCAGATCCAGGATCCGATCGAAGGGCGAGGGCGGGGTCTCCTTGATGCAGGCATCGCCGAGGCGCCGCGCGACATCCGTGATCGCCGCCTGGGCGCCCGCATCCGCCCGGTCCCAGGCCGGCGTCTCGACAAAGGCGAAGCGTGGCCGGCTCGGGCCGGGCTGTTCAAGCGCCGCCAGGAGCGAGCCGCGGCCGCCGTCATAGCTATGGGGATCTTGCGGTTCGGGAATCGACAGACTGTCGGTGATCAGCGCCAGATCCTCGAGGCTGCGCCCGTAGACGCCGAGAGTGTCCAGGGTATGGGATTGCAAAAGCGCGCCGCCGCGCGGGATCAGGCCCAGGGTCGGCTTCAGACCGTAGACCCCGTTGAACGAAGCGGGCCGGATGACCGAGCCACCGGTCTGGGTGCCGACCGCGAGCGGCATGTGGAAATCCGCCACCCCGGCGCCGGACCCGGCGGAGGAGCCGCCTGGCGTATGCTCCAGGTTATGGGGGTTGCGGGTCTTGCTGGGATTTGTGTTGGCGAGCTCGGTGGTGACGGTCTTGCCCATGATGACGGCGCCGGCGGCCCTGAGAGCGGCGACCGAGGTGGCGTCGGCATTCGGCCGCCGCCCCTCGAACAGGGCCGAGCCGTTTTCCGTCGGCATGTCGGCGGTGTCGATGATGTCCTTGATGCCGACCGGCAAGCCGTGCAGGGGGCCGAGCGTCTCGCCCCTTTCGCGCGCCGCGTCGGCGGCCCGAGCCTCGGCCATGGCGCGTTCCGGATCGATATAGGCCCAGGCTCGAACATGGTCCTCGCGTTCGGCGACCCGGTCGAGGCAGGCCTGCATCAGATCGGCGGCGGAAAAATCACCGCGCGCCATGCCGGCGACTGCCTCCGTCGCGGTAAGTTCATTCAGTCTCGCCATGGGAACCTCGTCTGAAAAATTGTTGTGGCAACCGGCTTCGGCGGATTGTCTCAGAGATTGAGCACCGCCGCCTTCATGCGCTCCACCGCCGCGTCCGGCGCGGTGAGGATTGGAAGCCCGAGCACCTCGGCCACCGCGTCCTTGGCCTGGGCCGTGGAGAATTGGGCGAGCATGACCGCGTCGCAATCCGCCAGAGCCGTCGCGGCCTCGACCAGCAGCGCGTTATGCCGGTCCGCGTCGCCTTGCCTTAGGGCCATCATCGCCTCCTCGACCAGACAAGGCTCGATCTCCGCCTCCAGCCCCCGTGCGGCGGCCATTTCCTGGAACTCGTCGCGCATCGAGGCAACGCTGCCCTGGAAGGTCACCAGCATGCCGATGCGGGCGCCGAGATCGAGCGCCATGTCGAACATCGCCTCGTTCGGCTTCAGCACCGGGATCGGCGCGTCCCGGGCCACCATCTCGATCGCCGGGCCGAAAGCGGAGCAGGTGAACAGGATGCCGTCCGCGCCGATCGACAACGCGTAGTCACCCAGCACCCTGAAGCGATCCATCATCGCCCGGTCCAGATGGCCGGTGGCGGCGCG
>Ga0181593_10000822_pt1 | contig 27591 bp, 22 predicted proteins | sample 071ome_19_FD_133756 | JGI IMG/M metagenome (GOLD analysis project Ga0181593, IMG submission 133756) | Coastal salt marsh microbial communities from the Groves Creek Marsh, Skidaway Island, Georgia - 071413AT metaG (megahit assembly) | ecosystem: Environmental > Aquatic > Marine > Intertidal...
CCCTCACCGATTTCCACCTTTGAGGCAAAGCAGGCCTGCGGGAGTTCTAGCCGTTCAGCCAAGAGTTGAGCAGTCTGATTGGCGTCTGAGTCAATGGACTGCTTCCCCATAATGATGAGGCCGTATTCCCCTCTTTTATAGACCTCTGCCAGAACCAGAGAGGCAAGAGAAGAGTCGACAAATCCATCGTGCTTCACGAGAACACCCCTATCGGCTCCCATAGCCATCGCATAACGCAATTGAGTAGCGGAGTCCTCTGGTCCAATTCCGACGACTATGACCTCTTCGGCCGCACCAGAATCCCGAAGCTTAATCGCTTCTTCCACGGCAATCTCGTCAAATGGATTAACAATCCACTTAATGCCGTCCGTAACTATACCGTCTTGCTCGCTATTTACCTTGATTTTTGCTTCGTAGTCCGGAACTCGCTTCACCGGCACTAGGATTTTCATAAAAACTCCCTTGTATTGCTAGAAACTTAAGACATTCATCTCACATTTGGAGCCAGTTCTGCCAGACAGGTTTCGCTGGAGAGGTGAAAAAGTTCTTATTTTCAAACTACGTTTGTTTAGGGCAATTTTCCCCTCAGATTTTTGGAAACTTCTTTTTACTGAGAGCGATATGTTGTTTATCGAGAACGAGTCCCCCACAAGGGGGCTGCCCTTCCGTTCGAGATACACCAATCGAGATAAAAACCAGCTTTGTGGAGGCAAACCACATGCGAAATAAGGTACATACCACGATCCACGGCTATTCACTGCTTGAGGTTGCACTCAGTCTACCAATCCTCCTTGTTCTCATGATTGGTGCCTATGATGCAAATACCGCTTTTCATGGGTATACCGCGCTACGCGAGGGGGTTGAATCCGCGAACCGATGTACATGGACAACCGAAGGTGGTTGTACAACCTTCAGCACTTCAGAACCATCACCACCATATTTCAACTGGACAGCATTTGTTCCCTCCATGTCCGAATATTATGGATACCAATACCAGTACTACGGAACAGAGTACCATTTGCTTCGTCCCCAATTTGAAGTCGGAAACTATCAAGCGTATTCCTTGGGAACACGAAGCTTTGAGTACGCCTCCAACCTCCGCCGATTTGCTCAACTTCGTTTTCCAGCCGAAGGAATCAGACCGCGAATTTTTCAGTCCATCTCCCCTCACCTGAACATAGCCAGAATTCCGGGAGGACGCCCGCAAGTTTCTGCTACGTACATTGGCGGAGGTGGCAATTATTCAAATAATATTCCCTATACACTGAACGGTTCCCCCTCTCTTCAGTGGAATGGAGCACGCAACGGGACGGTATCGTTTACCCTCGGAGCTCCTTCTGGTCTCGATGAATGTCGAATCTCTGAAAACTTTGATGGAGCTGGTTCGCACACTCCCAGTACAGCCGACTGCTCCAGTAGCGCTGCATATCGTCCCAACCGCGGATTTGTCTCCCTTGTGGTATACGGAACAGATGCGAACTCTCAGACTGGCTCAAGTGGACAGATACAGATGCGCATCTCTGGTCCTGGGTTACAAGGGCAAGTGCCACTCGGTGCAAGGGCGTACGGTTACGGAGATGATGCCAGTTTCTGCCCCCGTGTTCCGAATCTCCCATCGCCTAATGCTCCAGGAAGCTCAAGTTACGTCACCACTGATATCGCCACATGCGCTGAATCGATACCGGGAACCTATGCTGGATTTCGTAGATTGAGATTTGGTGAGACCTACACGCTACACTTCTCTCTCGTGGGTGTCACCGGCGGAGACCTACAATGGAGTTTTGACGGACTCGAACTGTTCCTTCCAAGAATATCAGGAGGATGGAATAACTGGCGAGAATGTGTTGGTGGCATACTCCCCAGCGATTATCACAATAGATCCGGTTGTACCGTTCCGAATGGAAGATTGGCTCCAGAAGTTCGATGGGTCAATCAGGCTTCTCAGCCGAACAACTCAACAGGCCAACAGTCCGTATTCACTCCGCCAGGAGCTGATACTCCAGCTGGCGAAGCAGCACATCCACTTGAACACCGATTCTCTGCGTCTGAAAAAGATACCATTACCTCGGCTCCATGTTCAGTCATCAGCACGTATCTTCCAAATACTTTTTGTGATGATTGGTATGAGATACCTTCAATCCCTATCTCTGGCATGATGACCCAAGCATGTTCTGAAAATCTTGGAACCGCTATACATGAGATAGAGGGAGGTTCACTTGAGGAGATAAATCTGGAACTCGCCTTTACGGAGTGCGGTCCGCCGGAAGAGAGTGTTCAGCTTTACACGGTAAGCGTTGGGCCTGAAGAAATTGACTACGAATTACAAACCCACCAATTTTCAAATATCCCCTCAATGATTTGGGAGCCTGCCACTTGCAATGATGCAGAACCACCCATTCCAGCAGAGGTCCTCCAGTATCCGCATCACTCCTACTCTGAGTCATCTTACGGCTACGGCCCACCATTTCACCTAGCCCCAACAATCGATCCTCGGATCATGATTACAACTCCCGCGTATTCATGCTCTCGTTCGGGAATTCCGTACACCGTTGCCACCGTCTTGTACGATGAACAAACAACCTCTCAGAATTTTTTTCAAGAACTTCACTTTGAGCATGAGGTCGGTTGTGCTGAAGACGAATGGGGGCTGACCGTTAGAGCCAATGCGATAGATGCAGGGATGAATCCTCTCGCGTTTATGGAGGCGGGAAAGCTGACCCCAACATTTTCCGTCGGCAGCTCGGTTCAGGGAATTAAAGCGGCAGTCAGTGAGAGTATTTTTAATCAATATGCGACTGCAGAGTGTGAAATGGAGATGGTACCGGGTCAGCCCCTACAGCCAGTTGGCTCCCTAGAAGGCTCCTGCCAGAATCCGCTGCACACTCAACCAGCAACCCTTTGTGAAAATAGCGATGTGGTCTGCATAAGAGAGCTTGCCGGCTTTTGCGGAGCTCAGGGAGATGGTGTATCTCCCTCTGTATCACTCCTTGAGGCAGAGGCCCAACAACATTTCTTCAGCACACTAAAGCAGATTTACCCGGCGGCTCAATTCGGATGCACGGGGAGTAATTGCGCACAATTCGGAGCGCCGCAGGGCTATGACCCTAACAATCCTGGGACTCTCTCTCAGTGGGAAGGCACTCTTCAAGTCCCACTTCTTTCTGCAAGGCTCTTGAATTTTTTAATCCCTGAAGAGCATGACCTTTTCGGTGCCGGACGGCTTTCTTTCTCTTTGGGAGCAAAAAATGCACGGCGATTTGAAAGAGACTTAATAGACTGATGACATCTTCCACTGAGGTGTGATTAAGACCTGACTTTTTGAGCCTATGGTTTCGATTCACGAAGCCTTGCATACGGTGAAAAGCAGACTACGTTACCAGAAAACGTGTAATGTGAAATGCGGCATAGGCAGCGCCGTAAGCCAAAAGCGACATGTAGACAAACTGAAAAATTGGCCAGCGATATGAATTCGTTTCCTTTGCCGTCATCGCCTGTGTCGGCAAACACTGCATCGCTAAAACAAAAAAGACAAGGAGGCTAATAGCAGTTGGCAGGTTAAAGAGGGGACTCCCGTCTTGCCTCTTCATGGAGCGCAGTGAAGAAATCAATCCTTCAGAGTCATCACTCTCTTCATTACCGATACCACTCATTACGGCAAGTGAAGATACGACAACTTCACGGGCAGCAAAGGACGTAAGAACTCCAACACTGATTCTCCAATCAAAACCAAGTGGTTCAAACACTGGCTCTATTCCCTTCCCTATTCTTCCTACATAAGAATACTCAAGCTCAGCTTGCTCAGTCCTTGGACCAGAATAATCTTCGGGAAGTTGTGGGAAGCTGGCAAGGCACCAGAGCACCAGAGAGATCGTTAAAATAATCGTTCCTGCTTGTCGTAAAAAAATCATCCCACGGTCAAATGCAAGCTTTGCGGCATCTCGCATGCTCGGCATCCGATATGGCGGCAACTCAATGGCAAGAGCTGTGGGCTTACCGGGCAGTATGGAGCACTGTAGGAGAAGTGACATACTCACTGCCGCCAGCGCACCAAGAGCATATCCACCGACAAACACGCTCGCTCCTCCAAGTGGATTACCGGCAAAAACCAGAGTTGCAATCATCAGATATACGGGCAACCGAGCTGAGCAAGTTAGCAGGGGTAAAATCAGAATCGTTCTCAACCTGTCTCGCTTATTCTCGATGAGGCGGGTAGACATAATCGCTGGAACGGCGCAGGCATGGGCGGCCAACATCGGAACGAACGCTTGTCCTGGAAGCCCAAATCTCCGCATAAGCTTATCCATCACAACGACTGCTCGAGAAAGATAGCCAGAATCTTCTAAAAGAGCGATTCCGAAAAAGAGCATACAAATCTGCGGAAGAAAAATGACTACGCCCCCAATGCCAGCAATTACTCCATCTGCAATGAAACTGCCTAAAAGACCTGTAGGAAATTGAATCTGTACCTGCTCAACAAGTAGTCCAATCATGGAATCTATCAAATCCATTGGATACACTGCGAGACTAAAGACCGAGAAAAACAAACCCGCCATGACAAGAAAAAATATGGGGAGACCAAGAAATGGGGCGGTTACTATCTTATCAAGCGCATCTGAACGTCTTGAGACTGATGCATGAAGATTCGGGACGGCTCTATCAACAACTGCATCAGCCCATCTACAGCGAGCGGTAACACGACACCCTGTGCATGATGAACAATGCGCGAGCGCAGGAGGGGCGCCCTCTAGCGACTTGCTGTCCTCTCCTAGAGCTCTCTCCACAACATCTACGAGCGCATCAATTCCTGTTCCGCGCCTCGCTGAAACTGGTACCACTTGTACTCCCAGCTCTTCTGATAAGACATCAAGATTAATTTCAATTCGCTTACGGCGTGCCTCATCAATCATATTAAGCGCGACAACAACAGGAATGTCCTGATTACGAAGCTCTCCAGCTAAGGGCAAGTGATGTGGCAACCGAGTGGCATCAAGTACAATCACCATCAGATCAGGCTTCGCTAATCTGGGATTTTCTCCGAGAATAGCCGAACGAGCTACGACTTGATCAAGACTCTCTCCCTCTAGCCCGTAGAGCCCTGGAAGATCTATTAATTCAAGAGGACCAGAAAGGAGCTCCAATCGAGCCCGACGGACTTCGACAGTTGTCCCTGGAAAGTTTGCGGTATGACCCCTGAGCCCTGTGAGGCGATTAAAAAGTGATGTCTTTCCAGCATTGGGTTGCCCAGCCAACACTACAGTTTTCGGACGCAGTGGGGCAGACACATGAGGCGGATCATCAGGGAGAATATCAAGCAATGCGCTCACTGGCGTATCTCCTCTTCACGCACGATATAGATCTTTGCGGCCAACCGTTCGTCGATCGCAATCCTTGCACCAGCAGTTGATATGATACACCCATGACCTTTTCGCATCAGCGTAATTCTTCTTCCCGGTGTTAATCCGAGCCGTAAGAGTCTTCCATTATCTTCTGGTTCCACTTCAAGTGTATCCACCACCCCTTCTTGACCGGGTGAAAGTTCAAGTAAACTGCAAGCAAGATGACACTGATCAGACATCTACATTCGTCCTAACACACAAATACTTAGGCAATAAAAGCGACTCTTTGGTATGCCAAGTAAGAGTAGCCCATCTATAAAGTGAAGCAAACACTGGAACCCAAAAAAGGGCGTTTATGTGAGCAGAAGGAATATACAAATCAATATTATTAGCTAGTTATCAAAGAATCACTTAATGGCGGACGAAGCAAAATTCCTCTTGCCTCATACGCAGTGCGCGCGAGGTCGGGATGACTCTCGCGCAGCCTCGAAAGTTGGTGAAGGTGGTCTGCAGTCTGAGTAATCAGACGAGCTGCATCACCTTCTGCAACACCTGCAAGCTTTAGGAGCGATGAAAAGCTCGACCAGTTCTCTGCATGCATCCAGGTGTGTACTGTCAACGCCCCATCAGGCAACACCTCAATCTCAGAAGCAGTAGTTGGTCCATTGTAAACGTGCTGCACTCGTTCGACGACGGTCTGTAAAGACTGAAACGCCTCTTTCGGAACCGGATTCGGTGCCAAAGAGAAATAATTTCTATGACCGTCACCAGCTATCGAACCAACAAGACATGCTAGCTCGTTCTCACTTCTCTCGAAAAAAAGTCCTTCCTCTATCGCCTCGGCAAGATGGAGAACAAGACTTGTACACAACTCGGCAGCCCAGAGTCCTTTTTCAGTCAAGCCCTGCTCATCAAGATGCCCGAGGTCACGAAGCCCTTTCAAGGAAAGCTCTAGCTGAATTTCTTGATATAACTCCAACCGTTCCGCATCTCGAACGGTACGTCGAATCCTCTTTTCAACTTTTTTCAGTTCTTTAACAGGGAGAGGATTTGCTTGCAGCTGTGACTGCATACTCTCTGACTCTCGACGAAGCTCCTTCGCTCTTTTTCTGTCGTAAAATCCAGCTAAGCTCCTCTCAACGGTATAACGCAAATCATCTACACTTCTAAATTTTAATAAATTCAGCACAGTCGCTGGGGCTGCAAAATATGCCGAGCGGAGTGGATCTGGAGGGCGATGAGCTAATCCATGAATAACTCGTGCATCAGAAAACTGACCAGGCGCTACTAAACACACACCTACCGAATCCTTACCTCGACGACCAGCCCGCCCCGCCATCTGTTGAAACTCAGATGGACTAAAGTCTACAAAGCCCTCATTCCCCCGGCGACTATGCGCCGTTACGATTACTGAACGAGCAGGAAAGTCAACACCCGCTGCAACGGTTCCAGTCGCAACCATCAAACGAAGTAGCCCTCCAGACATTAACTCTTCAAGCAATAAACGCCACTGCAACAGTTGACCAGCATGATGAGCTCCTGCAGCTGTACGGAGGAGCGCTGGGTAGTGTGGATGTTCTTCTATAATCTCTCGCTCTATTCCATACTTTTCGATTACGGCATTACACTTCTGCTCAATACGTAGCCGGGCTTCACGCTCAACCAGCCCAACCTTTGAGCCATTCAATCGTTCAATATCTTCATCACACTGTTTCCGAGAGGACCGGAAAAGAATTGCAGGCAAAAGATCATCTGCATGTAGCTCAGAAAGTATCTGGGTAACGGGAAATCCCCTAAAAAAGTGAAAACGATTATCAACGCCGGCCACGACCTCGCCCTCCCTTCTTCCGAGCATTCGAGGAACGCCTCCCTGGTGACCGTCCATGACCACTAGACCGTCCTCTACTTCCTCGCTCCGAACGTTTTTCACCAGAGCTATAGAACTCGCGAACCTCCCTCAAGAGCCGACCCTTCTCGTCCTCAAGAGGGATAACTCCTAATTGTGGATGCAAAAAGCCATATCGCAACTCTACAGGCCGATCCTTTTCGACAATGACTTCACACGGCTTCCCTCGAACTTCAAGCAGCCATTCAGCTATCTCATTCGGATTCGAAATTGACGCTGAGAGCATCAACAGCGTTGAATCCTTCGGGGTGAGAATAATGCTCTCCTCCCAGACAGCCCCTCTTTGAGAGTCTGATATAAAGTGAACCTCATCGAGCACAACGAGTGAGTACCGAGCATGAACATGATACAGTTCATTGCGATAGATCTCAGTAGTAGCGATCACAACATCGGCATTGGTCTCTATTTTTCGATCCCCTGTGAGCAAACCGACAGAATACTGCGGCTCAAAAATTTTCCGTAACTCGTTAAATTTTGTATTCGAAAGGGCTTTTAACGGCGTCGTATACACAGCACGCAGTCCCATCCTTAAGCACGCCCGAATACTTTCAATAGCGATATAGGTCTTGCCAGCACCCGTAGGCGCCACGACCAGTGTGTCCTTGCTTTCGCTCACATTTGAGATAGCGAGCAATTGAAACGGATCCGCCTTGAATTCAGACGGCTCAGGCACCCCTATGCCCGATAGAAAATCCTCTCTCGCCTTCTTAATAAACGTATTTCTCATTTCTTCTCAAAACTAGGACAGATCAAATCGACAACTTACAAATCTTTTTACTTCCATACTCGCATCAGAGCGCAACTCTTGTAATGTCCCATCGAAAACAATTTGACCGTTAAACAGCGCTATAATTCGCGAACAGATCGGTAGCAAACGGCGTAGGTCATGGCTAACTAATATCATCGAGGTTCCAAGACTCTGATGCAATGACACAATAAGAGCCATTATCACACTACTCGCTACGGGATCTAATCCAGAGGTTGGATCATCCAGTAAAGCGACCTCAGGCTCATTCACCAGTGCTCGAGCAAGAGAAACCCTTCGTCTCATCCCACCACTCAGCTGAGCGGGATATTTATGTCCGTGCCTGAACAAACCGACCTTTTTCAAAATGGCCCCAACCTTCCCGGATAACATGATTTTCTCTTCCGTCTTCAGGGTGGAGCTCGGAACCCTTCCTTGCACCAAAGGAAAGGCAATATTATCGAGCACAGATACTGAGTCAAATAAGGCCCCTTCCTGAAACATGAAGCTGACACTCCCCTCGTCTGAAAGGTAGCGACGAACTTCACCCTCCGTTGGTTGCAAAACATTGGACAGCATCTTCAACAGTACACTTTTTCCGCCGCCGGAAGGCCCTATTAATCCGACGATCTCTCCCCGACACAACTTCAGATCGACTCCCGACAGAACTCGAAGCGATCCAAACTGTTGCAACAAACCACTGGCCTCTAACACAACCTCTGATGTCGATTCAGCACTATTTGACATCGTCTCCGTTAACATGAATCCCCGTCATCAAGCGCTTTGCATACGATCTGCGACAAATCCTCTACCGTAAACGGTTTCAACATGAAGTAGGTACTCGGTTCACTAAGAATTTTATCGACGGCCTCTTCTCGGCTATATCCACTCATAACTACAACAGGTAGCTTTGGTCTTAGACCTCTTAGCCGTTCAAACAACTCATCCCCTGATAAATGCGGCATTAACATGTCAAGCACTGCAAGATCATACTCATGAGAATGATCTTCGAGATATAGCAAGGCTTCCCTCGGGTCTGAAGTCTCATCAACTTCATATCCAAGATGTCTCAGGCTCATTGCTACGACGCTTCGCACAGAGTCCTCATCATCAACAACAAGAACACGCTGCGCATTCCCTCTTGCAATCTCCGGCGACTGACCGCGATCCTCACCATCGATGACTGAGGCTTCATTTTCATTGGGTTCGCGCAGAAAAATCCGTATTGCACTTCCTTCTCCCGGCTGACTCTCAATTTCGAGCATCCCCCCATACGACTCGGTTATAGCTACGACGGTGGAGAGTCCAAGCCCTGTTCCTCGGTCACCCTTGGTCGAAAAGTATGGTTCAAGCGCCTTCCTCTGCACCCTCTCACTCATTCCGATACCATCGTCTATAACCTCGAGAATGACATACTGGGCATTTCTCTCCTCAGGCTCCAAGTCCGGAATTGGTGGAATATCATCAGGCTCTGCCACTCTGACTCGAACCGCTACCTGCCCCCCATCTCCATGCTCAATAGCATCTCTTGCATTGACTACAAGGTTCACCAGTATTTGCGCTAGTTTTCCAGCTGCGCCTTGAACGAAAACCGCCGCCTCTGGAACATCTAAGGTAAGCTCAATACGAGATGTCAGAGCTCCTCGCAATAACGGAACGGTACTTAAGACAAGCTCTACGAGATCAGTTACGAGATTCTCGTTTTCTGTCTCATACTTGGAAAAGTCAAGGATCTGCTTCGTTAAGGTCGATGCCTTCTTTGATCCATTAGTAATTGCTTCCAGGCTCTCCTGATGAGCACCTTCCTCGGGCAAAATTGCCTTTAAAAAAGTAATGTGGCCAAGAATGCCTGCTAAAACATTATTAAAATCATGTGCTACGCTTCCCGCCAACATTCCCAATGTTTGCAGCCGTTGTTGATGAAAAAACTCATCGGCTTCATCTGCAATAGAACACCGAAGCAGAAAGATTTCCTTACCCAAGTGAACGCACTGCACATCCACTTCGATTGACTCACCATCAACAAAGAATTGCTCCTGGCGTTCTATCGGCTGCAAAGGAAACTCAGTAACTTGAGGCCATAACTCGACGAGCGGCGGACATTCAGCGCGTTGAGCCCCCTCATAAAATGATGTGAGAAACCCCTCAGAGAGCCCGAGGACTTGGCGGTTTCCATCGAGGAGCAGCAAAGGCTCCTGGACTGCTTCGCAAAGAGTGACGAGCGTTTGGACCGTACCCGAAGATTCAGCATCAACCGAACAGGACTGACCAGCAGATTTCTCAGACAAGATTTCCTCTCCCAAAAAGTGGCTGTATGACCGAGCACTTATTATTGTTCATGCTCCTCGTATCGAACACCACCCCCTCTTATCGTACTACCTAATTTCAAGCAGTTACGCTACTCACTATCACGGCGGGATAACTCTAAGCCTCAATTGATAAAAAAACAGGAAAAAATTAACCGCTATAACCACGTTATTTCAGGAGGTTACCCTTACTCTGGGGTGTACATCTCCGGTGCTTTGGAACCATTCGGACTCAGTGTGAATCTTAAACTCCGTACGTTGTAATCACATCGAAGTACGGAAAGAGGTTTTAACAGGACGTAAAGACAGTGGGTCACGGAGTTTAGAGGTATGAATACTACTACAGAACGAGGAACCGTTAAGTGGTTCAATGATGCTAAGGGTTTCGGTTTCATTAATCATAGCACAGGAGAAGATGTGTTTGTTCACTTCTCGGTCATCGAATCAGAAGGATTTAAAACACTGAAAGATGGTGAGATTGTTGAGTATGAACTCACTCAAGGCCCGAAGGGTCTAAACGCCACACGAGTGACTCGAGTTGTTCCACCTCAAGCCACGGCAAGTGCTTCAGCAGAATCTGTAGAGCCATCACTTGCCAGCCAGATTGAGGTTATCTCAATTAAGGAAGGACAGAAGGAAACTTCTATCTCTGAACTTGGAGATGAAGAGCTTGGCGATGAGACCGCTTCGACAGACTCAGTAAATCCGAGCCTAGTTGCTGTCGCTGCTGCTAAGAAAGCAAACGAGAACAATCTCCTCTCTTAGGGCCATGCAGAGCGGGTCGATGAGGACCGCTTGGTACATGTCCATTCCTCTAATAAAAAAGCGCGGAAAGGCAGCCCTTTCCGCGCTTTTTTACATGAAGCCAATCTCTCCAACGAACGAACTACTCCGCTAGCTCAGGAAAGAAAAAGCTCACCTCGATTTTTGCGTTTTCAACGCTATCTGAACCATGGACTGCATTTGCCGAAATACTATCAGCAAAATCCGCTCGGATCGTGCCGGCATCGGCCTCCTGAGGATTCGTTGCACCCATTAACTTCCGATTTAATGCGACAGCCCCTTCGCCTTCAAGCACAGAGACGACAACCGGACCCGACACCATGTACTCCACGAGCTCTCCGTAAAAAGGTCGCTCCTTGTGTACCGCATAAAACTCTCCAGCTTGCGCCTCTGATAGGTGCATCATCCGCATGCCAGCAATCGTAAGTCCAGCTGACTCAAACCGCGATAGAATTTGCCCGATGACGTTCTTCTCAACGGCATCTGGTTTAATAATTGAAAGAGTTCGTTCAACAGCCATCTATATCTCCATCTTCGTTTCAGTAACGCCCCGTATCATAAGGACCTTTCCTGCTCTTGTCACCTATCCTTGAATTTTTTTGCCAGAGCCTCCTGCACAAATGGAGGAACTAACCCACTGACATCCCCACCATAGGGTGCTATCTGCTTGACGAGACTAGAGCTTACATACGAATACCGCTCGCTGGTCATCAAGAAAAATGTCTCGATACTTGGTGATAATTGTCGGTTCATGAGAGCCATCTGTGCCTCATAATCAAAATCACTGGTCGCTCGAAGTCCTCGCAATATGACGTGCGTTCCCAGTTCTTCCACAAAATTGACCAATAATCCTGAAAAAGACTCAACCGATACGCGCCCAGGAAAATCAAGAACTCGCTCAATGAGAGAGACCCTCTCCTCTAAAGAAAAGAGCGTGTCCTTCTCAGGATTATGTAACACCGCAACTGTGATATGCTCAAAAATCTTTAGTCCTCGTGTCACGATATCAACATGCCCATTCGTGATCGGATCAAAAGAACCTGGAAAGATTGCTCTGTTTTCTCCAACTGGTGTCATCATGCTCCCCTCGTCAGCTCTATCCCCATATTCTCCATAACTTCCTCTCATGGAGTCTTTTCCTGAGCCATACCATAATCTTATTTCTGACCGTTGTCTTCTTGCCTCATAAACCATTAGTATTAGGAAACTTTCTTGAATATAGTGGGCAACACATTGTTGATAGTAAACTGAGCAGGGGTATGGACTTACAAGAACTTTCTCGTAAACAGAAGCGCTTACACGATTGGTCACAGTTTCTGAAGGATGATGCAGAAGAAAACTCTCTTCGAATTCAAATGGCAGAACTTTTAAAACGGTATCGTAATATCCTTGCTCGGTGCTGGGAAGAGGAGTTCATCTCCGAAAATCAGAAAAAAACGATAGAAGATCTGGAACGTCAGTTAGAGCAAACGATGAATGACCTTCGACTGGCAGCAAGCTGATGTAAATCGTGCTTCAAACAGATATTGTCGCGTTCTCGTTCTTTTGTGCATATTAACGTGAGCCGCATTGAATGAACTATAAACTCTTACTTCGCAAGGGTAAGAAGCTACATTTAAAGAGATAGTGCAACTTGAAGATGAGGTCCCCCTTGACTATGAGACCACTCAGAATCGAAAGACAAGAATTCAAAGGACTTCTTATTGAGTGGCCACAGCCATCTGGTCAGCTTCTCTTACCAGCTGAGCTTCTTCGACGTCATTGTCCGTGTGCAGTGTGCCGAGAAAAGCGTGGCGAGGGAAGCCATGATCATCCACTCACCCCTGCCAAGAAGAAGAGTCGACTCGAAGTAATCTCTCATTCAAAGGAAGAAGTCCTCGGACTGGAAAAGATATGGTCGGTTGGCAACTATGCCATAGGCATTATGTGGAAGGATGGCCATGATGATGGGATTTTTACATTCGAGCTACTCAGCGAATTAACAACGATTGCGCGCTCGGATCTCAACAATCAATAGACGGGCACTCAACCCTGAGAAAGAAAACACAGGCTATAGAAACAGCAACAACAAAAGCACGGCCCGTAAACGAGGGATCTCGCCCATAACTCGGAATTCTCGTCGAGAAGAGTGTCTATTCCTCCCCTTGGCCTTTTGATTCAGCAAGAGGATTCTCCCCTGGCTTCGGCGCTTCTTTCAAACGTCGAACAATCCGACCCTTGGAGAGGTCATAGGGGGAGATCTCTACTATAACATGGTCACCCGGCAGAACGCGGATATAGTACCTTCTCATCTTTCCAGCGAGGTACGCGAGTAGCTCGTGGCCATTATCGCACTCAACTCGGAAGGTTGTGTTCGGAAAACACTCCTTGATTACCCCATGCATTTCTATTGCGTCTTTTCCCATATCTCTCCGTTTTCCTCTTCTATTCGACGCCTAAACGCCTCAAAAATTTTATCTGTTCTGCTTCTCTTCACACCGCGGCCGATAGGTCGACAAGTCCACTGACTCAATCACACCCCGCTTCATCATACGACTGCAACTCCACCGATATTTCGATATTTCTTATATCGGGATTCAAGTAGCTCTCCGACACTTAGCTTGCTCAGTGTTTCCAGCTGTGTCCTAAGCGCTTCGCCAAGTTTTTCAGCCGCTTCCTTATGATTCCAGTGCGCCCCTCCGAGTGGCTCAGCGACCACTTCGTCCACAATTCCAAAAGATTTCAATCTATCAGATGTGACTTGCAGAGCGTCAGCCGCTGTTGCCACCATCTGCGTCGAATCATCACCCTTTGCATGCCAGAGGATTGATGCGCATCCCTCAGGAGTAATTACCGAGTAACACGCGTATTCTAGCATGAGTATCCTATCTGATACTCCAAGAGCTAGGGCTCCTCCACTTCCTCCTTCGCCAATCACGACACTAATTACAGGCGTGGTTAACTCTGAGAGCTCCTGAAGATTCCGAGCGATTGCCTCACTCTGTCCACGCTCTTCAGCTTCAATACCGGGATACGCTCCCTGTGTATCGATGAATGTTATGACGGGAAGACCAAACTTTTCAGCCAGTCGGAATAAACGGAGCGCCTTTCGGTATCCTTCAGGCTGAGGCATGCCGAAATTTCTCTTCAAGCGCTCTTGCATTCCGCGTCCTCGCTCATGACCAACGACCATTACGGGCAGCTCACCAAGAAGAGCTGTTCCACCAACTATGGCAGGATCATCACGAAAGGAGCGATCGCCATGCAGCTCTTTGAAATTTGAAAAGATGTAACGGATATAATCCAGGCTAAATGGACGATCAAAGTGTCGTGACAACTGAACACGTTGGAATGCTGTCAGACGAGAGTACGTGTCTTTTCGAACTCGCTCTGCTTTTGACTGCAACTTTTCAAACTGCTCTGTCTTTGTAGTATCTCCTGCTGCAATTTCATCTTTCAACGCATCGAGTTGAATCTCTAATTCTAGAAGTCCCCGCTCGAATTCAAGAGGATGTTCGATTATCGTCATACGTCACACTCAATGGTTGGTATACTTATAGTTCAAAATACAAAGACCCCATAGTGTGTAAGGCATTCCCAAAAATTGCAAATCTTCCCCATTTTTTCGGCACTTTAAAACGTTCCAAGGCGCCTGATTAAAACTTAAATCACTCAAAGAACTTACATTTTCCCCAAAAAACTCGTGCAATACCAGTTCCTCGCGGCCCTAGAGCTCTAGGGCACCAGCATGAACAAACCAAACGACATGGCCTTCGGCTTCTAACGCACCGCTATCCTTCGCACCAATCTGCGAAGAATTCCACCGCTTCTCTAACGCTTCAATCAGCTCATCACTAGACCATCGCCAAACATGAAAACCTTTCCTGCGTTCACCAGCTGCGCCGCGTATTCCAGAATCCTCCGCTAAGATCTGAACCTGTTCTTGACGGTGCTCTTCAATGCTCGGCGAAATATTCCATTCAAACTTTTGTGGGGCATTCCGCCAATAGGTCATCTGCCGCTTCGCATATCGCCTTGTTGCCTGAGAGATTTCACGAACAATCTCTCTATGGGCCTCTTCGCTCACTGAGTGCCGGCTAATAAGCCGCTCAAAAACTTGCTTGTAGCCTAATGCTGTCTGACATTGCCACTGGGAACCATAACAGCCGAACAGATAGCGAGCTTCTTCAATAATCCCATTCGCTACCATCCGTTGCGATCGCTTCTCAATACGCCTATAGAGATCTGAGCGAGACCAAACAGGCACAATAACCGTGGCATTTCTACAATGCTGGATACGGGCCTCTTGTTTGCACAGTTCGGAATAACTTTTTCCAGAGACCAGACAAACCTCAAGTGCCCTGATGATACGAATTCTGTCATTCGGATGAAGGGCTTCCGCCCGTTCAGGATCAAGCGTTTCCAATCGTTTGTGAAGCTCTTCCACTTCTTCACGCTCGAGTTCTTTCCGTAACTCGGGTTTTGATGCGGGGAGGCGAGAAATTCCAGCCAACAATCCCTCGAGATACAACGTTGAGCCACCGACAAGTACTGGCATTACCCCCCTGCTCTGAACATCCTCGAGAATTCCACAGGCTGCGTGAACGTAACTCTGTACATCACATGGCATAGCACCGGATAAGGTTCCAAATAAGTGATAAGGAAGCTGCTCTCTGTAGGTGGACTTCGGCATAGCAGCACCGATCTCGTGCTCAGCATACAGTTGCACCGAATCGGCATTGACAATTTCGCCCGCGAAGTGTCCGGCAATGCGGTGTGCTAGTTCACTCTTCCCGCTCCCAGTAGGGCCGGAGATAATAATAGGCGCTTGGATCATAAATCGAAACTAATCTCATACGACAAACGACAATAGTACACCACATTGCCGTTTTGATTGCATCACCCCTTCTAACATCTCTTCAGAAAATAGCTGAATGAAAAATACTGGTCCACTTTTTCTGTAGCTCTGCTTACTGTCGGCCGAACCGACGCTCAAGCTCGGTCTTCCCAAAGGTGGCTATCACTGGCCGTCCGTGAGGACATGCCGAGCTCCATTCTGCCTCGTCGAGTGCGGCAAACAGTGCAAAAACTTCTTCTCGAGTCTGGAGGTCTCCAGAGCGAATACTCGCATGACACGCCAGTCGAGCCGCCACCTTCTCTAATTCACTTTCCAAGGCTCTTTCTACTGGCAAATCCTCCTCCGCCAACTCACGTAAGGCTGATTTTACTTGCTTCAGGGCTATCCAAGTTGGTTTCTCTTTCACCTCCAGAGTTGTCTCGGTTTTTGACTCTATCTCAAATCCACACGCAGAGAGCAGTGGCACTTGCTCCATGACTCTTGCAATAATCTCTGAGTCAAATTGCAAGGTCAGCGGAATCAGCAAAACCTCTTTATGTGGCTCATCACTTCGCAATCGCTCAAGAATAATGTTGTAATTTATACGCTCATGGGCGGCATGCATATCTAGAACAACCAACTGTTCTTCATATTCACAAATAAGATAGCAAGAAAGCACTGTGCCGAGATATCGAAGATCCTGATATCGGAAGCCTGAGGCAGCCCCCTGCACTTGCCTCCCTGAACCGTCGAGGGCACCACTTGGCACATCTCCATCCGCAAGCAATCCTGCAACCGGGACTGAAGATTCAGAACCCTCGACACCTTCCGAAGTTGTTCTTGTGTAGCCCCGGTCACTCAGAGAGGACTCAAAATAAAATCGCTCGGAAGATGCCGCACTGGCGCGTTGATAACCCGAGTACGCACTCGCATCACGTTGAGGTGCAGGCGATGAATGGCTCTTTAAGCCAGATTCCGTCATTCGGTTTGCAAGCGGGCTTTCAAACCCTCCAACTGCTGAGCGCACTCCACGGAGAACCAGTTGAAACAAACGAGAACTATTCCAAAATCGAACTTCTTGTTTTTGAGGATGTACATTAATGTCTACTAGCTCTCCAGGAAGTTCAACATGTAAGTATCCGAGAGGAGCTTGCTGAGCTTTTAGCGTTCCTCCAAATCCCTCTCGAGCCGCTCTCAAAATAGCCCGGTCGGATAACATTCTTCCATTTACAAAAAAAGCGAGCGCAGATGGTGTTGACTTTGCATACTGAGGGGCACAGAGATAGCCTGTGACACGAAGCTGTTGTTCTTCATATTCGACTGCAACTGCTTCTCCTGGATAGACCTCACGTGCTCTATCGAGCGATGACGTTCGAGGGGCAAGTTGCAATTTTTCTTTTCCATCAACGAGAAGACGTAGCCTCGTTTGTGGATGCAATAATGCATTGGCCCGCAACCAACCTGTAATCTTGACAACCTCTCCCCTGTCTGTTTTTAAGAACTTCTTTCTCGCTGGGGTATTAAAGAATAAATCCTGAACAACAATTTCAGTCCCGACTGGCATAGCTACGAGCGAACGTTTGACGAGCTCTCCTCCTTCAAACTCAACCTCAACACCAACTTCTGCCGAGTGGTGCCTGCTCCTCACCCGACACTTCGAGACTGAGGAGATAGACGCCAGCGCTTCTCCTCGAAATCCAAAAGATTGAATAGTGCTCAGATCTTCTTCTTTCTCAATCTTAGAAGTCGCATGCCGCTCAAATGCAAGCTCTATCTCATCAGCTACAATCCCAGAACCATCATCGCTTACTCGTATAAGACTCTGCCCGCCATCTCGAATCTCAACAGTAATAGAAGTAGCCCCAGCATCTAGCGAGTTATCGACTAACTCGCGCACTACTGACAAGGGGCGTTCAACTACTTCACCCGCCGCTATCCGATTAATAGTTTCTTCTGAAAGTTTCTTTATCATCATCATTACTGAAGTGCCGGTTTAAGAGTTACGGTTCGTTGGTCTTCGTGATTTCCACCGCGACGGAGCGAAATTCGTAATGCTTCGCCATGCCGAGCAGCAAGCACCGTAGCCTCTACATCTTCTACCGATCGCATCTTTTTTCCATCTATGGCAGTTATCAAATCCGCTCTGTCAAAATCTCTTACCACACCACCACGAAAAACCTTTCCAACAGGTCGCTCAAGTGGCTCAATCCCAGCCTCTTCTGCTGGACTTCCAGGGAGAATCCTCCGCACCAAAGGCCCCTGATTCGTATCTACTAATAACCACCCAACTCGAGGCCTCAAGACTTTACCAGTAGCAATAAGTTCTGAAAGAATTGCTCGCACTCGGTGAATTGGAACCGCAAAGCTTATACCAGCTGAATCGCCAGATTGACTCAAGATCGCCGCATTGATTCCTATTAACTCACCCTTTGAATTGAGCAGAGGCCCCCCAGAACTCCCGGGATTCAGCGCTGCATCAGTCTGAATCAGGTCTTTCATAACAACATTTTTGGGATTCCTTACGGTGCGATGAAGGCTAGAAACAATCCCGCTTGTTAGCGTTCTTGCCAGCCCATGCGGATTACCAATCGCAAATACCCATTGCCCAACCTGTAAGGAACGAGAATCGCCAAATGCAATCGCTTTTAAATCCGCAGGAGGGGACGTCAACTGAAGAACAGCAAGATCTGACTCGGGATCATGCCCAAGGAGTCTCGCTCGGTAGCTCTTTCCATCAGCAAGAAAAATATCGATGGACTCGGCATCACTAATGACATGCAAACTTGTCAGAATAATCCCTTCTTTTGCATCGACGACAACACCACTCCCCGCTCCGCTATGAGAACGAGCAGAATCATTTGCTGTATAGCCATATATATCTAAGCTATCATTGCTCATTGATTGCGTACTGATAAAAACAACCGCTTCATTCGTTTTTCGGTAGATCTCAACCGTCTCTTGCTCGAATTGCAGTAAAGGATTACAGAAGGCGAATGACGGAATAGCAGATAAAACGGCGGTGTATACTATCGACAAACGAGGAACCAAACAGCGAAAGAGAACACCAGAACACTTTTGAAGGAAGTCGCTAACTTGACTATGGATAACTTGGTTATAGCTACGCATCCTATATCGGAGCGAATGCGAACAATTTTGAGTACACATATGCTTGAGTCTAACGCGAAGTGAACTAAGATCCAACTGCTCCTCGGCCCACGATTCTATCAACTTTTGTTACGCCACTCACCTGCTCAATAGCTCGAATCAATTTTTCAAGCTGCCTTGCATCTTCTATCGTTATCTCAAAGTGGTGACGAGCCTTGCCCCGTTCATTTGTATTAACCTGAGCGCTGTTAATATTCGCACCATTTTCTGTAATAGCAAGCGAAACTTTACTTAAGAGTCCTATGGTGTCTTGAGAATGTACTGTTAGCTTCACCCGCCGAGGAGCCTTCGCATCACCATGCCATGCAACATCTATCTGACGAAGCGGATCACTGCGCAATACTTGAGAACAGTCAGCTCTATGGATTGTTACCCCGCGCCCTCGCGTAATAAAGCCAGCAATCCTATCTCCAGGAAGCGGTTCACAACACTTTGCGTAGCGAATCATAATATCCTCAAGACCGCTCACTTTCACCCCAACCTTTCGTCGAGAGGCTCGAGCAGCGCGCTGAAAGATTCTTTCAAGAGCTGAGCTCTCCTCGACCGGCTTCGCCTCTTCAGCTCCATAATCTGGCAATAATTTCGCAAGAACTTTCGCAACGCTCACCTTCCCATAACCGATCTGGGCATATAAATCTGTGCTATTTTTGAGTCCCATCGACTGAGCAATCGGCTCGAGTTGTTTCGCCTTTTCTATTTTCTTCAGGCTAAGCTTGATCTTTCGCAACTCTTTCGTCAGCAATTCAATTCCAAAGGCTGTGGAACGAGCTTGCTCCTCGCTTTTCAGAAAAGCTCGAATCCGCTGCTTTGCCTTAGACGTTCGGACAAATGATAACCAATCTCGACTCGGTTTCTGACTCTTAGAAGTCAGAATCTCAACCGTATCCCCATTCTCTAGTGAGTAATCGATGCCAACCAGGGTTCCATTCACTTTCGCCCCAATCGTTCTCTGTCCAACATCAGTGTGAATGGCATAGGCAAAATCTATCGGCGTAGAACCGTGAGAAAGCCGAACGAGATCTCCCTTCGGCGTAAAGACAAATACATCCTCTGGAAACAGCTCCCCTTTGACCGTCTGAATGAACTCATCGGGGTTTTTGAGATATTGCTGTTCCTCTACAAGAGCACTCACCCAGTGTAGGTCAAAATCAGTCTCGGCTGAGGACTTCTGACGACCATGCTCCTTATATCGCCAATGTGCTGCAATCCCTTCCTCCGCTATTCGATGCATTTCTGGCGTCCGAATCTGGCACTCGATACGACTCCCCTCTGGACCAATGACTGTCGTATGTAATGACTGATACATGTTGGGCTTTGGCATCGCGATGTAGTCTTTAAAGCGGCCTGGCACAGGTTTCCAAGCGGCATGAATCACTCCTAGCGTCTCATAACAGGCGCGTAATGTAGGAACAATGACCCGAAAACCGTGCAAGTCATGTACTTCGTCAAAGGAGAGATTGCTCCTTTCCATCTTCTCCCAGATAGAGTTGAAGTGCTTCGATCTTCCGGTGACAGAGGCTGAAATTCCTGCACCCTCTAAATGCGCAGACAGCTCCTGGACGGTATCACGTACATACTGATCTCTTTCCGCCTTCGTGCGAGCTAAATTCTCTTTTATCGAGTCATAAATCTCCGGTCTCAGACTCAGTAAACAGAGATCTTCCAGTTCAGATTTTATCCAGTAAATACCGAGCCTATGCGCAAGTGGCGCATAAATTTCGCGGGTTTCAAGCGCGATGCGACGCTGCTTATGCTCGGGGAGAAAGCGAAGCGTTCGCATGTTGTGCAGTCTGTCACACAATTTTACGAGGACCACTCGGATATCTTTCGCCATCGCGAGCAGCATTTTCCTAAAACCTTCAGCCTGCTTCTCTTCTTGGGATTCAAAATTTACACGAGTTAACTTCGTAACACCCTCTACAATCTGAGCGATATCTTCACCAAAAAGCTCAGTCAGCTCTTCCGAAGTGACCTCATCACAATCTTCAATGGTGTCATGAAGCAGCGCCGCTGCAACGGATGCAACGTCTAGCCGCAACTTACATACTAAAAGAGCAGTCTCAACAAGGTGATTCACATAGGGCTCGCCAGAGGCCCTCTTTTGATCAGAGTGATGCTCGAGCACGAAGCGATAGGCTTTTTCGACAAGCTCAAGATCTGGAGCTGGATGATACTCGCTGAGCTCCCTGGTTATTCGTTGTAAATGCTCTTCACTCATAGATGATTCTCTTAGTATACCTTACTGTAAAACTCCTGAGAATGAAGTAAAGAGTATAGATTGCCGAGCGTCTACTCGTTATTTATTACCCTCTCGGCTCTCGATAGCTGATACGGACACCAACAAATTTTTCTTTAGAGAAATGAAACCTCAATAGGGCTCAGAATAGAAACTTTTGAGTGAACAGGGATGGGCCAGCCAATAATGTCGTATGGCACCAGGCGTATTGGAGCTCATAGAGATGGATCGAGACAAAAAGGCGGATGCACCACCCAAGCGCTGAAACAAACCCCGTGTTCTTGAAACTCAATCGCTTAGAATTGCGAACCCTCGATTGAGTTGGCTTGCGTAGATTTTTCCGACTCAGAAGACTCTTCTTCAGAGGACTCTTCTGTTGCAACAGATTCAGTAACGGCCTCGACGGAGTCTTCCCCTACTGCTCCTGCACCATCTTCATTGACTGGCTCAGAGTCACTACTCTCTTCAACACTGCTCTCTTCCACACTGCTCTCGTCAACGCTGCTCTCGTCAATACTGGGCGTCTCAGCTACTACTGCTTTGGTGATAAAAATATTCTCTTCAGCGATGCTCTCTTGTTCCGCCGCGAGCGCGAGCTCGGCCTGAAGACGCTTCTCTTCCTCTTCTCGCTCTCGTGCAAGATCTTCTTCGGTCTTAAATCGGACGAGTCCCGCGGCTATCTCTCGAAGGGAATTAACAACAGCCTTATTGCCTCTTCGCACGTCCACCAGAGGCTTAGCACCCGTTAAGATCTGCTTCGTTCGCTTTGAAGCAAGCTGAACGAGGGAGAATCGGTTCTGTTCTTTCTCTAGGCAATCTTCAACGGTAATACGCGCCATACTGTTCTCTCGTTAATGGATAATTCTCAACTGCTCACTCTTTGAGGCTGAGGGTACAGGATCAAACACTATAATTCACAGGAAAACTAACAACTTGTCAACTAAGCCCCTCTTTTTTAGGCATTTTTAGGGTCATTTGCATCAATGCTGCTCCTCGAGGGCATCATTCTCACTCATCAATAGAGGCGTCTTTCCTCGCGATATAACCTGCTTTTCCATTCTTGGAAACAAGAACAAGCCACTCACCAATCCGTCTGAGCACTCGAACCTTTGCCCCACTCGTAAGCCGCTCAACTATTTGCGCATTCTCTGATGGCTCTTTTCTCACCTCAGTATCAACAATTGTGCGGTAGGTTATTGGAGATTCGATTCGCTTTGGCTTGGAAGACTTCCTCTCCACAAGATCCTGTCCGACTCCTTTTACAAAGTCTCCTGGCAGATTCCTAGATTCCTCTTTCTTTCTTCGGATATCATCAAGCAATCCATCAGGTTCGACAGGACCTGACATGTCGATTTGCTCTTGCTTGCCTTGACTCGGTCTCTCTGCGGCACTCTTGGAGCTAGTCGTCATTTCATTCGATTGCAGTAATAAGAGAGCTGTTTGAGAGCCATTACTGACACTCTCGCCATTCTCTACATCCAGCAACATTCCCCTGAATAGTCGAGGTGTGACCGTATTATGATCGGGCAAAGAAAGCTCGGGGGCAAATTGTGGTAGCGTTGTGCTGTAATGAATCCTATCTTGATGAAGCACAACATCTTGCCGAAACAGATAATGAGACAGCACAAAAAGGAGTGCGAACATCGAAATTCCAACAATCGCACTCTTTTGAGACACATGAAAAAACTTTCGTGACTGCTGGAGTGGTTGAGATGAATCTGGCTGATTTGCGGAAAAACTCTCTGTATCAGCAGATCGCTCACTCGCCTGCTCCTTCAGCGAGAGAGTCTCTTGCTTCTCCCTATTAATCGGCTCACTCGTTGAAACGGCCGCTTTCTGCTCCACACAAGAGGCAAGCTCGTCTAAGATTTCCCGCTCCACTGGCTTGAGCTCATAGCTCTCTCGAGAACGAAGCCGTTCAAGAAGAAGACTCTCTTCATGAAAAAATGCATAACGATCGCCACAGAGGCTCCGGATAGCCTTCAGAATCGCATACAGCTGAACAACATGAACCTCTTCATGAAAGGCCTCGTTAACCATATTTCTCGTAAGTTGATATAGGGCGGCTTCGAACTCGTCATCACAGGAAAAGTGTCCGTTGCTCACTTCATTATAGCTTTGAAGCAAATCCTGCAGTGGAGCGAGGAGTATGGCTATTGGAAGTTGCTTTAATTGCAACTGACTGTAGATCCACCAATACCGCTTTTCATTCGAGTCATGCTCAGAATCCTGAGAACTGACAACGTTAATCTCGCCCCACTCCTGTTTTTTGGCTAGCTCAACGCATTTTTGCCAAAACAAAGATCGGGAAGAAGTGGAAGTCGGTGCTGTCATATCAGAGTTATCTTTCTCGCCCATCTGCTGAGTTGGCAAGACAGTCATCGTGGATGAGTCGCCCAACTCTATTTTACCCTGATTGCGCGTTTGTATCTCTTCGGAACTCGAAGGAAGACTCAGGAGATTTTTCAAAACCTCTTCAGCATCCTTACTGGAGTGCTGATCAGTTGATTGATTTGGTAGCTGATATTTCTTTTTTTCTGTATCGATCAGTGTTTCTAAAATCTGCTTCGCTGAATCATGCTGATTATCATCAGCTTCCGTTTTCTGCTCTTCATCCTTTTTACTGTGTGTCACGCTCTTTAATCCGTTACCGCACCCTTGATCGCATCTATTCCCTACTATAGCAGACCGAGTATCCTCAATCTCTTTAAATAGACCCTATTTTTTGGTCTGCTCCCTGCGCCGCATTCCATGATTTCAAGAAGTGCTCTAAAAAGTTATGCTCATGTCATACGAACGAGTAGCTTCACTCTATGTATTATTCGATATTTGACCCGATAAAGTAGAGTGACAGAAAAGTCTAGGCATTAAAGTAGCTTATGAAGCGGATTGCTTCCTGTTTCATCTTTGGATTATTTATTCTCTTAACGGGATGTGCCACCACGTCCCTTGTCTCTCTCCCCCTCTCTGAAGAGCTGAAATCTCTAACCCCGAGCACGCTGGCTCCCGAGGTATCTCTCGATATTCATATCAGCTCAGAGGTAACGAACTCCTTAGGTACCCAGTTCTTTCTCCTCGTGTTTCCTCTTGGGAAGACACTCGCTGGTGAGATTGAGGCCCTTACTCTTGATGCTGCCTATAAAGAGCTCCTCATTGCTGGATATCGCCCAAATCTTGATCTGAATAAAGCTTCCGACAATGCTCTTCGCGTTACAGTCCGCAAGGCCGAAGTTACAACCTACGATCTCGTGTTTACCCGACTTGTAAAATGCTCAGTGACCCTTGAAATGGGGTGGATTCTCAAAAATACCGGTAAAGCAACGCCTCCTTTCCTCGTCGAGTTTGAGCAAAAGAGTTATATCCCTCTCCCCTTCTCTCGTCGACTAAGCAAAGAGTTCCAAAAAACCGTCTCAAAAGCGGTCAAAAGGGGGATTCAGCTCTCCCCTCTTGCCCCAAGACCTTGATGTGCCTCAGAATTTTTCTCGTTCCCTTGAACTTCACACTCGGTCCACCGTACACTGCAGAGCATGCAGTTTCTACGTAGAGCAGTTTCTCCAATTCTTACCTGGTACTTTCGATTCGTTCCAGTACCCCCGTCATTTTTAAAGCTCATAAGTGGTCGGAATGTACCCGCGATCGTCACACAGAGTAATTCTGTCATCATCGAAGCATTACTAAGATCATTCGCCAGACGCTCAGGATGTCACCTTGAATCAATTAAAGCCTTAAAAGGTCGGCATACTACCAAAGCTGACACTTTTTATTGGCTAAACTTCCAGAATGCGGAGGAGCTCGAAACTTTACGCAAGAACCAGTCACCAGAATCGTTTTCTACCATGAATATCTTTCGCGGCAAGGGCCCAGTGTGGAGTCATCCATCGTACTCCCTGAAGCTTATGGACTTCATTGGTTTACTCCTTAGCCCGCTGACTCCCGCTCGCTTTCTTATTGTAATCTTCGGGGAGCCTCTGACGATTGACCAGTGGGAATCAGCTTCTCTCAACCGACTTACTCGTCTTTGCAAGTTAGATTTTTACAGTAACCTGAAAGTGGTTCGAGGAACTCCCTTTCAGAAATTCTCAATACAGGAGCAAATCGTACTCGGAGGTCAGGACTATGAGAGAGCTCTCCGAAAACTCAGTAAGAGCCTAGGAATTTCAGAGAAAAAGCTCCATATCGAGGCAAAACGCGCCTTTCGACTGATTGCAGCCCGTCCGCGTGGCTGGCTCTACCAACCAGCTACCATTTTTGCTCGCTTTTTACTCGGCAGGCTCTTCACTGATATTCAAGTCAGGGGACTTCCCCAGTTTGCCAAAGCACTGAAGAAAGACACCGTTGTCTTGGTTCCTATGCATAGAAGCCACCTAGACTATATTATTACCGGTCAGGTGCTCTACAAGGCCAACCTTAATCCCCCTCTGATTGCTGCTGGAGTAAACCTCAGCTTTTGGCCACTTGGGTGGATCATCCGTTCTCTCGGGGGGTATTTCGTTAAGCGTAACGCAAAGCAAGACCGGCTCCACGGACTCGTTCTTAAGAGATATGTAGGCTACCTCGTAAAACGTGGGCACCTTCAGGAGTTCTTTATCGAAGGAGGCAGAAGCCGTAGTGGCAGGATGCGCTCGCCGAAATTAGGGCTGCTAAAAACCATTACAAATTCTTACATGAAAAAAGTACGCAGAGACGTACTATTTGTTCCAGTATCTATCTCCTATGAGCATGTTGTAGAGGATACGGAATATGCAAGAGAAAATACAGGTTCAGGAAAGACGGAAGAAAATTTGATTTCGCTTTTTCGAGCTCGCGATGTCTTACGGGAGAAATTTAAAGAGGTAATAGTCCACTTTGGGCAGGGCATTCGATTTTCTGAATTTCGAGACAATTACAAGTCTAATGCGGGCGGGCGCAATCTTATTGAAGATCTTGCACTTGATATTACCCGAAAAATTGAGGGTCAAACAAGCATCGGCTTGAGGAGCTTGACGTATCTTGCCCTGTTTCTCTCGCCAACATACGGGCTTACCAGAAAGCAGTTAGAGCAGTCTATTCATCGATTAACAGTCGCTGCAAAATGGTATAGAGAGGCTGAGGGAGACGAGACGTTCGCTCTACCAACACCTGCGTTACAACGGTTCCTCGACAAAGAGAAAGATGAGAGCCACGACTTCTCCACTGTCGGTGTTACGACGAGAAAAAACTACCTAGGAGAAGATTTGATCTATGTGCCCGGAAATTTGCGTTACACTGCGGATTTCTATAAGAACTCGGTCGCGCATGTCTATTTGATGTTAGGTCTCTTATCGATACTGGATGCAACTGGAAAGCAATTACTCTCTTCTGAAGTTCGTCCTTACTATGAAGTACTCAGCAATGAGCTTCTTCTTCCTGCATGGGATGTATTTGAGATAAAGTTGAATCGATATATTGAAATTCTCTTACGCGAGGGAATTTTGGAACAAGATCGGCGTGAGGCCGGAGTTCGGTTCTCTGAGCATGGCATGCAGTATTGTCTCCCCGGCGTTCTCATCGGTCATTTAGAGTGCTTAGTTTGGATCTACTCTTTATTCGAGACTGAGTCGTTTGTAGAAAGACCGCACCCGTACATACAGAACACGGTGCGAAGGGTCTATGATTATCAAGGATTTATTCGCTCGGCTCAAAGTCAAATGCAGATAGCCAAATATGAATCGGTACTGAACAGAACTGAAATCTCATCGTTATCCGCAATCACGAGTGCGCTTGAGGGATTGGCGGCTCGTGGAATCATCTCATTTCAGGAACAGAATGGAAAAAGGTCTGGAATACTCGTTGAGGAGGTTCCGATCGAGGAGAAAGAGCTACTCGTTGTCACTCACCAAGCACTACTTGATAAGATGTGTCAAAGTAAGGACATTTTTTCGTCAACTCTTGGGAGGCACGGGAAACAGACGGACTTGCGTGAGCCTATTCAGTGAGAACTGAAATCGAATGATCTCCGACACTCACCCCAACTGAGCAAAGAGCATGAAAGAAAAAAGTATCGGATGGAAGATTACGCTGCTTGTTGCTCTAAGCGAGGGGGTGTTATTTCTTTTCTCGCTTCCCTGGCTTAATCGCACTGTGGTTCCCTTTCCTCCAGATATTTTTCCCTATATACAGATAGGAATATTGTGCTCACTCCCTTTGCTTATCATTAGTATTCTCCTTTCCGTTTCAATGACGAGGTGGGCCTTTCTACAGAGCAGCGCTTTAGGACGGCAGCTACAAGAGCTACAACGGGATTACATTTTTCCTCTTAGCAGCTCACTAAGGGGCGTGC
>Ga0181593_10000826_pt1 | contig 27529 bp, 28 predicted proteins | sample 071ome_19_FD_133756 | JGI IMG/M metagenome (GOLD analysis project Ga0181593, IMG submission 133756) | Coastal salt marsh microbial communities from the Groves Creek Marsh, Skidaway Island, Georgia - 071413AT metaG (megahit assembly) | ecosystem: Environmental > Aquatic > Marine > Intertidal...
ATTCAAGACGGTCATGCTCATGGTACAATTAGCCAACAACCATGGGAATATGGATATGAATCGATCAAGATGCTCAAATCTATTTACGAGGGCAAGCAACCGGAAAGTAAATATTTCGAACTCCCCTTCCTCGTGGTCAATCAGAGTAACATTAAAGAGTTCTGGAAGAAGAAAAAGGAGATGGCAGAACTCGGAAAACAGGATTGATAGATGGGGGTAGGAGCCTCCCCATATTTGGAAGTCAACGGACTTCGCAAAAGCTTTCCCGGGGTTTTAGCCCTCAAAGGAGTGTCACTCTCCTTAGCTGAGGGTGAAGTACTCGCTCTGATTGGTGAAAATGGGGCAGGCAAAAGTACGTTAATGAAAATTCTAGCGGGGGTACAACCTGCCGATGAAGGAGATTTCCAGGTGAAAGGAGAAACAGTTTTTTTCCGTTCGGTGAATGATGCAATGGAAAAGGGAATCGCTTTGATTCACCAAGAACTGAACCTTTGTGACAACCTTGATCTTGCCTCGAATGTATTTCTTGGGAGGGAGCCAGTGAGGGGGGGATTAATTGATGAGCCTACTATGCGGCAAGAAGCGAGAAAGTATCTTGATTTGGTTGGGCTGGATTTGCCAGTGGAAACCATTGCGGGTTCTCTCCCTATTGGGAAACAACAGCTCGTTGAAATTGCCAAGGCACTTTCATCAGATGCTCGCGTACTGATTATGGATGAACCCACCAGTAGCTTGTCTCAAAAGGAAACCGAGACTTTATTTGGTGTGGTCAAAGATCTTCGCCAGAAAGGAATCAGTGTCATTTATATTTCTCACCGCCTAGGAGAAGTGATTGAGCTGGCTGACCGGGTAACCGTTTTTCGAGATGGTGAAAATGCCGGAGACCTCACCGGTGCTGAGATTAATCACCACAATATGGTCAAGCTTATGGTGGGTCGTGAGCTAAGTGAGTTTTATGATCGAGAGGCGCACCAACCCAGTACAACCGTGTTAAAAGTAGACCAAGTTTGCACACCTGCTTTTCCTTCATCTCCTCTGTCACTAGAGGTTAAATCTGGCGAAATTGTGGGAATCGCCGGCTTGGTTGGTGCAGGACGAACTGAACTTTTGCAGACGATCTTTGGAGTTACTCCGGCTCTTTCGGGAACCCTGGAAATTAATGACAAAGCCTTGACGGTGGATAATACGATCACTGCGATTGAGTCTGGAATTGCCTTGGCTCCTGAAGACCGTAAGCAACATGGTCTTGTACTACCGATGTCAGTAAGGGAAAACAGTAGTTTACCAAGCCTCAAAAGAGATGCTACCCGTGGCTGGTTAAATGAGAAAGCTGAAGCAAAAGTTACTGATACTGCGGTTGAGTCCATGAAAATTAAAACTCCCAATAACGAGCAAATTACCCGTTTTCTCTCCGGAGGAAATCAACAAAAAATTGTTTTGGGGAAGTGGTTAGCGATGAAGCCAAAACTGCTGATGCTGGACGAACCAACCCGGGGAATTGACATTGGAGCAAAAAGAGAGATTTACAAGCTAATGGAAAAATTAGCGGGCGATGGGATGGCCATTCTATTTGTATCCAGTGAAATGGAAGAAGTTTTGGGTATGTCTGACCGTACCTATGTTATGCACGAAGGGAAAATTTCCGGCGAGTTGAACCGGGATCAACTGAGTGAAGAAGCAATCATGAATCTTGCGACTGGCAACCTACAAGCTGCTTAAATGCATTCAATAATATGAAGAAAAATATCCTCGGAATCTTCCTCTTACTGGTCGCGATCTTTGTGATTACTGCGATGATCAACCCTAAGTTTCTCAACGCTTACAACATGCAGAACCTGGTTAAGTGGTCCAGTCTCTATGCGGTGATGAGCCTAGGGGTTGCGTTTGTCATTATTACAGGAGGAATTGATCTTTCCATTGGATCCGTGGTTGGACTGGTCGCGGTTGTTTTATCAATCTGCCTAAAACTCGAGGGAATGGATCCATGGAGTGCGATTGGGCTAACCCTTGTTCTGTCTGTTGCTATTGGTTTCCTGCACGGCATATTGATTACCAAGGCCAAGGTTCAGCCTTTTGTGGTTACATTGTGTGGTCTTTTAGTCTACCGGAGTATGGGCCGTTGGTTAACCGATAATCAATCAATTGGACCAATACCTTTGGAAGATGATCCGGGTTATACAAATCTTGAACAAATACAGGGTCTGGACTTTTTATTTAGCGGAAAGATCGCTTTGGGTTCCTTTAATTTACCTACCCCCGCTTTGTTTCTCTTGGTTCTTAGCGTAGCGGCAGCTATTTTCCTTCGCCGGACCATCTGGGGAAGATATCTCTTCGCTTTGGGCAATAATGAGGAGGGCACCCGTTACAGTGGGATTAATACAGACAAGATGAAAATCCTTGCCTATGTACTTTGTTCCTTTTTCGCAGGTATCGCGGGAATTCTTTTCGCTTTTGAACTCGATTCCGTACAGCCAGCCCAGACCGGAGAATTTTATGAGCTCTATGCGATTGCGGCTGCGGTTTTGGGCGGATGTAGTCTCAGAGGTGGTGAGGGTACGGTTTTAGGAGTGGTGATTGCTGCTGCGGTGATCCGCTTGATTTATAACTCCATCAATATGGTGGGGATTTCAACACATTTAGAGTTTGGTATTCTTGGCTTGGTAATTCTCCTCGGAGTGATTGGGGATGAATATTTAAAGAAAGTGGTCGCCCGAAAACAGGCGGCTCTAAAAACTTAATTTTTACGATCAGAGTGTCCGAGGGTTCTCTCAGGACAAATCAAATCCCGAATTCTTTGTTTTAATTCCTTGGGTTGGGGGAAGCCCTCCTCTTTCTTTCGGCACCAAATAAGGTGGTCGTCAATCCATACCTGAAAGAGTCCTGCATGTTCATGCTCTGGTTTGAGAGTTACTGAATCAATTTCTTGAGCAAAAGTCGTTAGAGTTTCCTGAGCAACCCATGCAGCTCGAAGCATCCATCCGCAGGCAGGGCAGTAGCGGATGTGAACTGTGGGCAAACCTTTTGAATCAATTGATAAGTCCATGCATTGCTAGCTATTTAAATTTTCTGAGCTTAGGCAAGAGGCGATTGCTTTTAGAGTCTGCGTATTCACGTTGCCATGAATCTTAAGGCAAGTTTGATATATAGATAATGAATTTTATTGGTATTGATGTTGGTACATCCTCAATCAAAGCGCTTTTGGTGGATGAAAATGGTCAAGTGCTGGCAAGCAGTAACCCGGAGTATCCTTTTCAAACACCGGCACCGCTTCAGGCTGAAACCGATCCCGAGGTTTGGTGGCATGCCACATGCAAAGCAATAAGGGAGCTTCTCAATCAGACTTCTGCAGATTTGATTGGTGGAGTTGGACTGACTGGACAGATGCACGGTCTTGTCCTGCTTGATGATCAGGGCAATCCCCTTCGTCCATGCATTATGTGGAATGACCAGAGGTCGTTTGAGGAATGTGAGGAAATGACAGCAACCTTGGGTAAGACCGAGGTTATAAAAATCACTGGCAATCCCATATTGGCTGGATTTACCGCTCCAAAATTACGATGGGTTGAAAAAAATGAACCGGAAATTTTCGCTAAAATTTCCAAAGTTTTATTACCGAAGGATTTTATCCGTTTCCGGTTAACCGGAGAATTTTACTCTGATGTATCTGATGCCTCTGGTACTTCAATGCTCAATGTCGGAAACCGTACCTGGTCAGATGATATCCTCGCTGGTATGGGCTGGTCTAGGAGTTGGTTGCCCGAGGTAACGGAATCAACAGTTGCATCCACCAAAATTTCCACAGATGCAAGTGCATTAACTGGATTGGCTGCGGGAACTGCGGTGATTGCCGGCGGGGGAGATCAGGCCGCCCAGGCAGTTGGTTGTGGAATTGTCGAGGAAGGTATGGTCTCGGCTACCTTGGGTACCAGTGGAGTGGTTTTTGCCCAAAGCAATGAATATCGGGTGGAGCCAGAAGGTAAGTTACATGCTTTTTGTCATGCAGTTCCCGGAAAGTGGCATTTGATGGGGGTCATGCTATCGGCGGCGGGCTCTTTCCAATGGTACAAAAATAATCTGGGTGTGGAAGAGCAATCAGCTGAGGAAGCAGGCGGACAAAATGCTTATGATCTACTCACTGCTGGTGCATCGAAGGTCCAGCCTGGAAGTGAAGGTCTTGTGTTTCTTCCTTATTTGTCGGGTGAACGCACACCCCATCCTGATCCTCATGCACGGGGAGCCTTTGTGGGACTTACTTTACGCCACGGTAAAAACCATCTTACCCGGGCCGTACTTGAGGGAGTGAGCTATGGTTTAAAGGACTCTCTTTCCTTGATGCAGGGTTTGGGTATCAGTCCCGAAAAAGTGATTCTTTCTGGCGGTGGCACCAGATCTAAGCTTTGGAAACAAATGCTGGCGGATATCTTTGAAACGAAGTGTTCGTTAGTGAATGCAACCGAGGGGGCTGCTTATGGTGCCGCTTTATTGGCTGCGGTGGGGGTGGAGCACCATGCTTCGGTTGAAGATGCCAGTAAGATATGGATTCAGGAAACTGAGGTAGTACAAACGGGTAATGATCTGGCTAAATACAAACCCGGTTATGAGATCTACAAGTCGTTGTATCCTTCCCTGAAAGATTCTTTCGCTTCACTTTCCCAGTCGTAATCTGATCTTTTACGCTTGGATCAATGGAAAACATTTATGAATCAAGCCGTACACTTGGTGAATATCTGCTTTTTCACTTTGGTTCACGGGCAGAACAATTTCCATGGACGGAAGGTCCATTGGATGCTTTGGACTTCCCGAGAAGAACTGTTGAAGAATTAATAGATCTGACTAGTGACATCGAAAATGCATTGGATGTGGGATGTGCGGTGGGGGGCAGTAGTTTCGTATTGGCAGAACTAGCTGACTCGGTGCTTGGCATTGATTATTCCTCATCTTTTATTGCTGCTGCCCAAGCGATCTCAGAAACCGGTGAACTGAACTATGAGTATCACGAGGAAGCGGATCACTGGAAAAAGGGAAAAGCAATTGTCGATAGAATACCGGATAATTTACAGTTTGAAGTGGGAGATGCCTGTAACTTGAGAGATGATTTAGGTTCTTTCAATTTGGTACATGCAGCTAATTTACTTTGCCGTTTACCTAATCCGATGGCTTTTTTAGAGCGGGTGAATGATCTTGTTGCTCCAGGTGGCCAGTTGCTTTTGACCACACCCTTTACTTGGTTGGAGGATTTTACTCCAAAGGAAAATTGGTTAGCAGAAAAAGATTGTTCATCTGCACTCAAGCAAATCTTATCTTGCAGATTTCAGCTTGAGTTAGAAATTAATATGCCCTTTCTAATCCGTGAGCATAAAAGAAAATTTCAGTACACCGTTGCCCTTGGAATGAGATGGAGAAAGAAATAAGAAAAATGAATTTCATTGAATTTCTAGGAACTCTTGAGAATGACCATCCCGATGAAGAATTGTCTCCCGAAATTCGGTCACTTTGGTGGATAAAAAAAGGGAATTGGGAAATTGCTCACCAAATCGCACAAGATGCTGGAACAAAGCGGGGTGACTGGATACATGCTCATCTTCATCGGGTTGAAGGCGATCTTGGAAATGCGTCCTATTGGTACTCGCGGGCAGGGAAGCCAAATTGCCAAAATAGTTTGACTGAAGAATGGGAGTTTTTGGTTAAAGACATCCTTAATCAATGAGCCGAGATTCTAAATCGCTGGGTGGAAAGCCCTTGATAGCTGAAGAATTTCAATGGGATTGGATTACTCCTGTTTGTTTGGTTGTTCTAAGCGTTATGAGTGTATTGTTTATTCGTTCTGCTCAAGCTTATGGAGGAGGAAGCTATTGGAAAATGCAGATGCTTTGGTGCATGATAGGTTTTTCTGTTTATGGAGTTGTTGCATGGATCGACTATCATTGCTGGATGAGGTACTCACACTTACTTTATTTTGCCGTTATATTCGCCCTTCTTTTGGTTTTTGCTGGTCCAGTTATTTATGGTGCCAGAAGATGGATTGACTTTGGATTATTCAAAATTCAGCCCTCAGAAATTGCCAAGTGGTCGACCATGGTTCTTGGTGCCAGTATTTTATCGCGCTCTCCCACCGGAGATATGAGTGAATCAATCAAGGGAATCATGAAAATCGGTGCTTGTTTTGGTCTGCCAATGTTCTTGATTTTTCTACAACCTGACTTAGGTTCGACACTTGTCTTTCCTCCCATTGCTTTTTCACTTTTGTACGTCGCTCGCATGCCAGCTAAATTTTTCGTTTCCACGTTTGTCGTATTCGTGGTGATGCTCGCCGTGTTGGGCTTCGACATTTACCACTACTACTTATATAAACTAGAGAATCCACAAACCACGGAGGCTGTGGTGGCCTTCGAGGACACCTCGTTACTCCCACTCAAGGATTATCAACGAAAGCGTATCTTGACCTTCCTGGCTCCCGAAGTTGAGGACCCTCAGGGTATCGGTGCAAATTGGAATCGTATCCAAGCACTTATTGCTGTGGCCACAGGTGGCTTCAGCGGCAAGGGTTTGGGTGAGGGCATGCAAGCGAAGTTGGGATACCTCCCAACCGCAGTTGCTCATAATGATTTCATATTTGCTGTTATTGCTGAAGAGTCTGGATTAATCGGTGGCACCTTAGCAATCGGTTCAATCATGTTGATTGTGTTTGGTTGCCTTCGGGTTGCGGCCAAAGCATCAGATCGATTTGGGGCAATGCTTGCTGTTGGGGTATCCGTGTTACTCATGACCCATGTTTTCATAAATGTCGGTATGACTTTAGGTATTACGCCCATTACTGGTTTGCCGTTACCATTTCTTAGTTACGGAGGCTCCTTTTTGATTGTATGCTTCTTTTTACTGGGGATGGTGCAAAGTGTTTACCGGCACCGAAAGGATGTTTTATGAATGCCTTGATACAGTCCTACGAGTTGCAGATTGGATTCTTCAACCACATCAACCATGGCAAGAAGAAAAAGGCGTAAAGCCTCCTCCACTAAAAATTCAAATCATTTAAATTCAACTGACCAGAGAGAAAAAGATCAAAATGATCTTACTATAGCTCCCAAAGAATCTGCTCCGTTAAACATTGACAAGGGGCAACTTAGGGAACTTGCCCTGGAAAGAGCAAAAAATCGTCCTATTCGGGAAAGAATCTTGGCTTTTTTCCGTCGTGAAAAAAACCAGGATTACAAAGAAATTATAATCAATACCGAAGCTCTTGAGAGAAGGGTAGCGATGATGGAAAATGGTATCCTTCAGGCATTTGATATTGAGCGGTTGGATAAAGACCGGATGGTTGGTGCTATTTTTAAAGGAAAAGTCCAAAACTTGGAGGCTGGTTTAAAAGCGGCCTTTGTAGATATTGGGCAGGAGAAAAATGCTTTTCTTCATTACTGGGATATGTTGCCAGGGGCAAATAATGACCCCTCAGTGGAGATAGTTCGTCAAAATAAAAAGAAAGCACCAGGTAAAAATGAGGCCAAATCAGTGGCTGATATTCCTCGGGTATTTCCCATTGGTTCTGAAATTGTAGTACAAATCACAAAGGCCCAAATCGGTAGCAAAGGTCCTCGCACAACAACCAATCTTTCCTTGCCTGGCCGATTCTTAGTTCTTATGCCCTATGCGGGACAATGCGGAATATCACGCAAAATTGAAGACAAAACGGAACGCAAGAGATTAAAAAGGATTTTGTCTAATTTGTCGTTGCGCGAGGGAATGGGTGTGATCATCCGCACTGCCGGACAGAACAAACCAGAACGTTTTTTTGTGAGGGACTTACATCTTCAGATGCAGCAGTGGGATCAAATTGAGGCTAAGATTAAATCCGAGAAAAAGCCTTCATTGCTCTACCAGGAACCAGATTTGATAGGGTTAACGGCCCGTGATTTTCTGACTGATGATGTGGACAGAGTACAAATAGATAATAGTGGAGACTATGAAAGATTGATCGACACAATTCAGAGAATATCCCCCAAATCCAAGTCGAAAGTAGCACTATTTGAGGAGCAGATTCCTATCTTTGAGCGTTTCAATGTCGAAAGACAGATTGAACAGACATTCATGAGAAGAGTGCTGCTTCCCTCCGGTGGTGAAATTGTCATGGAAGAAACCGAAGCACTTGTCTCCATTGATGTTAATACTGGAAGCCATAAAGGAAACCGAAAGGATGGAAAGAACTTTATCCTGCAGGCTAACTTAGAAGCTGCATCTGAAGTAGCTAGGCAGATGCGTCTTCGTAATCTTGGAGGACTTGTAATCATCGATTTCATTGATATGAAAAACCGGGGCGATCAGAGAAAGGTTTTTCAGCGAATGAAAAGCGCGATGGCTGAAGATAAAGCAAAGCACAATATACTCCCAATATCTGAGCTTGGCATTATGCAGATTTCCAGACAACGACATGATGAGAGTAATTCTAGCGGGGTTTATGAGTCATGCCCTTACTGTAAAGGCAGAGGAATCGTAAAGTCTCCTCGGGCAGTCAGCATCGAAATACAACGGGTTATATCTGGAGCAGTACGTAGGATTCATGCCCAGAGTGGTGATGGGATCGAACTCAAGGTATTTTTACACCCTTCTGCACTTAGAAGATTGCGCGGTCCGGATGCTTCCTTGCTCGATAAGTTGCAAAAGAACTATGGTTTACAGGTGACCTTCGAGGCATCGGACAGTTATCACATGGAGAATTACAAAATAATTAATGAATCAACGGGGTCGGAGGTTCGCTGATTTTCAATAGTTAGTCCATGCGCATTTTTGCTGCATTCGATAAATTCAAGGATTCTTTCTCAGCACAGAAAGCAAGTGATCTTCTTGCACAAGCTGTAAATGATTGCAGCTTTTCTGGTGAAGTAACTAGCTGTGCGTTCACAGATGGAGGAGAAGGGTTTTCCAAAATTTTGGCGGCTACGATTAACGGCAAAATTAATCGTGTAAATGCCAGAAATTCGCTTGGGGAAACCAAAGCCACCACCTTTGCAATAGTCAGCATCAAACAGTTGAGTCACGAAGTAAGGGAGCTGCTGAACCTGCCACAAAGGGGCAAGCTAGCAATTGTAGAAATGGCTTCAGTTTGCGGTTTGTCCGAGCTTACCGCAGATCAGCGCAATCCATGGAAAACCACCTCCCTCGGTGTAGGTGAATTATTATTGGCAGCTAAGCAAAGTGGTGCGGATTATATTCTTTTGGGTATTGGTGGAAGTTCGACCAATGATATGGGAATTGGGGCCCTTTGTTCACTTGGTTTGAAGATTTACGACTCGAACAAGGAGGAACTTGATTTTCCTAGTCCCGAGTTTTGGTCGAGAGTGGCTTCTTTTGATGGTACTGCAATGGAATCATTGCCTCCAATTCGTATCGCTTGCGATGTTGATAATCCCTTACTGGGTTTACGCGGAGCAACTCATCAGTTTGGTCCTCAAAAAGGCTTGAAGGATTCAGTTGTAGAGGAGCTTGAACAACAAATGAGCAGTATGGAGCAAAAGCTTCGTTCGCAATTTCCAAATTCTTCAATTGGTCCTAATCAAAAGGGTGCTGGAGCGGCTGGAGGAATTGGTTACGGCCTTAGCCTGCAGTATCAGGTAAAATTTGTAGCCGGTGCAGAATTGGTTTCCAAGTGGATGCAAGTGGAGCAGGCTATAAAGCGGGCGGATGTAGTTTTTTGTGGAGAGGGAAGGTTTGATCATTCATCTATGGGGGGAAAGGGTCCATTTGAAATTATTCGTCTAGCAGCGGCGCATAAAAAACCCACGGTTTTAATTTGCGGAAGTATTGAGGATGAAATGATTAAAAATCTCTCAAATTTAAACCCACTCCTATCTCATAGAGTATTGGCTAACCCGAATCTTAATTTGGAGCAAAATCTTAGTAACGGACCCAACTCATTTCTTCGTGTTTGCAAAGAAAGTCTCATGACATTTAAGACTGTGAAAAGTGAAGATTGTCCCATTGAGAGGGATTTGCGTTTTAAACGTATTAAAAGATTAAAAAAGTTTCTTCGACCACTGCCTAGAAGATCAAACATTCACCGATATCCTGTTTTAAAATGGTTTGCCGATACTGCCTACAAAAGATCTTATCTTTGGTCTTTTAGGGGAAAAGAGATTCGTGCTGCTCTTTTTTTTGGCATTTGGATATCGATGTTGCCAATTGTGGGTATTCAAATGCTGGTGGTCTTTTTCTTTGCTCTATTAATCCGAGCAAACCTGCCCCTCATCGTGGCATTACAATGGATATCAAATCCATTGACAATGGGCCCAATTTATTTTGCTGATTACAAAATCGGGATGGTTTTACTCGATCTTCTAGGATTTAATTATCCAAGGAATAAATTGCTGAATCCCAATTATGATTGGACTCACTTTACCTACAAGGAATTGTTACGATTAATTGATACTTTTCCCCCAATGCTTGTTGGAGGTTCTGTATTAGGGATTTCACTTGGTGTAATTGCTGTCTTTCTTTACAAAATTTTATGCAGGTTTTACAGATAGCCTTATGTTTAATTGCTCTGGTAATCTTCACTCATTCCCCTTTTTTAAAAATATCTTATCACCGAGCATTTTAGCTTTGGTTTTTAGTTTTTTTATTCCAAGTTTTTACGGCTATTCAAAAGTTGAGATTGGAATCGATTATTTAGAGAAACGGAAATTTGATATTCTTAGGAATAAGAGAATTGGCTTGCTTACTCATCCCGCAGGAAAAAATTCCTTAGGGGAAAGTACTGTCATGGTGCTGAAAAATGCACCACAAGTTAATTTGGTCGCACTTTTTGGTCCAGAGCACGGAATATATGGAGATGAGAAAGCTTCCGTTCCAGTGGATGATAAAATTGATCACCGTACTGGATTGCCAGTGTATTCCCTTTATGGAAAATTTCGTAAACCCAATGAGCAGATGCTTGCAAACCTCGATGCATTGGTCATTGATCTTCAGGATGTGGGAGTTCGTTGCTACACCTACATTAGTTGTATGAAATATGCCATGGAGGCGTGCTTTGAGCACGGGGTGTCGGTGGTCGTGCTGGATCGACCCAATCCACTTGGAGGTTTAAAGACCGCTGGGCCAATGATCGACTTGGAATGGATAAGTTATGTGGGGGCATTTCCTATGCCATTTGTGCATGGTATGACCATTGGGGAAATTGCCCTTTGGTCCAAACAAACGAAAGGCATATTGAATGTAGACGATTTAAAACGCCGACAAGGAATTCTTACCGTTGTTCCAATGAATGGCTGGTCTCGCCATATGACTTGGCCATCCACGGGATTAACTTGGTATCCAACATCGCCCAATATTCCACATTTAGATGCTGTTGCTGGTTACCCCATGACTGGATTGGGTGCACAATTAGGTAATTTCAAGCATGGAATTGGAACCAAGCACCCATTCAGATTCTTAACTTTTAAGGGGAAAACTCCAGAGGAGTTGCTTGAATCGCTTAAAAGCCAAGATTTAGCCGGATTGGATTTCAGAATTTTGTCTGTGAAGAATTCAGCTGGCCGTACTGAGAGGGGAGTTTACATCATAATTTCAGATTGGCATTTGTGGAATCCCACTGCATTGGCATTTGCGATGATGGAATTAACTGCACGCTGGCAAAGTCCCAATCCTTTTCTATCTGCAAAAAAATCAGAATCGTCACTCTTTAATAAACATGTTGGATCGAGTGCTTGGTGGAATTATCTTGTGAATGCAGGAAACAGAGTGGATAGGAATAAATTTATGAGCAGGTGGGAGATTGATGTCCAAAATTTTAGAAAGGATATTCAATCCTTCCTGCTGTATGACTAGTAATTTTTTAGCGTGAAAGTTCGTCTTGTGTGAGAATTCGAACTTGATGTAATCGCAATGCCTCTTCGGCTGTGTCCTCATCTTCCATGGCGATCGCAAGCACTGGCTTGCCGTTGGGTTGATGCAAGAAGGAGTACACATAATGGATATTAATCTCTGCACGCAGGAGTGATTGTGTGACTTTAAAGAGTGAAGAGGTGTCATCAAGTTCAACAGCGAGAATCAATCTTTCAGTAAAACTGATTGATTGTCCCTTGAGAAACCTTGCCAAGTCCTTGGGGTAATTGGTAACCACGCGGATAACAGCAGAATCGGTGGTATCAAGAACGGAAATTGCAAGAATATGAATATCTTGTTCCTTTAGCATAGACACAAAGTCGTTTAGCCAACCGACTTTATGTTCAGCATATATAACGAACTGACGAATCAATTCCTTACCAGGATTACGTAATGTAGATGAACCTTCTGTGGAATCAATCATACAACAATGAGAAAGTATATAAATGGAGTATAAACTATTCGTTGGTTATTGAGCACTTGCCTATCAATAGGTGACTTCGCTAGAATTCCGGCTAGTTTTGCTATGCTGAGGTACACAATATATCTTTTACCCATAATCTTTTTTTATCAAGCCCTTATTGGTGAGAAAGGATCAACCTTGATTGATCAGAATTTAGAAAGCTTGAGGGAATCAACGGAAAAAGGAAATCCATATGCTGAGGGTTTTCTTGCCCTATGCTATTTGCATGGAGATAAAGGCCTTAATATTTCCTATTCTGATGCTCAATATTTTGCGAAAAAATCTGCAAGTCAGGGGCACTGGTTAGGAGAGTTTGTTCTTGGACTCCTAAGTAGTATGCCTCCTCTTGGTCCTGATGAAAAGCGATTGGCTCAACACTACCTAAAAGTTTTCCGAGAAACGGATGGTACTTTAATTAAACTTGCTGCTGAAAGTGATCCAATTGCTTTGTATGTTCTTGGTGAGCTTTTTACAGTCGAAGGATTATCCCCCTACATCTACACAGACCTTGAGATGGCAGCTAAGTATTTTGAAATTTCTGCTGAGTCTGGATATGCGCCAGCTTGCTTACAGTCAGGTTTGATCAAAGTGCATGGCGTTAGCGGCTTGACAGGTGCTAACAATGATACCGAACAAAAAGAAGGTGTTGAACAGTTGGAGAAAGCCGTACAGGCAAAACTGCCTGCTGGTCATCATTATCTTGCACGTTGCTACTTGGATGGAAGTGGCGTTCCACAGGATCTTGAGATGGCGATGATCCATTTTCAAGCGGCCGCTGATCGTGGTTTTGGATTATCTCAACTTGTGATGGCAGACTTTTTAAGGCAGGGCGTGGCTGGTTCGGTTGACCTAGAAAAAGCTCTTGAGTATGCACGATTAGCAAACGAAAGAGGAGTTGAGGGCTCGGAAGAGAAGATTTCCCAAATTAAGGATTCATTGTATGGTGAATCTACGTCAAATGATTTGCCGGATAACAGCAATGATTCAATCAAGAAACCGAGCACTGAATTAGTGAATCCAGACAAAGCTGAAGTTTCTACTCCTAGTAATCCGATCTTTGATGAAAGTTTGTTTAGTCAGAAAACAACCATCATTCTTCCATCATCTTATAACCGATCTGGTGAAGAGGATTTGATTCCAGACAAGAGCTCTATTTCTAATCCAATTCCTGAACCTGAGAATGTTTATAATGAATCAGGCAATGATACAAAACAAAGCGGATCGAGTTTAAGGGAGGAAGCAAAGAGATTATACTGGAGTAAGCAAGGGAGCAGTTCTTTGGAAGAGGCTAGCAAGCTATTTAATCTTGCTGCTGAAATGGGAGATCCCGAATCTGCTCGGTATTTAGGCTTGATGCATTTACAGGGAAAAGGAGTGAAGAAAGATTCAAACAAAGCAATAAAATGGTTTGAAATAGCTTCCCAAGGTGGAGACGAGATGGCTAAAAGAAATTTGCAATCTCTGAAAAGAATTATTCGTAAATGAGATGACTGATTATTTTAAAGGTTTACTTGTGCTCAGGAAACAATTTACTTGAGGTTCAAATTTGGAGAGATGGCAGAGTGGTCGAATGCGCTGGTTTGCTAAACCGGTGAGGAGCTAATCGTTCCTCCACGGGTTCGAATCCCGTTCTCTCCGCCACATATTCCCAGTGAAAAACAATTTTTTTAAAGGCTTCCTTTACTTGGTAATTGTTACCTTGTTTACATCGATGAGTAGTTGTCGAAAGCCAGTTTATTTAAATCGCTACAATGCGTATTCCAATGTCGAGAATTCTAGGGGCGATAACTCTGGTCCCGTTTACAGAAAATCCAACTTAGAATTATTGTTACTTGGCAAAAATCGTTGGGAAACACAAAAAATGCTTGGAGAACCAAATGGGCGTTCATTAAATCAACGAAATGAGCATGTTTGGGATTATCGGCGTGCTGCAATTGATGATAAGACTGGGGAGATTTTCGAGTGGTCACTCATTACCTTAACTTTCACAACTGGCAAGTGTACTAGGATTGACCTGACATTGCAGAGAAGTCCCCCGGTATTGCAAAAACCTTAAGGAGTTTGTGGTTTATATTCTTTAAAATAAGTTATTTTGGAAGCCGTATAATTGAAATCCCATTCCCTTTCGAATCAAAGGGGATATTCTTACCAGCCGAATTCTTGATAGAAAGTAAGTTTCCGGATGAGCAGGTCAAAAGTAATGCATTTGGATCATAGATAAATGCGGATTCTCCAGTTTTCATTTTCAGCCACTCAATTTCGTTTCCTTTTTCATCTTGTACAAGGGCCCAAAGATCACCATTTGCAGTTAATGTAAACCTTGGATTGCCCGCTTTTCTTGAGAGAGATGAAAACGCAGGTGTTTGCAGCGAGGAAGAGGGGGGAGGTGCGGATGGTGGTATGTAGTTGTAATTTTTTTCTGAATAAGTGCTAAGGGAACTTTCTTCAGGAATTTGAGTTTCTGAACTTAATGATTTTTGGGTATTTGGTCTAGGTGGAGCAGAATTATATGCATCATTACTTTGATGATTCTCCTGAGGAAAAGGAAAACTGGGATAGGGCGGGGGGGCATCTGGAATTGAACTTGGGTTACGGGAATAGCATCCTAACATAGCAAAGCAGGCAACGAATGCACATAACGGTTCTACTTTTAAAAAGCTTTTACAATATTTATGTAATGCCATACCTCTCTTTTCATAGACATTGAACCTGCTTGTTCAAATGAAAACTGAAAATATTGCTGATGCTAACATGGATAAGTTTCCATAACCGCTAACAGGATCAACTGATATAGTTATAAAAACAGGAAATTTGTTTAGAAATAAAATTAATTAGATTAAAATACTTGTCTTAAAATTTACGAAATGTATGTATTTTAAGATCGTGTAGTTACACAATCCTGCTCCGTCAGTTTGGGCAAAGCTGACGGAGCTTTTTATTTATATTCATCTACTCCTTGCTAGGTCTGTTTATATTGATTAGGAGAAACAGGCATGATATCTATGAAAATACTTATACTCTCGATCATTCTTACTATATGCTGTCACAATAAAATTTTTTTACTAGCCCAAGAAACCAGGCAGCCAATTTCACCTCCTAGGTTACCTGCCAACATACCACCGCCACCAAGTTTTAATAGCTTATCATCAAAAAATGGCAGGTATCAATTAGTGAGTGCTGAATATTACTCACAAGATGCAAAGCCGTTTCTCTACAAGCGACTTGTAAAAATTGATACAACTACTGGGAAATCTTGGATATTAAAATCGGTTGGAGGCCCGGGAAAGGAAAGAAGAGAATGGGTTGAAATGGTCGAAAATTAATTAATCCAACCAAACATAAAAAATTATTTACCAGATTGGTCTGAGAAACGATTGAACATATCTTCAAGTCCTTCCAGTCGCTTCGAGAGTTTTTTAGTTCTCAGCGAGAAGTGCCCGATTAGTAAAAGCACCCCAATGATAGAGAGCAAAACTTGGCCAATTGGAAATGAGCCCCAATGTTCATTCCAAACAAGATAAAACGAGGATGAGCCAAGAAAAATAAAAGACAGGATTATTCCCGCATTAATAAAATAACCACCCGTTCCACTGGGTCGCATTCTTCCCATTATACTTGGATTATTTAATAGCAGGGTAAAGGATAGAAGAGCAAAGGGAAGAATAGCCAAGCTTATAAAATAGGTAGGGTCGCTTACCCAATTATCCTGATCCGACCAAACAAAAGGTCCAATTGAAGAAATTGCTAAGAGCAGGGACCCGGATTGAAAAGCTGGGCCCTTGTGCGGCTTACCTAAGACTTCACAAACTAGGTGTCCGTTAATGATCATAAGAATAACAATAGTGGATAGGCTGATAGCAAAAATGGTAACTCCAAGAAGGTAGCTAAAATAGATTCCACCAGTTTGAGAAAGCGAAGCAATCCATTGTTTGACACTTTTACCAGCAATTATACTGGCTAATTTTTTTTCATCGTTACTAAGAGCATCCGTTAAAGCATCCTGCTGGAAGGGAGCCATATCCCTGAACTTTTCGTAACCAATTTCATGAACGACCCTTTGATTTAAAAGATCAACAATTTCAGTACTCTCCAAGAGGTCATCTTCTGGAGTCATTAAATCTTTTGGATGAAAGGCAATTGCAGAGAGCAGAGTCAAACAAACAGAAACAATGGAGAAAGGCAAAAAACAGGTAGTGAACAAATTGAATTTTGAAAAGCGGTCATGTATCCTTCTCCACTTTCTGTTCAATAGAAGCAAAGGCAACGCAAACATAATATTCACACCAAGCGTGGATGAGAAACAAATGAGGGCTAATTCCCTTTGTTTGAGAAGGATTTTTTCTTCCCAAAACATTTTCATTTCACCTGAATTTTCTAAGAGATTTGAGAAAAGGGGTGATGGTTCAATCAGAAAGTTGTAGGATGGCACGAGACTTTGGAGTATGTCTCCAAAGGAAATACCTGAACTTGGAAAAAATAAAATAACCGAACTGATTGCAGAAAAAATTATAAAGAGTACTAGGAGTTTTATTGTCCAAGTGAAAATAGAAGATCTGGGCCCATGTCTTTCATAAACCAATGACAAACCAACTGACAAAATAAGAAGTAATACAGCGATTAAAACCCTTCCTCCTTTATTATCTAGCGAGGGCAGCAGGGTTGTCACAACCGCATCTGCTCCAAGTCGGAACTGCGGCATGCACCAGGTAAAACCCGTAATGATAGCAGAAAACGCGAGCCAAATGGCTAAAGATTTATTCCAATCGTTTTTAAGAATTACAAAAAGGCTTTGTTGTGTATTTAGAGTAATCTGTGAAATTGCAAAAAGGGTAAATATGCCCAGTAACATCGCAGCAGCCTGAATCCATAAGCCATCAAGGCCCAACCTTTGACCAAGCCCAATCGATCCGATCAAAGAACCTGCGCTTAGGCTGGCTGCTGCAATCCACCAACCGGGTCCGGTAATTTTGGAATAACCAAAGAGAGCTTTTATATTTCCAGCAGATTGGCAACTTTCCAGGATTTTTACTTCCTTGCTAATATCTGACATTTTGTGGAAGCAAATCTAAGTTATGTGGTGCAAGCAATAGAAGTTAAATATTTAACGGACGATCATTTTTCCCCGCATCATTGCAAAATGACCCGGGAAAGTGCATACATATTCATACTCTCCAGTTTCACTGGGTGCTTTAAAAATTACAACTTCAGACTCGCCTGGTCCAAGTAACTTAGTCGATACGATCACATCACCAAGGAGTGATTTTGGGAGAGGGTTAGTGGCACTTCCACCAGAAGCAAGGACTTTTTGCCCAAATGTGATGGCACTGATATCTTTTTTGAGAATGACTAGATTATGACCCATGGCAATTTTGGGCATTGAGCCAATGTTCTTGAAAGTTAATTGCAAGCTTTCTTGAGCCTTTGCATCAAAGCTTTTCACATCAAACTGCATCGCATCATTCCCAGTAATTTCGATTTCCTTGGCCGGGGAAGATTCATCTGCGAAAAGAAAAGAAAAAAAACACAACTTAAAAAAAAGAAAGTAGGACAATTTAATCATCGGCGTTATTAGTTTGTGGTTCTCTGGATTTTGGTGAGGGGAAGACTATACTTTGCTCATCGGAGCATACCGATAGTAAACTTCGAGCATTAATACTGTTAGTGCATGCCTGAAAATAGCGGATTCTCCATGAAAATGGAGACCCAGTTTCCAGCGCCCATTTTCCTGCTGTCCCGCAGCAACAACTTCCTGGAATGATTTATTCCATTCTCTCCAAAATATTCCACTTAGAGCACCCGTGGATTGAAAGCACGCCTGAGCATGATAATACCATTCATAGGCATCAACTTTCGTCCATGAATCGGAGAGTCTGTTTTGAACGATAAATTCAAGCCCTTTTTTTACTTCCTGAGACTTGGCTTCTTTCCATACCTGCAGGCAGAGTACGCCAGCTCCAGTGATGGAGCCTCTTCCAGGACCACCATACCTAGCCGCTTCGTTACCTTGGGGAGTATACATAAATTTTCCTGAACCTTTTTCCTGACATTTTTTTACATAGGAAATCGCGTTATCCATTGCATCATCAAGACCGGGGAATTGAATGCCAGTTAAGGCTGCTGCCTTCAATGCCTGCACACACCAACTTGACAAGGATAAGTCCACAGCTGCTGCAACACCCCTGCCAAATCCGTAGCCCCAGCCACCATTTGGATTTTGTCCTTCTATGATTAGATTTACCGCTCTGGTTGCATATTCTTTGAGCTTGGGAATCTTGGTCATAGTGTATGCCTCGCAAAGAGCGTAAGTGCGAATAGCATGCGAATAGGCGGCGAATTGCATATCTGTGGTGCCGCCTCCTTTTAAGCCAAGAAAAGTTCCGCTTTCATCTCGGTTTGCTAATTTATCAGGAGCACTGGCAGTAATATAGTTGATGGCTTTTTTTACCGTCTCTCCAAATTCAGCAGAGTCCTGTAGTTCACAATGCCCTAAAAAAGCAAGTAAAGCGAGTGCAGTCATACCATCCCTGTGTAAAGTGTTACTACGGTAGCGAAATGGCTTCTCCTCGGAATTCATGTCCTGCAACCCCCAGCCTCCATCTTTATCCTGAACTTCTTTTAGCCATCCCAAACCTTTAATAATTGCCTCTTCGGTAGATGGTTTCCCTCCGCCAGAACGTAAGCGTTCCATCCTTTTTTTAGGGTCGCAGCGTTGTTGCATTACCTTAGGGAGGCTTAAACTAACTCCCTTTAAAGCACTCTTCATCTTCTGGTTGTTCATCGTTGAAGTCTGGGACATGGTGGGGGGTGCAGCTTCAACTACGGGAGCAAGATCCTTTACATCAAGTTCATTAAAATCAGGCAAAGAGATGTCGGATACAGCAGTGGTTTTAAAAGTTTGCTGACTCGTAGGTTGAGCCTTTTTCTGACGTTGCATCAGCTTTACAACTTTTTGCTTTTCTTGTTGTTGTTGCTGTGCAGGAGCACCAGCATCTCCAAAATCTGAGCCACTTTCTTCTCCAACAGGTACGACAATTGTCCAGGCAAGCATGAAGCCAATGATTCCCACGATTGTACCGAGTGAAATCAAGAGGCTATTCAGCAATCTGTGTTCACGTAAGTATTTTCCAAACGCTCCCTCTACGGGGGGAACTTCGGTTTGATGGGACTGTGCTTCCTCGACTACTTCTTCGGGAACGGGAACTTCTTCGACTTCGGATTCTTCGTCCATGGCTGTTAAGGGTGGATTTATATTTAGATAGAAGTTATTGATGAAGATGTACAAAGGTCAAGCAAGCACGAAACAGAAATTTTTTTTAATTGTGCAAATTGACTGAAAAGAAAAAAGCTATTTGCAAAAAATCTAGATGAAGTTTCGAACTCTTTTGTTTATTTCTATTTTAAAATTACACACACAGTTTTTTTACTCCGAAGGATCGGACGGGTTGGTTAATCAAAATGATACATCTTTTCCCCGTGTCGTTGATTTGGGTGGCGGGAAATTTGACTTCGGTGGTGTGCTTATTGATCAAAAACTTAAAAGGTTATCATTCGACGCAGTTTGTAACCAGTCGAGCGGTCTCGTTGAATATGCACTGGTTCATCAAAGTGGAAAATTACATGAGTCTCTCTTCAGTACAAAAACTTCACCTCGATGGATTCATGCTTGCTTGCTTCTGCTAAAGGCAAAACCCCTTGGTGCTCGTTTTTTATCTGAGGAATTTAAATCTCAACAGATGGTAGACATGATGGCCGACTATCAGGTGAATGCACAAATTTCATGGAAACAAAACGAATCGAATATTACCCGGGAAATTTTTGAGCTGGTTTTTAACCAATTGTCTGAACGCACATTGGAAGCTCGTCCTTTTTTATTTACTGGTTCAAGGACAATCGAAGGCAATTACATGGCAGAGGTTGAAGGTTCGATACTTGCGATTTATCAGGATAGAAATGCAATCATAAATAGTTTGGATCCAGAAAGTATATCGGATGACTCATGGGTAGTTTTACATGAAAAAATGCCACCCTTGGATAAAAGAGTAAGATTTCACATTCAAGTTCTTGCGGGAGAGAAGTCCCTGTAATATTCAATATAAATATGAAGTCTTTTACTCGATCTCTCTTTTTTGTTATGGGATGTTCATTACCCCTGTTAAAACTATTCTCTGTGCCCAGTGAATCATTGAGAAATGAGATTGAGAGGGCTCTAGATAAAGGAATAAAATGGCTATACCAAGAGCAGAATGGTACCACTGGGGGTTGGGGAAATGATCAATATCCTGCTCTTACCGCTCTGGCTTTGCGGGCAACTCTTGGTCATCCCTCCGTTGCCGAACAAAAAAAGTACAATAAGTTTACAGAGAATGGATTTTCTTTTCTCAGAACAAAAGTACAGTCTGATGGAGGAATTTATGGGAAAGGACTAGCGTCCTATAACACATCGATATGCCTGATGGCCTTTTTACAACTAAAGGATAAGGCAGATGAAAAAATTATCAGACAAGCACGTCAATTTATTATCAACCAGCAGTCAGACTTTGACCGGAAAGGAGAAGCGGATAATATTTTTGATGGTGGTATAGGTTACGGGTCGACATGGGCTCACTCGGATTTGTCGAACACGCATTTGGCAATGGAGGCACTTTTTTATGCCCAAAAGATCATAGATCCGAAGGAAGATGATGGTCTAGATTTAGACTGGGATGCAGCCATTCAGTTTGTCAGTAGATGCCAAAATTTGTCGGAAACAAATGACCAACCCTGGGTTAGTGTATTTCCTGAAGACCAGGGAGGTTTTGTATATTTTCCCGGCAAAAGTATGGCTGGGGAAAGGGTTGATTCAAGGGGGCGGGTATCTCTTCGTTCCTACGGGAGTATGAGTTACGCTGGACTTCTCAGTTTTATTTATTCTGAAATGAGCCCTACCGACGAGCGTGTGATTGCAGTTAAAAACTGGTTGAAACAAAATTACAGCATCGAAGAAAATCCGGGTATGGAATTACAGGGGCTATACTACTACTATCATACGATGGCAAAAGCACTTTCCCTATCTGGAATTCAAAAAGTGATCAATGCGAAGGGAGACGAAGTGGATTGGAGAAGCCAGCTTGCAGTTCGGCTTTTTGATCTCCAGGACAACGAAGGGTTTTGGGTCAATGAATCTGGTAGATGGTGGGAAAAGGACCCTATTCTAGTAACCTGTTATGCATTGCTGGCCCTGGAAAGAATCTATTATGCAATGTAAGCTTCTCATTTACTTATTGATCGGATTTTTGGGTTTTAATCTTTGGACAAATGGTGAAAAAAATCTTTTCCCGGAATCCCCTGATCTGCCCTCTGTTGAAAGTGGATATCTATTCTCGTTATTAAATAAGAGAGATAACCGAGAAAGATCGATTTTAAAACTTCAGCAGGGAGGTTATCTTGGCTACCGGGAACTGCACTCAAACCTGATAAAGTCTCCAGTCAGGTGGGATGGTCACGCTTTTGAACTTACCTGCAAATATAACCATCAAGGACTGTTGGAACTTTGCTTGATTCAAGGAGAAGCAGGCTGGCAAGATTTCTTCTACGATGACATTGTTCATCCACAATGGCTTGCATTGCGCACTCGAGTTACCCATGCCTATGGCAAGCCGGTTGAATTTACCAAGTTTCCAGCATACGAACAGGTGCCATACAATGATAGAGGAGGTTTTGTTACTGACCGCTGGGAATTAAAAGACAGAACTATATTGTTAAGTTTACAATCCTACTCTCAGGAAGATTGCTGCACCAAGCAGGTGCTCGACTTTTCTTGCTGCTTATTGCTGATTCAGCCAAAATAAGTTACAGGGCACATCTTTTACAGTTACCATTCGTCAAAATTTTAAATGGGTATTTTTTCAAAATTCAAATCAGGCCTAAAGAAGGGATCAGCAGTCATTCAGGGTGCGTTTGAACGCGTGGGGGGACGCGGTTCCCTAAAGCAAGAGGACCTGCTTGAAATCGAAGAAGCTTTTTATGCCTGTGATTTTGGTCCGGAAACTACGGATGAAGTACTAGAGGAGTTAAAGATTTCGTTCCGAGAACAAAGGAAAGGAGATGATGGTGTCTTGGTCAATATTGCCCGTACTGTTTTATCAAGAATTTTATCCGGTTCCGAGGGCAAGCTGGATCATTCAATTGATCCAGCTCCGAAGGTAATTTGCTTAGTTGGAGTAAATGGTTCTGGTAAGACTACAACCTGTGCAAAGCTAGGGCACCAACTAATTTCAGCTGGAAAGTCGGTGATGATTGGTGCTTGCGATACCTTTCGGGCTGCCGCAACCGAGCAATTAAAAGAATGGGCAAATCGGTTAGAACTTGAACTGGTTTCGGGGCATCATGGTTCGGATGCCGCAGCAGTTGCTTTTGATGCCTATTCCTCGGCTATGGCAAAGCAAACAGATTATCTGCTTCTCGATACGGCTGGTAGGTTACATGTAAAAGATAACCTGATGGACGAGTTGTCCAAGCTTAAGCGAGTCATCCAAAAAAGGGAACCTGATGCACCTCACCATTCGTGGTTGGTAGTGGATGGTTCCACTGGTACAAATGGCTTGATCCAAGCCAAGGCATTTCATGAAAAGTTTGGTCTAAATGGTGTGGTGGTGACGAAGCTGGACGGAACATCAAAGGGTGGTGTTATCGTTTCTATTTACCGTGAATTAGGTTTACCAATATTTTATCTTGGTCTGGGTGAAGAACCCGACGACCTGCAGCCTTTTTCAGTAGAAAATTATTTGGATTCATTATTTCCTGCATCTTTGGCATCCATGAATGCTTAAAGAGAACATTCGATAAACCCTGAGAAAAAATATCGTTTAATGAAGGAATCATTTTGGGTTGAATTGGAAGATCGAAGGTATCCAATTACGATTGGTTCAGGAATATCCGATGAATTGATAGTTCAAAGAGACAGGATGATTCATTATGGAACCAAAGGTGCGGTAATCGTTGATGAGGGAGTACTCTTGGCAAATCCTGAAATTTGTAGGAATATTATCGGTGTGCTTCCAAGACTTGTCGTCCCCTCAGGTGAGAGCAGTAAATGTCAGGAATATCTCGTTAAAATTTGGAATTTCCTCGCGGAAAACAAAATCGACCGTTCTGGCTTTCTGTTTGCACTTGGTGGTGGAGTGATTGGGGACCTTGCTGGTTTTGCCGCAGCCACTTTTCTGCGAGGGATCTCATTTTATCAAATTCCCAGTACCCTGCTTGCAATGGTGGACAGTTCAGTTGGAGGTAAAACGGGAATTAATTTAAGCAGCGGAAAAAATTTAGTTGGATCTTTCCATCAACCTAAGGCTGTTTGGGCAGACTTAAATTTGCTTGATACTCTTCCGCAAAGAGAGTTTTCAGCGGGAATGGCGGAGGTTGTGAAATACGGACTTCTTGGCGACAGGGATTTATATGAACAGTTGCTTGCAAGAAAAGAGACATTGAACTCCAAGTCTTTTGATCTAGTCAAAATAATCCGACGGTGTTGCGAAAATAAAGCAGCTATTGTGGAGGTGGATGAGCGTGAAACGAACTCTGCAGAGGGAGGTCGAGCTTTGTTAAATCTTGGCCATACCTTTGCACATGCCATCGAATCTGTTTCAGGTTACGGCACTTACCTTCACGGAGAGGCAGTTTCGATTGGGTTGCTATGTGCGTGGCGCCTATCGGTGGAACTGGGGGAATTAAAAGAGGAGGAGGATGAATTTATTAATTTGATGCACCTATATGATTTACCGACTTCTTTATCCCAACCGCTCAAAATTGATCAACTCGTCCGAGCCATGCAGTCCGATAAAAAAGTAAGCCATGGAAAATTACGCTTTGTTCTCATGCGAAACATTGGAGATGCATTTCAGAAAGAAGTAGAATCAGCTCATCTAATTGAAAGGGTTTTAATTTCCGTAGGAGCATCCGAATAGGTCGGCAATTTTCAAGATCGATATGGTTGAGCAGGATTTGGTTGAGGCCTATTTTGAAGTCAATGGTTTCCTAGTCCATTCAGCGGGAAATTCAGCCATTACCCTGACAAAGCGAAAGTTTGATCCATTAACCTCTATTGTTGTAATGAACCCAAGGTTGAATGATAATTCCTTAGATTCAGGAGTGCGTTTGTTTTCCGGAGATTTACAGAAAATAAGAACAGGAATAGTTGGAATCCTTGGATGGACTAATAGTTCATTTTCCCCTGCGGTCATGAGCAACGACACTAGGCAAGTGAAATTCCTGAAACAACACCTTTCCAAAGAGCGAGTGGACGATTGTTTTAACCGAAATTTCCCGATTTGGGAGGGAGATAGAAGCTCATTTTTAAAATTGCTGGTCATTCCATCCTTACCTGCAAATAATGATAAAATGAAAGAAGCTTTAGAGTTCGTAAGATCGCTAGGTGTAGAAGGGGTCCTTACTCTCCGGTCTATTTTAGAAAACCTTTTTCGGCAGACATCTCCGAACTTGGTTAAAGATCTGTCATCAGTATTTCAAATCATTGGATTAATTAAGGCATATGGATTAGCCAAAGATCCCCAAATGGAGATTTTTAAGGAAGCGGGATAAATCTTAATTTATGAGAGGAGAGGAAAATATTCATCCCACAGCAGTAATTGAAGATGGGGTAGAACTTGGTAATGGTTGCATAATTGGGCCTTATGCTTACCTGCAAAGAGGAGCAATTTTGGGAGAAAATTGCCTTGTTCATTCACATGCCGTAATTAAAACCCATGCCCAGCTTGGAAATTCTGTCGAGGTGGGGCATTTCGCGGTGATTGGTGGGAACCCCCAACATCTTTCATTTAATGCAACAATTAATTCGAGCGTTTTCATTGGCAGTAATACCCGTCTCGGGGAAGGTGTATCTATTCATCGTTCCCTTGAAAAAGATGGAGTCACTTCAATTGGTAGGGAGTGTTTCTTAATGGGTTACACCCATGTTGCTCATGACTGTAAGTTGGGTGACCGGGTAATCATGGCAAATGGATCGTTACTTGGCGGTCATGTCGAGGTAGGTGACGATGTATTTATCGGTGGCGGTGCGGCCATTCACCAATTTGTAAGAATAGGGCCAGGTGCAATGATTGGAGGACTTGCAGCAATTTCTCTCGAAGTAGCCCCTCAACTTTTAGTAAGTGGGAGAAATGAAGTGGCAGGATTGAATCTTGTTGGTTTGCGCAGAAGAAACTCAACGCCAGAAGAAATCAAAGAACTAAAGCTGGCGTTTCATATGATTATGAAGGATGGAAATTTGATTGATCACGCCAAAAAATTTCTTGCTAAGCATGAGAATGAATTTTCTGAACTAACCCTTGGCTTTGCCCGATTTTTTATTAAATCAAATTGCGGATATGCACGTCCCCACAAAAGGAAAGCAAGGTAATCTGATTATGAAGTTTTCTAAAATTGTAAAAAATTGATGAATTTATCGGATCGATTGCCCTCTGGCTTGCTTGAAGCAAATGAAAAACTTGTAAAGCTCACAGCGGCTGCAGCCCAAAAGATTGAGCAACTTGTTGAGCGAGAGCAGTCGGGTGATTATTTAAGGATTAAAATTTCTGGTGGCGGTTGTAATGGTTTATCGTACAAAATGAGATTTGTACCCCATCACAAGGATGGGGATCTTTTTGTACTTTCTCAAAAAACAAAAGTTCTTATTGATTCTAAAACGGCACTTTATTTACGAGGTACCACATTGGATTATTCAGATAAGTTGGTTGCAGGCGGGTTTAAGTTTGCTAATCCAAATGCGAAGGCCAGTTGTAGTTGTGGAGAAAGTTTTAATCTTTGAGTGTGATTTTCTAAATAAATTCTTGCAAACACCTTACTTAAAAAGAGAATACTAGATATCGTTTTACCCCATAATTATAAATATGTCTAAATTAAGCTAACCACATGGCACCTGCACCGCGTGGTAAAAACAATAAACGGTTTAACAACCGTAACTATATCAGGAAAAACGACAAAATCCGTGCCCGTGAGGTGCGCGTGATTGGACCAGATGGTGATATGCTTGGAGTCATGCCCCCAGAGGAGGCGGTAAAGATTGCCAAGTCTCATCGCTTGGACTTGGTGGAAGTTGCTGCTAACGCACAACCTCCAGTTTGCCGAATTTTGGAATTTGGAAAGTACAAGTATGAACTTAGCAAAAACAAAAAGAACAAAGAAAAGACGGCTAAGCGAATCAAAGAAGCAAAATTTCGACCACGAATTGAAGAGCATGATTACATTACCAAGCTTAGACGTTCAGAAAAATTTTTACATCAGGGAAATAAGTTAAAGATTACGCTTATGTTTCGAGGCCGTGAGATGGAGCACATCAACATTGGAATGGATGTAGTTCACCGTGCAATTAATGATCTTTCAGGGGTTGGTCGTCCTGATGATGAACCCAAGCTTAATGGCAGATTCATCATGGTAAACTTATCTCCACTTCCTGCTACCCAGCGTGTTCTTAAATATAACACGGCAGAAGAGGCAGAAGTAGAGGAACCAGATGATGTCGACACTGAGGTAAGCGTTGACGATGAGGATTCAGTGCCTAAGGAGAAAACTGCTTCCTAAAAAATCATAACTCATTCATTCCAGTACAGAAGATGAAATTCTTTTTGCTGGTTGGAATAGGTGGCTGTATCGGTTCAATGCTTCGTGCAGGTATAGGGCAATTGTTTGTTGGTTTCGGGTGGAGTACTATTTTGGTAAATTTATTAGGTGCATTCATGATCGGACTTTTAGCCAGGTCTGCAGAAGGATTCTCAGAACCGGAGTTGTTTAAAGCATTTTGGATGATTGGTATTTGTGGAGGATTTACCACTTTTTCCGCCTTTGGTATGGAACTTTTCGAATGGCTGGCAAACGGCAGGTGGCGTATTGCAATTCTTTACGCGACAACTAACATTTTAGGCACACTGCTTTTTGTATTTGTAGGGTACCGTTTAGGTACATGGCTAAATTCTGGTTAAGCTAGGTAAGTTTTTCATCATCCAGTGCATTTTCGTCCTTGAATCTTGATTAAATTAGTAGTTTTTGTGATATTTTAAAGGTGTCGGGACGATTATTAGTCTTATTTTTTTACCTTCTTTTTTTTCAGCTTTCATTTGGAGGAGTCGCGCCTAATCCTTTCTTAAGGCCAGGTTCGGGTAAAGCTAAAGCACCTCCGGCAGTACCTGCACCACCGCCACCACC
>Ga0181593_10000830_pt1 | contig 27470 bp, 22 predicted proteins | sample 071ome_19_FD_133756 | JGI IMG/M metagenome (GOLD analysis project Ga0181593, IMG submission 133756) | Coastal salt marsh microbial communities from the Groves Creek Marsh, Skidaway Island, Georgia - 071413AT metaG (megahit assembly) | ecosystem: Environmental > Aquatic > Marine > Intertidal...
AAATATTCAGGGCCCTTCGTTGATTCGAGTACCCGATTGGGTGAAAAGCCCCTTAGGGCGATATTATCTGTATTTTGCCGATCACAAAGGCAGCTATATACGCGTGGCGGATGCTGACCGGATCGATGGGCCGTGGCAGGTGCATCCACCGGGCAGTTTACAACTAAAAGATTCACAATTTCCGACAGAACCGCCGGTACCGAAACCTGGTGAAGAAATCGGTTTCACGGGTGGCGGATCGGTACCGGGTAAACGGGCTCATAGTGCCCATGCCGAAGCCAGCACGCCGCATATCGCTTCGCCCGATGTCCATGTGAATGAAAATGATCAATGCATTGTCATGTATTTCCACGGCTTGGAAAGCTACGGCAAACAGGCGACTCGGGTTGCGGTATCCCAGGATGGCATTAATTTTTCCGCCAAGTCGGAAATCCTGGGACGGACTTATTTCCGGGTCTTTGAATACGAAGGCTATCTTTATGCTCTTGCCATGCCTGGCCAATTTTACCGTTCCCGAAACCGCTATACGAATTTTGAAATGGGACCATTGTTATTCAACCAAGACATGCGTCATTCGGCCTTATTTGTCCGTGACGGCGAGTTACAGGTGTTTTGGACACAAGTTGGCCTTGCACCGGAAACCATCATGTTAAGTACCATCGATTTATCCGGTGATTGGATGAGCTGGAAAGAGACGGCGCCTGTCGAAGTCCTTCGCCCCGAACACGATTGGGAAGGTGCTGATGCGCCGTTAGAACCGTCCATTCGAAGCACGGCCTATGGCCATGTAAATCAACTTCGCGACCCCGCCGTCTATATCGAAAACGGTATGATTTATTTGCTCTATGCCGTTGCCGGGGAAAGCGGCATTGCTGCCGCTCGCATCGAATTAGATGGATGACATTTTACGGGTATCTCCGTATCATGCCGCCAAATTTTAAGACCAGGGAGTAATATTAAATATGGCGACCTATGAGCCAGTCGACGTCGGTCGACGAATATTTGCGGATGCGGTCAATCCGGAACTCACAATTAAAGACGTCACGTTACGCGAAGGCGAACAAGCCGCCGAAGTTAACTTTTCACTTCAACAGAAACTGATGATCACGGACCGGTTGGTGGATGCCGGGGTAACCATGATTCAAGGTGGGTATCCGGGCCGTTCCAAAGTCGACCGGGAATTTATTGAAACCCTGAAAAAGGTCGATTGTCCGGCTAGCATTGAAGCCATTGTTCAAATTTATACCAAGGACTGGCACGAGCAGATCGATATCGCCGTCGATAGTGGTGCTGATTCAATCAATTTAATGTATCCGGCCTCTGATCTGCGCCTGGATTATGTCCAGAAAGTAAGCAGGGACGAAGCCTTAAGGCAGATTGCTGAGTGCATTCCATATTCAGTCGATAAAGGCATTCGTACGCGGTTTTCACCAACCGATGCGACACGGGCTCACTTACCGTTTTTGCTGCAAACTTACGAAGTTGCCGTCAATGCAGGGGCTACTGATGTCGGCTGCTCCGATACGGCCGGTTGCATGACGCCCGAGGGTGTTGAGTATCTCGTCAAAACAATCATGGAAAAGTTCGATGTAACCGTTCATCTGCATTGTCATAATGATTTCGGATTGGCATTGGCGAATTGTCTGGCGGGGGTCAAGGCCGGTGCGACCATCATCGATGCTAGCATCAACGGGCTTGGCGAGCGTGCCGGCAATGTTGATATGGCCCAGGCCGTTACGTCGTTGCAGCATCTTTACAAGGTCGACCTTGGCGTCGATATGCAGAAATTGACCGGGTTATCACAAATTGTTGCCGAACTGTCCGGTGTTGCGGTGCCCGATAATTACCCGCTGACGGGCGCCAATTCGTTTTCCCATAAACTGGATGCTCACGTTTATGGCCTTGAGAAAAATCCGGAAGTCTATGAATTCATCGCCCCTGAAGCGGTCGGCAACACAAACCGGATACCACTGGGTAAATATACGGGGCCTTATGTGACAAAAAAGAAGCTCAAGGAAATTGGCCTTAAGGCGAATGATGCCCAAATTGATGCCATCATTCAGCAAATTCATGAGCAATCCATCGCCAATAAACGCTCTGTCACTGATGAAGAATTCGCCGACATCGCTCACAGCGTGATGAAAGCGGCCGCGGCTGAGTAAGTAGGGAGGACTGTCATGCCGAAAGGAAATGAACAAAGCCAAGAACTTGCCTTTCAATCGATCAATCTGGTGCCGCGGGAGGCAAAACCCCGAACACGGGGGCTGACCTATGCGCGTGACCAAGGAATCGGCACAAAACAAACGGAAGCCTTGCTGGAGGGGGTAGGGGAATACATCGATATTCTCAAGCTTGCCGGTTTTGGTGTTCGGATGCAGTCCAAAAAAGCACTCGCCGAAAAAGTTGCGGTCTGTGCAGAGCATAATGTTGACGTTGGTTTGGGTGGCGCGTTGTTGGAACTTGCGTTGCTTCAAGGCGGCGACTCCGTGACCCGGTTTTTGGGTGAAGTGAGCGAAGCCGGTATTTCACATATCGAGGTGTGCGCCCAGATCACCATTATCCCTGTCGATGATCTTCTCGAGTTGATGGATTATGTGAAAAGCTTTGGTATCAAACCGATTGCCGAAGTCGGGGTCGCTTATGGTATATCCGAGCAAGAAGAAATCGAGGTCGATGTGACCCGGTTACTCAATACCTTTAAGCAATTTGAAGAAGCGGGGGCTTGGATGCTCTTGTTGGAATCTGAAGGTATCACCGAAAGTGTTAAACCAGAAAACCGGCGTTGGGATATCGTTTCGAAAGTTGCCGGTTCCTTCCCGCTCGATCGTATCATGTTCGAGGCCGACGATAAGGACGTATATACCCATTACATCAAGAATTACGGCCCTGAGGTGAACCTTTTTGTTGATCGACGCAAGATCATGTCTCTAGAAGGCACACGCCGCGGTGGGTGGGGCAAGCACCCCGTGGTCAACCGGGTTGCAGCGTTTACCCGGTCCCGAAATCGTAAATAATTTCGTTTCCGTATTAGTTCTCGGCAATAAAACTGCTTATGCAGTCACTTATCGCGACACAATATTGCTGTGCGCAAAATATTCAATTTACTGTAATACGGTTAATTTTGTATTTTTCCTTATTAAACAAAGGCTTTCACTAAAAAGTCACTTGAAAATATTGGGTAATATTATTACCTTTACGCCAATCAATAACCGAACTTCGGTTGATGAATTGCCGGAGTTAAAAAACGAAAGATACTAATACGAAGTCATGTGGGGCGGACTTCTAAGTTCAAAAATATAAAACGTGTTAATCAACAGGACCCTCTATCCGAATGGCTAAAACTACGACGTCGTCGAAAAAAAGCTCTGCCGGCAACGGTAAATTACCGGTCAGTCATGAAGAAGCACTTGAGCTATTCCGGCAAATGCTGCTCATCCGCCGTTTCGAGGAAAAGGCCGGCCAACTTTACGGCATGGGCTTGATTGGTGGCTTTTGCCACCTTTACATCGGCCAGGAAGCCGTCGTAACGGGTATTCAATCGGTATGTGAAAAACAAGATACCGTGATTACGACCTATCGCGATCATGGTCATATGCTTGCTTGCGGCATGGACCCCAAAGGGGTGATGGCGGAGCTGACCGGACGCAAGGACGGCTACTCGAAGGGTAAGGGTGGCTCCATGCATATGTTCAGCAAGGAAAAGAACTTCTTTGGCGGGCACGGCATTGTCGGCGCCAGTGTCTCAATCGGTAACGGTTTGGCATTCGCCCATAAATACAAAGAAGATGGTGGCGTGTGCTGCTGTTACTTCGGAGATGGTGCCGTCAACCAGGGCCAAGTCTACGAAAGCTTCAACATGGCGCAGCTTTGGAAGCTGCCGATTGTGTTCATCATTGAAAACAATCAATACGGCATGGGAACATCGGTTGCGCGGGCATCGGCGACAACTGAACTTTATAAACGTGGCGCCTCATTCGGCATTCCCGGCGAACGGGCGAATGGTATGGAAGTATTGGAGATGCGGGCTGCGGGTGAAAAAGCCCTTGATTACGCACGCTCCGGCAAAGGGCCGTTTATTCTTGAGGCTGCAACATACCGCTATCGCGGCCATTCGATGTCCGATCCGGCTAAATACCGCTCCAAAGATGAAGTCGCCAAGGTTCGCCAGGAAAGCGATCCGATCGATAACATGCGCAAACTATTGCTGGCGCAAAAAATCACGGACGAAGACGCCCTTAAGAAAATCGATAAAGATGTGAAGTCGATTGTAACGAAGGCTGCCGACTTTGCTCAGGAAAATCCGGAGCCGGATCCGAGCGAGCTCTATACCGAAATTTTGTTGGAAGCCTAAGCGATGCCGATACAAGTTCTTATGCCCGCCTTATCGCCGACAATGACTGAAGGCACCCTTGCCAAATGGCTGAAAAGTGAGGGCGATAGTATTCAAAGCGGCGATGCCATTGCAGAAATTGAAACCGATAAGGCAACGATGGAAGTCGAGGCCGTCGAAGAGGGGAAGCTCGGCAAAATTCTTGTTACGGAAGGAACGCAAGGTGTCGCGGTTAATACACCCATCGCTTTAATCCTTGAAGACGATGAAGATGCCTCCGCTCTTGAAGGCGCTGCGTCACAACCCGCGGCCTCTGACGATAACGATCAAGATCAAGAAGCCGAAGCGCCTAAAGCCGAGCCAAAACCGAAAGCGCCGCAGCAATCGGCACCGGAACCGGAAAAAGATTATGCCGACGCCGATACCGTCACGCTGACGGTTCGCGAAGCCTTGCGCGATGCCATGGCCGAAGAAATGCGGCGTGATGAAACAGTCTTTCTTATGGGTGAAGAGGTCGCCGAATATCAAGGCGCCTATAAGATTAGCCAAGGGCTATTGGATGAGTTCGGTTCCAAGCGAGTTGTCGATACGCCCATCACGGAACATGGCTTTACCGGTCTCGGTGTCGGAGCGGCCTTTTTAGGTTTACGCCCGATCGTCGAGTTCATGACCTGGAATTTCGCCATGCAGGCCATGGATCAAATTATCAACTCGGCGGCGAAAACCCTCTATATGTCCGGCGGGCAAATGGGTTGTCCCATCGTGTTTCGCGGTCCGAACGGTGCCGCTGCGCGTGTGGGCGCTCAGCACTCGCAGGACTATTCAAGTTGGTATGCTTCTGTGCCCGGCCTCAAGGTCGTCGCACCGTTTTCGGCGGCCGATGCGAAAGGGTTGTTAAAATCAGCCATTCGCGATCCCAATCCGGTGATCGTACTTGAAAATGAAATTCTTTACGGATTAAGTACGGACGTGCCGGATAATCCGGATTTCACCTTACCGATCGGCAAAGCCAAAATCGAGCGGACCGGCAGTGATGTGACGATTGTCGGTGTTTCCATCACGGTGGGGCGTGCGATGAAAGCCGCCGAGCAACTCGCCGAAGAAGGGATTGAGGCTGAAGTCATTAATCTACGGTCGTTGCGCCCCCTTGATACGGAAACCCTGGTTACATCGATCCAGAAGACCAATCGTCTTGTTTGTGTCGAGGAAGGCTGGCCGTTTGCCGGTATCGGCTCGGAAATATCCGCGCAGATGATGGAGCATGCCTTCGATCATTTAGATGCACCGGTTACACGTGTCACGGGCGAAGATGTTCCGATGCCTTATGCAGCAAATCTTGAAAAACTAGCCTTGCCGCAAGAAAAAGACATCATCGAAGCGGCTAAAGCCGTTTGTTACCGCTAGGTGGAATAAAAAAAATGCCAGTCCAAGTGCTCATGCCCGCCTTGTCACCGACGATGACGGAAGGTACCCTCGCCAAATGGCACAAAAAAGTCGGCGATGACGTGCAAAGCGGCGACGTGATTGCCGAAATTGAAACCGATAAGGCGACCATGGAAGTGGAAGCGGTCGAAGAGGGAAAACTTGGCAAAATTCTCGTCGAGGAAGGCACCGAAGGGGTCGCGGTTAATACTTTAATCGCCTTAATCCTCGAAGAAGATGAGGATGAATCCGCACTCGAAGGGGTTGATGCATCACCGAAGTCCGAAGCGAAGCCTTCAAAGTCGGCGGAGCAGCCTTCAGAACCGTCGCCGCAACCAAAACAACAAGCCGCACTGCAGCAGGCTTCTGGTTCAAATGATGGCAATCGCATCAAAGCAAGCCCATTAGCTAAACGCATGGCTGAACAGGCCGGGCTCGATTTAGGCCAAATCAGCGGTTCTGGTCCGAACGGACGGATCGTCAAAAGCGATATCGAAGCCGCTCTCAGCGGCGGTCAACCAAAAGCCGCCGCACAGGCCGCACCGCAAGCGGCGGCGCCGGCAAGTCAGCCGGCAGCTAGAGCGCCATCAGCTACAGTCCCTGCCGTCATGGGTGAAGGCTCCTTTACCGACGAGCCGGTATCTTCCATGCGCAAGGTCATTGCTGAACGTTTGACGGAATCCAAACAAACCATCCCGCATTTTTACTTAACCGTTGAGTGCGAAATCGACGCCCTTTTGGCGATGCGCAAGGATTTGAATGATCGTGCACCAAAAGGGGACGGTGCATATAAACTTTCAGTCAACGACTTTGTCGTTCGCGCGACGGCCTTGGCCATGCGCAAGGTCCCAACCGTCAACGCCAGTTGGCAGGGCGACTTCATCCGAAAATTTCATCGGGTCGACATCTCGGTTGCGGTTGCAACAAAATCCGGTCTCATTACGCCGGTTGTGAAAGATGCCGATAATAAGGGCCTTGCCGAGATATCCGCGGAAGTAAAAGATCTCGCTGCGCGCGCGCAAGAAGGCAAATTGCTGCCGGAAGAATATCAAGGTGGGGGCTTCACGATTTCAAATATGGGGATGTATGACGTCAAGGAATTCGCCGCGATCATTAATCCGCCGCAATCGGCAATCATGGCCGTTTCGACTGGCGCACAGCAGCCCGTTGTTAAAGACGGCGCTCTCGCGATTGCAACGGTCATGAATTGTACGTTGTCAGCGGACCACCGTGTTGTCGACGGCGCGGTCGGAGCAGAATTCATGGCGGCCTTTAAAAAGCTGATTGAAGAGCCGCTCACGATGCTGCTTTAGCTTAAAAATGGCCTTCATGCTTTTGACTCGCTCAGTTTGAATTCTCACCCTGAGCCCCGTCGGAGGGCAGGCTCGAGTAAAAATACGGAGAGTTATTTGTCTGAATCTTCTTTCGACCTTATCGTCATCGGGGCGGGACCCGGCGGTTATGTCACAGCGATACGGGCGTCACAGCTTGGTATGAAGACAGCCGTCATCGAGCGAGAGCACCTTGGCGGAATCTGTTTGAACTGGGGCTGTATTCCAACCAAAGCTTTGCTGCGTACCTCGGAAATCTACCACAACATCCAGCGCGCCGATGATTTTGGCATTAAAGTCAAAGACTTCTCGTTTGATATTAAGAAAGTCATTGAACGTTCCAGAGGTGTTGCCAAGCAACTATCCGACGGTGTTGCGTACCTTTTGAAGAAGAACAAAGTCACCGTGATCGATGGCGCCGGTAAACTCGCGAGCAAGGGGAAAGTGACCGTTGAGAAGGATGGCAAGAAAGTTGGTGATTTCGAAGCCAAACATATTATTCTCGCCACGGGGGCCCGGGCGCGCGCTTTGCCCGGTTTGGAGCCGGACGGCAAATTGATTTGGACCTACAAGGAAGCCATGGTCCCCGATATGTTTCCGAAATCATTGCTTGTCATTGGCTCGGGCGCGATCGGGATCGAATTTGCGAGTTTTTACCGCACCTTGGGTGCCGATGTGACCGTCGTCGAGGTCATGGACCGTGTTTTGCCGGTCGAAGATGAGGAAATTTCAGGCCTGGCGCATAAAGCGTTTGAGAAGCAGGGCATGACGATCCTGACCAAAACCGAAGTCAAAGCGCTCAAGAAGGGCAAAAACAATGTCACGGCCACGATTGCCGCGAATGGCAAAAGCGAGGAGAAAACCTTTGATCGTGTGATCCTCGCCGTCGGGATTGTCGGTAATGTCGAGGATATCGGTCTTGAAAACACAAAAATTAAAGTCGAGAAGACACACGTGGTCACAGATGAGTGGTCGCAAACGAATGAGCCCGGTGTATATGCCATCGGCGATTTGACCGGCCCGCCGTGGCTCGCGCATAAGGCCAGTCATGAAGGCGTCATTTGCGTCGAGAAAATTGCCGGTGTGAAAGACGTGCATCCGCTTAAAACCGGACGCATTCCGGGCTGCACGTATTGTCTGCCTCAAGTTGCCAGTGTCGGTCTCACGGAAGCCAAAGCCAAGGAATTGGGCCGGAAAATCCGAGTCGGCCGGTTCCCGTTTATGGGCAACGGCAAAGCCATCGCACTCGGAGAGCCGGAAGGTCTGATCAAAACCGTGTTCGATGCCGAGACAGGCGAGCTTTTGGGCGCGCACATGATCGGCGCGGAAGTGACCGAATTGATCCAGGGTTACGCGGTCGCCATGACGCTCGAAACCACGGAGGCCGAGTTGATGCACACGGTTTATCCGCACCCGACGCTATCCGAAATGATGCATGAAGCAGTGCTCGATGCTTACGACCGCACCATTCATTTCTAAATGCGGGCAAATATTTAACAAATCGCGATATAGTGATCTTTATGGGTAAAGTCGAAACACTCCGCCATCCCGAGAAGGCTAACAAGCCTGAGAATCCATCGCCACGTAAACCGCCATGGATCCGGGTCAAAGCGCCGACGTCCAAGGGTTACGCTGCAACCAAAAAACTCATTCACGAACACAATCTGCACACCGTGTGCGAAGAAGCGGCCTGCCCGAATATTGGCGAATGCTGGGAACACAAGCACGCAACGGTCATGATTTTGGGTGATACCTGCACGCGGGCTTGTGCGTTTTGTAACGTTAAAACGGGCAAACCGGGAGCGGTCGATTTGAACGAGCCGGATAACCTGGCCCTTGCTGCCGCGCAGTTGGGTTTACGCCATATGGTGATCACGTCGGTCGACCGGGATGATCTCGACGACGGCGGTGCGTCGCAATTCGTGAAATGCATAAAACGGCTGCGCGAAACCACGCCGGAAACGACCATCGAAGTTTTAACACCTGATTTCTTGCACAAAGACGGCTCTCTTGATGTCGTGATTGAGGCTAAACCGGATGTCTTTAATCACAACCTCGAGACAGTACCACGGCTTTATCCGACGATCCGGCCCGGTGCACGGTATTATCATTCATTAAAACTCTTAGATCGGGCTAAGCAGATCGACCCATCAATTTTTACCAAATCCGGCATCATGGTCGGACTTGGTGAAGAAAAAAGTGAAGTCTTGCAGGTGATGGACGATCTCCGTTCTGCCAATGTCGACTTCATGACCATCGGGCAATACTTGCAACCGACACTGCGTCATGCGGGCATTGATCGGTTCATCACACCGGAAGAATTCGAAGAATACAAGAAAATCGGCTTGTCGAAAGGCTTTTTGGTGGTGGCATCCTCGCCGTTAACGCGTTCTTCATACCATGCGGACGATGATTTCCAGATTTTACGCCAAGCACGACTGGAACAGTTATCGGGCTCTTAGTTCATGCCGACACACGCGGAAAAACGCGTTCTGCCTTACACGCCCCAACAACTTTTTGAGCTTGTTTCGGATGTTGAAAAATACCCGGAATTTCTGCCTTGGTGTGTGGGATTACGTGTTCGTCAAAAACAGGATGACCTCGTGATTGCCGATATGATCATCGGTTACAAAATGTTTCGCGAACGCTTTACATCGAAAGTTGAAATTCTTCATCCCGACCGGATTAACGTCAGTTACACGGAAGGGCCGTTTAAATATTTAAACAATCACTGGATATTCGAACCGCATGGCGAGGGCTGCTGTGAGCTCGATTTTTATGTCGATTTTGAGTTTCGTTCCTCACTGCTACAGCATGCGATCAATATGGTCTTCAATAAGGCCGTGCAAAAAATGGTCGGTGCCTTCGAGGGCCGCGCCAAGGAGCTTTACGGCTGATCGTTTATAGGGCTTTCAGCGATAGTCGAAGTGCCGCCGCCACGGTTTGTTGACGCACTTCAAAGCGGTTTCCTTCAAACGTATGAACGGCGTGAATGGTGTCTTTGCCTTGTTGGGCAACGGCCATGTGAACGCGCCCGACGGGCTTATCCGCCGTGCCGCCACCGGGTCCCGCAATACCTGTAACCGAAACGGCCAAGTCGGCGTTCGAATTTTTAACCGCCCCTTCGGCCATGGCGCGTGCAACTTCTTCACTCACCGCACCATGATGAATAATCATGTTCATCGGCACACCGAGCATTTCATTTTTCGCTTCGTTGGAATAGGTCACGAAGCCGCGTTCGACCACGGCGGATGATCCGGCGATCTCAGTGAGGTAGGCGGCTATCAATCCGCCCGTACAGGATTCTGCCGTGGCAAATTTTAATTGCGCGGCTTCGCATGCACTCAAGAGTTGCTGCGCCAGCTTTGTGCATTCTTCTTCATTGAGCGGCATTGCACTAAACCTTAAGCCAAACCGATATGACATAGACACCCAAACCGGCATAAATGCCGGCGAGAACATCATCCATCATAACACCAAAACCACCGGGTAGGCCCTCGGCCCAGGATACGGGCCAGGGTTTGAAGATATCGGCCAGGCGGAATAGGCCGAAGCCGATGGCATACAAAACGAAATCAGGCGGGACGGCCAAGAGGGCGACCCATTGTCCGGCGACCTCATCGATCACGACGGCGGATGGATCTTTTTCTTCTTGCAGGGTTTCGATACGGCCGCCAGCCCATATACCGGCAAGGAGTGCGCCGGCGGCGGCAATAGCCAGTCCGAGTTGACCGAGATTGACAACAATAATCCAGGCCACCGGCAGGGCGGCAAGGGAGGCCCAAGTACCGGGGGCAACCGGCAGGAACCCGATTCCGACGCAGGTTGCGATCATGCCGGCAGGGTGAAATATGAGTTTTCTTGGCGAATCGCTCGATATTTCCGGGCTTTTTTTCATCTTCATATCTCGAATTTAGCTAGTCGATGTGTCTTAAACTTTGTTAAATCACATTGAAACCACTGTCTGGCAAGGAGCGGGTTGTGTCAAAGCGTTACGGCCTTTGGATTTTTGCCGCTTCCTCAGTACCCATTCAAGCTTGTCATAATATTGAAAAAAACGCGGGAATCCGCCTATTTCGCCCTTGCATGGCGGCGCCATAGCCGATACCGTCAGGGCAAAGAATAACCCACAATGGGAAAAACAATACGGGGGCCACTTGAGCGCTTTTCCAGCCAGGGAATGGTGCAAAAAAGTTCGCTATTTCGCGTGCATTTTAATGCCGTGAAAGGGCGAGGGTAGGATAACTATAGGTGTTGAAGTTTTAAAAGGCTCTAAGGGAACGTCATGAATCAACCGAACGGCTTTGAAAAAATCCGGTTTTCCGTTCAATCGACCCTCGATAAGTTATTTCCGGAAAGACAAATACATCTTCGAACGAATGGTCGGGTTTCCTTCATTCGTTTTACCCGGAATATTCAAGTCGCATTGACGATTATCTTTTTTGGCTTAGGTGCCTGGACGACCTTCACGTCCATCAATTTTATCATGCACGATAAACTTCTTGCGGCGAAAGATAATCAAATCGCCACAAGCCGCCTTGCTTATAAAAGTTTGTTAAGTGAAGTTTCCGAATACCAGAAAAAATTTAAAGCGATAACGCGTGACCTTGAAGAAAATCACGGCCTTATGCTCGGTCTTGTCGAGCAAAATGCATCCTTGCAGCAAAGCCTGAAATCCATGCAGGCGGAACTCAAAAATACCGAAACGGAACGCGTGAAAGTCACGGATGCCCGGCAAAAACTCAAGTCCCAGCTGGGTTCGCTTGAAGAGGAGATGCGCAATCTCACAAGCAAAAACTTTAACCTAAAAGACAATCTTAAAACGGTCGAATTGGACCTTCAATCGGCACTTGCGGCACGCAATCAAGCGCTTTTTACCGGCAATAAAATGCGGCGTAAATTGCGCGATCTCGAAACCAGGCTCCATGATTTACAAAAAACGGAAGAAGAGGCGGTAGAGCGTTTAAGTGAGCATACAGTCAAAAACATCAATAGTATGGAACGCGTTATTAAACTTTCCGGCCTCAAAGTAGATAAATTAATTCGAAACCTGAGTCCCAAAAAACGCGGAATGGGCGGACCATTTATTGAAGCAAAATTAGATAACCTACCGGCGAGCCGGCTCAAAAAAAATCTTGTGAATCTAGACTCACACCTTGAGCGTGCGGCTCATCTTCGATACATCCTGACGCGCCTGCCACTGGCTTCGCCTATGAAGTCGTTTTATATTAATAGTCATTTTGGCAAGCGCCGAGATCCCATTACAAAACGCTGGGCAATGCACTACGGGATCGACCTCGATGGCCCCATAAAATCCAGTGTTTATGCGCCTGCGCCGGGAATAGTGAAATTTTCCGGCTGGAAAGGAAAATATGGTAGACTAATCGTTATCGATCATGGCGCGGGCATTAAAACCCGCTATGGGCATCTTCGTAAAACTCTTGTTAAAAAGGGGCAGAAGGTTAAATTCCGCCAAAAGATCGGCTTACTAGGAAATTCTGGGCGCAGTACAGGCGCTCACTTGCACTATGAAATTGTTTACAATAACAAACCCAGGGACCCGATGAAGTTCATTCGGGCAGGACGCTATGTTCTCCAGCAGCAAAAATAACGTCGTACCAGCTAAGACGAAGCAACAGGCCAACAGTGATAAACCGTCGGCGCCGTCAATTCTCAGTTCCGATTTGCATGTGATCGGAAACTTGAATAGCGACGGGGAAATTCAAATCGACGGTGTTGTCGATGGCGATATTTTCACCAACACGCTTATGGTCGGCGAATCCGCCGTCATCAACGGTGAGATCCATGCCAATAACCTGATCGTCCACGGCACCATCAACGGGCAAATCAAGGCGAATTCGATTAGCCTGATGAAAACAGCCCATGTTGTCGGCGATATCCTTCATGAAGATTTAGCCATTGAAAAGGGCGCCTTCCTCGAAGGTCGGTGTCAGCGCACCACGATCGGTTCGGATAAAAAAGAATCCGGTAAGGCGAAGATCAACCTTTTCAAAGACAAATCTAACGACGATAAAGATAAATCCGAATTGGCCGCCAATAATGGTCAATCGGGCGCGGCCCGAACAACGGCTTAGTTTTTTTCGTTCGCCAAGGCCATTTGAAACATCTCTCCTTCGACATTGCCGCCGGAACAAACGGCGGCAATTGTTTTTCCGGCCATATCGATCTTCCCGCTGATCACGGAAGCCAGCGCAACCGCGCCACCGGGTTCAACTACAAGCTTGAAGTAGCGAAAGGCGACGGCCATCGCGTTTAACGCTTCCTGATCGCTCACCACAAAACCGCCAGCCAACAGTTCCTTATTAATGGCAAACGTCAAATCGCCGGGTGTGGGTGCGAGCAGGGCATCGCAAATCGACTTTGCCGTCACATCATTATGTTGAAGTTCGCCCGTTTTCAAGGACCGTTTCGTATCATCGAATTTTTCAGGCTCGGCGATATATATATTCGTTTTTGGACTGTCATGGGAAATAGCCAACGCGCACCCAGATGAAAGGCCACCACCACCGCAAGGGATGATGACATCGTCGAGTTGTGCGCCAAGCTCTTTTGCCTGTTCGGCAAGCTCCAGCCCGGCTGTGCCCTGTCCCGTGATGATGCCGCTGTCATCGTAGGAAGAAATCAGTGGCGCACCACGTTTTTCGGCAATTTCCTGGGCGATGTCTTCACGGCTTTCCGTATAGCGGTCGTATAGAACAATTTCGGCACCGTAGGCGCGTGTATTATCTATCTTCAGCTTGGGTGCATCCTTCGGCATGACGACGGTCGCGGGAATACCGCATAACCGAGCGGCGCAGGCTACACCTTGCGCATGATTACCCGACGAAAATGTGACGACTCCTGTTTGTTTAGCATTGTCATCAAGCCTGGAAATGAAATTATAAGCACCGCGAATTTTAAATGAACCCGTCAGTTGAAGCGGTTCCGCTTTGATAAATAAACGGCCGCCTAATTGCTCGTTCAGCAGTGGGTTTTCAAGAAGAGGTGTGCGCCGAACAACGCCGCTCAGTCTTTTTGCGGCATCGGCAATATCCTTGTAACTTGGAAGGTCAATCATCGACTGTCTTTCATTTTGGCTTGCCGTTCATACAGGAAATCACGACAGGATTGCATTAATTCGTCGTATATTTTGAAACACAGATAAGCCGACTTTACGTCATTAAAAAGTTGTTGCACAAAGAGATTGTGAATAGGCAATAAATTCAGAATAATTCTTAAATAATACTGCTTTAACTGGGAGGCTCTATCATGCCATCTAACAAATCCCCAATGTATGATGTTGTTGTTATCGGTGCTGGAAATGCCGCGATGGCCGCAGCCATGTCGGCTCATGAAGAAGGAGCCAGCGTCGTCATCCTCGAGAAAGCGCCGAAAGAATGGCGTGGCGGAAACACACGGTTTTCCGGTGGCCTGTTTCGGGTGGCCTTCGATGACATCAAGCAAATCGATCAGGTTGTCGCGGGCCGCAGCGAGCCCGACACGGTGGTTATGCCGACTTACACCAAAGAAGATTTCCGTAACGACGTCATTCGTGTCACGGGCGGCCGTACAGACTTAGAATTGGTTGATTTTATGATCGATCATTCTCTTGAAACCCTGCAATGGATGTCAGATCTCGGCATACAGGTGAACTACAATACCCTTAGCGCCCTGACTAAAGACGAAAAGGGGCGTTATCGGGTGCCGAAAGGGGGGCCGTTACGCACTAATCATGATGGTATTGGCTTATCGGATGATTGGTTCGATGTTGTGGAGAAAGCCGGTATTCCTGTTCTTTATGAAACAATGGCGTTAGGCTTGGTTAAATCCGACGATGGCCGCACAACGGGTGTTCGAGTCCGTGATAATGACGGAGAACGCGTAATCGAGTGTCGTACTGCTGTAGTTGCCAGTGGCGGTTTCTCTTCAAGCCCGGAAATGCGGTCGATGTATCTCGGGCCCGAATGGGCCAACGTAAAAGTGCGCGGCACGCGGTTCAATACCGGTGAAATCATCCGCGCGACGATTGATGCGGGTGCCGAAGCCTATGGCGATTGGTCGAGCTGCCACGCGACACCAATTGATTTCGAGGCGCCGCAATATGGCGACATGGCCTTAACCGATAAATCGAATAGGCTTTCGTATCCTTTCTCTATGATGGTGAATTGTGAAGGCGAACGGTTCATCGATGAGGGCGAGGACATTAAGATCCTCACATATGCCAAAACGGGCCGGGCGATTTTGAAACAAACCAATTCAATCGGTTATCAAATTTTCGATAGTAAGGTCTTCCAATATCTTGAGCCGCGTTATTCGACGGCAACGCCGGTCGAGGCCGATACCTTGGAAGATTTAGCCGATAAAATAAACGAGCGTTTCGCTCCTGTTGAAATGAATAAAAAGCGTTTTCTGGAAACGGCGAGGGCCTTTAATGACGCAATCCCGGAGAAAGTCGACATCACACCGGACCATAAAGACGGTAACAGCTCAAAAGGACTGGAACTTGAAAAAACCAACTGGGCGCAGCGGCTGGATAAACCGCCGTATCGTTGTTATGCCGCAACTTGCGGCCTGACCTTCACCTTCGGCGGTGTGCGCGTCAATACCGATGCCGAAGTTGTCGATATCAATGGCCGAAGGCTTGAAGGGTTGTATGCAACCGGTGAAGTCCTCGGCGGTTTTTTCTCGTTTAATTACCCCGCCGGCACGGGTCTTGTCCGCGGTTCCGTCTATGGTCGGGTCGCCGGGCGAAATGCGGCGCGATATGCGAAGTCGAATAATCCCGTTTCGAAATAAGAGTTAATGAAACACTTGTGGCACCTAACGGAAACGTGAAATCGAGTGATCCGACCGCGACTTTCAATGCGCCCGCGAGGTGATTATATCTGTCCAATCTTCCTCTTATCGACTGCGGGTGTTTCATGCTGAAATCTCTTACTAAGATTGTTGGATTGTTTATCCTGATCGTGAACTTGATGCCGATTAACGTTAATGCCGGCGATAAAGGTACGGCGATCTTTGCCGGTGGTTGTTTTTGGTGCGTGGAGTCGGACTTCGATAAGGTGCCGGGTGTGCTGGAAACGATTTCGGGCTATACCGGCGGCCATAAAGATAATCCCACATACAAGAACGTGACCGCCGGCGGCACGGGTCATTATGAAGCGGTTAAAATTGTTTATGACCCTGAAAAAGTCAGTTACGAAAAATTACTTCATATTTACTGGCGCAGTGTCGATCCGACCAATGACGGCGGCCAATTTTGCGACCGTGGCCAGAGTTATAAAACGGCAATTTTTGCAAAAAACGATGAGCAACTTAAGCTAGCCAAAACGTCAAAAGAAATGATTAAGGAAGCAAAGCTTCTTAAGCTCCCCATTGTCACGCCGATACTGAAGGCGGGAAAATTTTATCCGGCCGAGACGTATCATCAAAACTTCTACAAAAAGAGCCCCGCCCGTTACAATTTTTACCGGTACCGTTGTGGTCGCAACGCCCATGTCAAAACTATTTGGGGCAAGGAAGCCTATAGCGGGATTAAAAAGTAAGACGGCCTCTATTCTTCCTTGATGATATGCACATCCCGTTGCGGGAAGGGGATGCTGATTCCAGCTTTATCTAGGTCAAGTTTCGCGGCTTTTCGTAAAGCAAATAATGCGGGCCAATAATCACTCGTATTCACCCAACAGCGCATATTAAGATTAACGGAACTGTCTCCCAAGCTATCGACGAATACTTCCGGTCCCGGATTCTCGGACACTAAATTTTCAGCTTTCATAGTCTCAAGTAAAACATCTTGACCTTTGCCGATATCATCTTCGTAGGCGATGCCGACGACTATATCGATGCGTCGCGTCATATTACGCGAAAAGTTCGTGATTGCTTTGCTGGTTATTTGTGAGTTTGGTACCGCGCGGAAAATACCGTCAGGCGTTTTTAAGTGCGTAAGAAAGAGGCCGATCTGTTCAACTGTTCCATTGGTGCCTTCGGCATCGATGTAATCGCCGACATTAAAGGGCCGTAACGCCAACAATAAAATGCCTGAGGCGATATTGGAGAGGGCCCCTTGCAGTGCCAGGCCAATGGCGAGGCCGGCTGCACCCAAGACAGCGATAATGCTGGCTGTCTGCACGCCGAATTGCGCTAAGACGGCGACAACAACAAAAATCAGAATGACGTACTTAACGAGAGAGGCAATAACAGGCTCAAGGGTTTTGTCGATCTTGTTTGTTTTTTCGCAAGCCTTGCGGGTTTGCCGGTATCCCCAGCTGGCAATGGTCCAGCCGACAATCAGTAGAATTATGGCTCCGAGCAAATCGAGACCATAAGTAATTGAAAGTTCGATGATTTTATCGACCAGTTCAGCGGCACTGTCGTTTAGCTCAGCCGCTTTTGTTTTAATATCGGTATTCAATGTCGTTGTCTTTTTTTAAGAAATTTCGATAGCATTCTCTGATATGACTCATTTTCGTTACTATAAATGAGGCGATTAATTTCGAAAAGCAGGGATGTTAGCGGGATAAATCCTTCTCAAGTTCAGCCTCAATCGGCGTTTTCGCGAGGCGGTACCGGTAAACCTGAAGGTTTTCCATTACCCGCTGCACATAATTCCTCGTTTCCGTGAACGGAATCATCTCAACCCAGTCGATGACATCGACATCTTTGTCCCGGGGGTCGCCGTTTTGGGTAATCCACTGGTTAGCCCGGTGAGGGCCGGCGTTGTATGCACAAAGTGCGAGGACGTAGGAACCATTATACCGTTCCAAAAGGCCCAGCAAATATGATTGGCCCAGTTTCAAATTGTAATTCGGATCCGACGTTAACCGGTTTTTGGAATAGGAAACTCGAAGTTGTTTTGCAACATTCAATGCTGTCGCCGGCATCAGCTGCATTAATCCACGCGCACCGGCATGACTTTTTGCCGTCGGGTTAAATGCACTTTCCTGGCGGATAACGGAAAGCACCAAGGGAACTTCCAGCGACCAGTTTGAACCGTTACGGATGGGCGGCAAAGGATTAAGTGCCGGATAGCCGGAATCAAGCAACACACGACCGTCTTTACGGAGTGAATCCTTGGCGACACGAATGGCGATATCGGGGCGTTCATATATGCGGGCCAGTGCGGCCGTCATGGCACGCCATTTCGGTGAATCGGTTGAGCGATACAGCGCCATGATAAACGGTTTCACATGAATGCGTCGGCCAAGCTGAATTAAGATCCGAACCGCCCGTACCATGTCGTTTTTGGCGTATTTGTGAATGGTATCTTTACTGACTTTCGGTTCCGCCGGTATCGCGAGCTTTCGTTCGTTTTCCGGTAATTTTTCAATCGCAAGCTGACCGTAATACCGGGTTGGGTACTTTGCCGCTTTGCGATACCAGGAAAGGGCTTCTTGGTGGTTGCCTTGGGCGTCGTGCGATCGTCCCGCCCAATAGGCAGCCCGGGACCGGCTGATCGGATATTTCACGCGGGCATGCATTTGGGTGAAGTGTTCAATCGCGGCCTTGTAGTCTTTCATAAACCGCAAGGAAATCCATCCGGCAAGCCAGGCCGCTTCGGCATATTTTCTGCCTTTTTTAAATTCACCACCATTTGCAACGCGATAAGCTTGTGAAATGAAACCTTTACGAAGGGAGCCTCGCGCTAAAACAGCTCGCTCGGCCCACCATTTTTCAGGATAGGGTATCGCTTTGGGAAATCTTTCTGAGGCTGCCTCTAAGAGCTGTACCGCCGATTGATATTTTCGTTTTTTTCGCCGCCAACGAAGTCGTTCATAAACAAGTCCGAGGTTATCTTTCAAATGCTCGGGCACACGCTCAATGGCCTTATCGACATTGCCCCGGCGGAACCGTAATTGCAGCCGTGCAAACCCTAATGCACGGTGATCTTTATTGACTCGCCACAACATGCGCCGGGCCGGCCAATAGCGTCCTTTCCATAACAACCGGTCGAGCCGCTTTACATTGGCATTAGGGCCTAAAATGTTCCGGAATTTTTTATAAAATTGCCTCTCTTGCTTTTTACCACCAAAATTTCCGTTGAGCCAAATGTAACGCAGCATCTCGTGGGCTTTGTCTTTATGGCCTTGCGCCAACATGGCCATGGCCAATTGAACTTGTCCGTGGGTGCTTACGGGCGGATACTTTTTAAACCATTGGATAACTTTACGGGATGGAAGACGGCTGTTCATGGCCTCTTCGGCACGCCGACGCAGCAGTTTTTGCCGTGGCCAACTCGGATGATCAGTGATAAAGCGGGCGATTTCATGGAATGATAAATACGTGTTCGGCCGCACGATATTCCGCCATCGGATGATTTTGATCGGGATCGGATTTTTCGTGTATTGGGCTAATCGCTCAGCGCGTTTCCATTGATGAGCATCGAGAGCCTGAAAGGCTCCCTTGGCAATTTTAGCATCACGGGGAGACAATTCCGCCGCTATGGACGGCACTGAAGATAAATGCAGGGCGCCTGCGGCCGTCAACACGGTTAATACGGTCAGTCGTCGTATCATCGAATACCCTGCTATTGATGCCGCCGCCTTGATTTTCCGCATAATTCCCGGTGCGGAACCGGGCCTGCGCCCGAGACTGTAAGCGGGCTTGCCCGTAACCTCAAGTTTACAACGCGGACCATAACCGGTTTGTGTTCGGTCCTGGCGCACCGTGCTTGCCGTTGCGGTATGGTTAGGAGTATGTTCGGGCCAGAAAACCAGAGGAAAATCAATGTTTCAAGGCTCTATTACCGCACTGATTACACCGTTCAAAAACGGTCAAGTCGATGAAAAAACCTATCAGTCATTCATTGAATGGCAGATAGAAGAGGGAACAAATGCGCTCGTACCCTGTGGCACGACGGGAGAATCGCCGACACTGACACATGACGAGCACATGAAAGTGACGGAGATCTGCATTGGCGTGGCAAAAGGCAAAGTGCCGGTCATTGCCGGCACGGGATCGAATTCGACGGAAGAAGCGATCATGTTGACGGAACATGCCAGAAAAGCAGGGGCCGACGCTGCGCTTGTGGTGACACCCTATTACAACAAACCGACCCAGGAAGGGCTTTTTCAACATTATAAAGCCATCAATGACGCCGTCGAGTTGCCGGTGATTATCTACAATATTCCCGGGCGAAGTATCGTCGATATGTCGGTCGGCACCATGGCCCGTTTAGCCGAACTACCGAATATTGTCGGCGTTAAAGATGCTACACAAGATCTAGCGCGGCCTTTGGTCACACGCATGAGAATTGGTGATGATTTCTGCCAGCTCTCGGGGGAAGATGGGACTGCCGTTCCGTTCTTAGCGGCCGGCGGGCAGGGGTGCATTTCCGTTACGTCGAACATCGCGCCCCGGCTATGTGCCGAAATGCATGCCGCATGGCAAAAAGGCGATATTAAAACAACCATGGCTATTCAAGACCGGTTGATGCCGCTTCATACGGCGCTGTTTTGTGAAACAAGTCCGGGGCCGATTAAATATGCCGCGAAATTGCTAGGCAAATGCTCCGATGAAGTTCGTTTGCCGTTATGTGGCATCGACGAGAAAAGCAAAAAAACCGTAGAGGCGGCGTTAATTAAAACGGGCTTGATGAACTAGCCTTAACCAAAAGGCGCAAATCTGATGGCACGCAAAAAGAAGAATAAAGCGCCGACGAATATTGCCGCGCAAAATCGAAAAGCCCGTCATAATTATCTCATTGAAGAACACTTTGAGGCCGGTATTGCGCTCGTCGGGACGGAAGTGAAATCGCTGCGCAAAAACGGCGCCACGATTACGGAAGCCTATGCCGCTGAAAAAGACGGTGAGATTTATCTTTTTAACGCCTATATCCCGGAATATCAGTCGGCAAAACATTTGGCTCACGAACCACGCCGACAGCGGAAGTTATTATTACATAGCAGAGAAGTGGCACGCTTAATTGGTGCCGTTCAACGCAAAGGCCTGACCTTGGTGCCGTTGTCGATATATTTTAACGACCGCGGCTTTGCCAAAGTCGACCTTGCCTTGGGCCGGGGCAAGCATAAGGTCGACAAAAGGGCTTATGCTAAAGAACAGGATTGGAAACGTGACAAATCCCGCCTCATGCGTAAAAAGGGCTAAATTCTGTTATATTGCTGTTTAAATTTAATTGTAATTTTTACACCAAATACGGCTAATATCCCTTTCTAATTATACGGTATACTAAGCCATACAAGCTTGGTCCCGATGTGGGAGTACCCTACGTGGAATTCAAACGTTTCAGTAAAATTCAAATAATAGCTTTTGCCCTGATGTTTGCAGGCGCCCTCGGGCTATGGTTTGAGCGTGAATATGTTAGCCAGCTTTTTGCTCAATCTTATGACGACGGTAAAAGTAAAAAGAATAAGAAGAAGAAAAAAAGAAAAGTTCCCGTCATCGTTAAATATGTGAAACAACAAACTGATGTCGTACGCATTGCCGCGATCGGCACGGCACGTGCAAAAAGATTTGTAACGATTTACCCGCAAGCTTCAGGGGAAATTATCGACTTTATGGTCGTTGCCGGTGAGCGGGTCAAAAATAAACAACCCATATTAAAACTTGAGTCCCGCAAAGCACGCATCGCAAACCGATTGGCTGAAAAAAAATTGAAAGAAGCAAGGCGTCTTCTTACGAGGTCTAAAAGGCTTCGCAGCAGCCGGGTTAATTCGTTAGCGAATGTCGAAGACGCCGAAACCGTTTATGAACGTGCTCAGCTTGAGTTGGAACAGACCCGTGAAGCATTGAATGATCGGACCATCGAAGCGCCGTTCGCCGGTATCGTCGGTATTCCGAAAGTCGAAAAGGGAGACCGGATAACACCGGCAACGGAAATCATTACAATTGATAACCGGGATACGTTGATAGTCGAATTTGAAGTCGCCGAAAGATATTTATCCCGCCTCAAGATAGGACACCCGGTTCACGCCGTGACGCCGACCTTTCCTGATAAAACGATAAAGGGAACGATCGAAAATCTCGATAGCCGTGTCGATCCTGTTTCGCGGACCATTCGCATTCGGGCTGCATTCTCCAATAAAGATGATTCGCTTCGCCCCGGTGTTTCGTTCTTTATCAAATTGGACTTACCGGGCAAGATGTTTCCCATGGTGCCTCAGCTTGCACTGCAGTGGGGCGAGGGGAAAAGCTTTGTCTGGCGGGTTACGGAAAAGAAAAAAGTCGAAAAAGTAATCGTCCGATTGGTTAATCGGCTGAACAACACAATTTTGATTGATGGCGATATTGCTCCTGGCGACCTCGTTGTTGTCGAGGGCGTGCAACGGTTGAGGGAAGGGCGGCGCGTTGTTTTCAAAAAACCGAAACGTCCGCCGGTTCCGGGGTCGTAAACAGTCATGTTTGAAAAAGCAAGTGATCTACCTGCGTTGAGTATTCGTCGGCCATTTTTGGTCACGGTCCTTAATCTGCTAATAATCGTTTGCGGTATCAGCGCCTTGTTCGGCGTAGAAGTTCGCGAATTGCCCGATGTGGACCGGCCGATCGTCACCGTAAGGGCCGATTACCCGGGCGGATCACCTGAAACAATCGATACGGAAATCACCAGCGTTGTTGAACGGGCAGTCGCGCGGGTTAATGGCGTCAAAGAGGTCCGTTCTTCAAGCGAAGAAAACAATTTCCGGATTCGTGTCGTTTTCAGCCCTGATGTGGATTTGATTACCGCGGCCAATGATGTCCGCGAAGCGGTAAGCCGTGTCGAGCGGGAACTGCCGGACGGAGTCGAAGATATATTCGTCATTAAGGCCGATGCCGATGCTCGGGCGATCTTGAAGCTGGCCGTATCCAGCCATAGTCTGCCGATCGAACGGCTGACCTATATGGTCAATACACAAATCATTCCGGAGCTGACCTCGGTAAAAGGTGTCGCCGATGTCCGGATATTCGGTGAACGGGAACGCACTCTTCGTGTATTGCTCGATCCCATGCGCTTGGCAGCTCATAATTTATCCGTTGCCGATGTTTCCCGGGTCATGCGTTTGGCCCGCTATGATATTCCGGCAGGCAGTTTTGAAGCGGATGAACAGGAGGTTCTCGTTCGGGCAAATGCTTCCGTTGTAAAGCCCGTTCATATTAAAAATTTAATGGTTCGGGACCCTGTGCGCATCGGTGACGTTGCCGATGTCCACTATGCGCCGGCGGACCCTGAGAATTATGTGCGGCTTAATGGCCGGACGATTGTTAATTTAGGGATCGTGCGCCAACCAAAATCAAATACTGTTTCAATTTCCAATGCTGTTAACGATATTATTAAAAGGCTTAACACGCAATTTCACCAAATTAATATCGAGAAAATTTCTGACAGCGCATTCTTCATACGCGGCGCCATCAAAGAAGTATTGTTCAGTCTTGTCTTAACAATCACAATTGTCATCTCGGTTATTGTTTTGTTTATTGGGCGTCTACGCGCGGCTTTTATCCCTGCCGTAACGATTCCGATTTCATTGATCGGCGCCATCGCCGGTATTTGGTTGTTGGGATTCTCCGTTAACCTCATAACGTTATTGGCACTGGTTCTTGCTTCCGGTATTGTCGTTGACGACGCCATCGTTGTCTTGGAAAACATTCAACGTCTGCGCGCTCAAGGCATCGCACCACGTGCGGCTTCTGTGATCGGAACCCGCCAAGTGTTCTTTGCGGTTGTGGCAACTACCATCACATTGATATCAGTCTTTATTCCGATTTCTTTTTTGCCGACGGCGGCGGGTCGGTTGTTTAAAGAGTTCGGATTTATTCTAGCCGTAACCGTTTCTATCTCATCTTTTGTGGCCTTGACGATAGTGCCGATCATCGCATCAAAACTGCCCGATCCAAGCGCTGAAAAAGATAATGCCGCTAGAAGTATTTTTGTCGCGTTCGGCGATAAATTTCTTTCCGGATATAAACGTGCCCTGAATTGGGTTCTCGCTTCACCTTTTATCGTTTTAGGCATTTGCTGCATCATTGTTTCTTCCGCCGCCATTGTTCATCAGAATTTAGGCGAAGAATTGGTGCCCAGAGAAGATCGTGGTAACATTGTCATTCGTTTAACCGGCCCGGATGGCACGGGATTAGCTTACATGGACCGGCAAATCGAGCATGTTGAGCGCATACTTCAGCCTCTGGTGAATGACGGTACGGTCAAAAAAGTCTTCACCATTACAGGTCGTTACGACTTTAACCGGGGTTGGGTGGAAGCACCGTTGCGTGATTGGTCGGAACGGGATCAAACCGAAGCGCAAATCGCCAATAAACTGAACAAAAAGCTTCGAAAGATTGCCGGTGCGCGTGTTCGTATCCGAAAAGTAAATAGCTTACGGCTCAGAAATGTAGATGGCGGCTTGGAATTTGCCCTGACCGGGGGCAATTACGAACGAATTTTCCAAGAAACGAAAAAATTCGTAAACCGTATCGAAGACGAAATCCCGGAACTTCACAACCTTAGAATTGAGTTTCGCGCCACTCAACCGGAGATCTCTCTTGAGATCAACCGGCAGCGCGCTGTTGACCTCGGTGTTTCGTTGGAAGATCTTGCGGCGACTCTTAAGGTTATCGCGGATCAAGATGAAATCGCCGAAATGAGCGTAAATGATGAATCTGTTCCCATCATTTTACAGGCCACCAAAGGGGCTATCAAACAACCATCCGATCTCAATAATCTATACGTTTCAGGTAAAGACAACAGACTCATTCCATTATCGCAACTCGTCACATTCTCGGAAAACAGTATTGCCGCCGAATTAGACCGGCACGGACAACGCCGGGCCGTCGAAGTCGACGCTGACGTTGCCGACACCATGACTTTGCGTCAGGCGATCGACGCTGTTCGTAAACTGGCCCGGAAAACTTTACCGGATGATGTCGCTGTTCTTTTTTTGGACCAAGCCGCCGAATTGGAAGAAACGTCCAAGGACATGAACATTACGTATTTAATTTCTTTTCTTGTTGTATTCCTGGTTTTGGTTGCTCAATTTGAAAGTATCACCAGCGCCATCGTCGTTATCCTTACGGTACCGTTTGGCATTTGCGCTGCGATTTTTGCGCTTGGTTTTACCGGCACGACAATCAATATTTACAGTCAAATCGGTGTCCTGATGCTGATCGGCATCATGGCGAAGAACAGTATTTTAATGGTCGAATTCGCCGACCAGTTACGTGAACAAGGCCGTTCTGTCGCCGATGCAACCGTCGAAGCATCCTTGGTACGCCTCCGGCCCATTATCATGACGATGGTCTCAACTGTTTTGGCAGGCTTGCCGCTGATTCTCTTTGGCGGGCCGGGAGCTGAAGCGCGCACGTCCATCGGCTGGGTCGTATTCGGTGGCCTCGGACTGGCCGCCGTCTTTACATTGTTTTTAACGCCGACGTTTTACCGCTTGATTGCCGGTTTTTCGAAGCCGCGCAACACGGCCGGCGACACCCTCAGTGCGGAATTGGACGACGCCTCCAAGCAAACTGCATAAACTTTTTTTTATGTTACCGTTTTGCGAGACGCCGGGACCGGTAAACGCTGTATCCCCCAATCAGGGATATGACGGCAAACAATCCAAATGTCGTGCCGTAACTGCCGATTACCGGATATAAACTTGAAAAGATCGCCGGGCCGACAAAAACGCCAGCGAAAGAAATTGCCAAGGTTACGCCGATAACTTTGCCAACCTGTTGCGGTTCGGTCAGCGTCGTAATCGAGGCGATATAAACACCATTCCATCCGAGTGCCGATAAGCCAAATAGAAAAAACACAATATATACCGCCGTTAACGGCCAAGACGGGCTGATCACCGTCGTTACAAATGACAGCCCAATAATGACCATCGACAACATGATTAAGATGGCCAATCCATCGCCGAAGCGATCGGCAATCCAACCCCAGATCGGCCTGCCGGTTACACCGGCAATTTGTACGGCGGCCATGACATACCCGGCAGTGATTAAGGCTTCACTCGTGGTTTTCCCTGTAATGACTTCCTGCACAAGATAAGTAACGAGGAAGGTCACCAAGCTCATTTGGATCATGGAAAACATCAGCCCGGCAGGCATGAGTTCACGTAACGGTTTATTGCGCCAAACAATCTCGAATCCCTCAAATGGACGTTTGATTAGAGATGTCTGAGGATTTCGATCATCATCCCATTGATGGCGCCAAGGCTGGATCGTGACGGCAAAAAGGATTGCGCATATCGAAACAACCCCGGTGGCCCACTGCCAGCCCCAATGAACGGTAATCATCGGCGCTAACAATCCCGCTAAAATTCCGCCGAACGGAACACCGGTTTGTTTGATTGAAAAAATTAAGTTCCGGTGATTGGGGTCGGAATATTTCACCAATAAGTGCGATGCGGTTGGGTTGGTCAGGCCGTAGGAAAAACCTATAAGAACAGAACCCACCAAAATCGAAATAAGATTGGGAAAGCTCAAGCAGGCACAGCCGGCTGCAACAAATACCATGCAAAGTTGGATTGTGCGCGCGGCTCCCCAGCGCTGAATCATCGGACCGCAATAAATTGAAGACACAACGGCCCAAAAATAAGCGATTGAAATTTGATATCCGACCAAAGACGGTGACAATTCGAGGCGCGCAGCAACGTCGGGGGCGATGACCGGGTAGGTTAAAATGCCGAAGGTCGCTATAGCCTGGACCAACGTGGTTATCAGGACGACAATCCACCCCATTTATTTATCCTTATAAATCATATTTTTATTTTCGAGAGGCGTACTGCTTGTCACCGAAGAGAGTTGAAAAGGCGTCGTTGCCGAGTTTGTCGATTTCTACTTTATGTTCTTTTAGAACGGTAAGTCCTTTTTGAACGGCAGGACGGTTGTCGATTGTTTCAAACCACCGCTTCACATGAGAAAACTCATCGAATAATCCGTCTTTGTAACCCTGATAAGAGCGTACCCAGGGGTACGTCGCCATGTCAGCAATGGAATAATCGCCGGCTAAATACTCATGGTGCGAAAGCCGTTTATTCATAACGCCGTACAAGCGCTTGGCTTCGTTCGTATAGCGTTGCACCGCGTAATTAATTTGTTCTGGCGCATATTTTCGAAAATGATTGGCTTGTCCAAACATGGGGCCGACACCGCCCATTTGAAACATCAACCATTGAATGACTTGATAACGATCCGTCATTGCGCTCGGCATAAACTGTCCGGTTTTCTCGGCGAGGTACATCAAGATGGCGCCGGATTCAAATAGGGTGAAATCGTCGCCACCTGGACCATCATGATCGACGAGTGCCGGAATTTTATTATTTGGGCTGATTGATAAAAATTCGTCGGCGAATTGTTCCCCCTTGGTGATGTCGATCGGATGCGCCGTGTAGGGTAGGGCCGTTTCCTCCAACATGATGGCGATTTTGACGCCATTGGGTGTCGGCCAGCTGTAAAGATCG
>Ga0181593_10000832_pt1 | contig 27439 bp, 26 predicted proteins | sample 071ome_19_FD_133756 | JGI IMG/M metagenome (GOLD analysis project Ga0181593, IMG submission 133756) | Coastal salt marsh microbial communities from the Groves Creek Marsh, Skidaway Island, Georgia - 071413AT metaG (megahit assembly) | ecosystem: Environmental > Aquatic > Marine > Intertidal...
AGGATCTCACAGGTGAGCAAGAAACAAGTTTCTTCGGCAAATTGAAGCGCCTGATTTCGTCCGAGAATGGCGAAAATGAATCCGTGCGTGATGTCATCGAAGAGTTGATCGAAGAGCGCTTTGAAGAGCATCCGAACGAAGATGCAACAATTGATCCCAATGAGCGTCTTCTGCTTTCCAATGTACTCAAGCTTCGCGATGTGACGGCGGCTGATATTATGGTCCCCCGCGCCGATATTGTGGCCGTGGAAGCAAAAACATCACCGGAAGATGTTTTGCGCCTTCTTGTCAAAGAAGGTCATTCTAGATTCCCGGTGTATAGGGAAACGTTGGACGACGTCATCGGACTCGTGCACATCAAAGACCTTGCCATTCTCGCAACAGACAAGCGTGGCCCAACTGACCCAATGCCCACAAACGGCAATGATGACGTTCAGGTGCCGACGCACCTGCAAGATACCGTACGCCAGGTTATTTTCGTTTCGCCGGCGGTTCGCGTCATGGACTTGCTTTTGGAGATGCGATTGAAACGAACGCACATGGCGCTGGTCGTCGACGAATACGGCGGCATAGACGGCCTCTTAACGATTGAGGACGTTGTCGAACAAATCGTCGGTGAGATCGAAGACGAGCATGATGAGGAAGACGACACACCGGAAATGGTGCAGAAGGACGACGGCACGGTATTGGCGAACGCACGGGTCACGCTGGAGGACATCGAAGAAGAATACGGCACCCTCTTTTCCAACGAAGAACGGGAAGAGGCGGACACCCTTGGCGGCCTTGTTGCCCGGCTGGCGGGGCGTGTTCCCGGCCGGGGTGAGCTTGTAAAGCACCCCTCCGGTATGGAGTTCGAGGTCATTGACGGCGACCCTCGGCGTGTACGTCGTTTAAGAATCCGCGGTCTTCCCCAAACGGCGCCATCCGGCTAAACCTCCGAGGATGAGGACGGCGAAAGCATGATTGCCGCAGGGACGCGGCGACTTGGGCGGTTGCTTGGATGGCAACGCATGCTGGCGGCTTTTGCCGCCGGCGCGGTTTCCATAATTGCGTTCCCGCCAATTTCCCTAGCGCCCGCGCTTTGGCTGTCGTTTCCACTCCTCATGATTTTGCTCGATGGGTGCGCAAACCGGCGCGAAGCGGCGTCAACCGGATGGGCCTTCGGTTTTGGTTTTTTCTCCACGGGCTTTTACTGGATCACCAATGCATTTTATGTGGATAGCGAGACCTTCGGCGCGCTCGCCGTTCCGGCGGTGCTTGGGCTATCCGCAGCCTTTGCCTTCTACATTGCCCTTGTTTGCGTCGCGACCCATTTTCTTCATCCGCCGCGCAGGGACGATATGCCCGATGATCGATTGCTGGTATCGGCACTTCGTATTGTATTCTTCGCATCAGCATGGACCCTTATGGAGTGGTTCCGGGGATGGTTCCTGACCGGATTTCCCTGGAACCCCCTCGCAACAGTTTGGGCTGAATCAAGCACGCCGTTCGGATTACCGGTATTGCAGTCCGTAAGTCTGATTGGCACCTACGGTCTTAGCTTTTTCACGGTGCTCGCTGCATCGTCGCCAAGCCTGCTAGTCCACCGTCCGCGCCCGCGGCAGGCCTGGATTGCCGCAGGGACTCCGTTGGCCGTATTGGCTGTTCTCGGCGCACTTGGTGCCCTCCGTCTTTCCGTATCTGAGACAGAATTCGTACCGGGCGTGAAGTTTAGACTCGTGCAAGCGAGTATTCCCCAAGCCGACAAGAGCCGGCCGAGTTTGTGGGAATCGCATTTGAGCGAACACATAGACCTGAGTACAGCCGATCGGCCCAACGATGTTACGCATGTCATTTGGGGCGAAGCCGCAGTTCATTTTTTTCTCAATGTCGATGAACCACATCGCCTGACGGCAGCAAGCGCAGCCCCCCGCGGCGGAATGATCATCACCGGCGCGGATAGAGGCTCGCGCGGCGAAACCGGCGAACTCAAAGTCTACAACTCTATGTATGCCATCACGTCGCGCGGCGACGTTGCGGCGGAATTTGACAAGGCACACTTGGTGCCCTTCGGCGAATTCATGCCGATGCGCTGGTTGATTCCCTTCGAGAAAATCACAGGCGGAATGGGCGATTTCATGGCGGGCGAAGGGCGCGCCACGCTCGACCTTCGTGGGCTGCCGCCGTTCAGCCCTCTCATTTGTTACGAGATAATATTTCCAGGCAACGTTACGAGTCCCAGCTCATGGCGTGAGCGGCCGCAGTGGCTTCTTAATCTGACGAATGACGCCTGGTTTGGCAAAAGCACCGGCCCTTACCAGCACTTCGCGGCGGCACGACTGCGGGCGGTTGAAGAAGGGCTGCCTGTGGTAAGGGTCGCGAATTCCGGCATAACGGCGGTGATCGATGGTGCCGGGCGTACAGTGGCATCCCTCGGGATCGGAGAGCGGGGCGTGCTGGACGCGCGCTTACCGCGCCCAGCGGCCTATTTCACGCCTTTTGGCGTATTAGGAAACATTATCCCGCTTTTTATTGCCATTATCTCAGGGCTTGTCGCATTGCGCCGCTGGCGCATCTATACCATTGAAAACAAAGACAATCCCTTCCGGGGTGGCCGCTATCACTTGTAGATATTTTCTTGCCCAAAATTGATTTTGGCGTGATCCTGTGTCAAACAGTAGTGGTGCCGCCATAGTTACACAACGGGTGGTGGTTAAACCGCCAGTTAATTTTATTCCCTCCAATGCCCGTAATTATATCGGGAGGACAGGTCGAAATGGGATTGCCGAACGAACTTGAAACGCCCGAGTCTGGAATGCGTTCTTTACGCGGCCGGATGCCGTCCGGCAAACCTAACCCGGTGGACGTGCATGTCGGATCGCGGGTTCGTCTGCGCCGCACTCTGTTGGGAATGAGCCAAGAGAAGCTAGGCGAAGCCATAGGGCTAACCTTTCAGCAGGTTCAAAAATATGAACGCGGTGCTAACCGTATTGGCGCCAGTCGTCTCTGGGATTTAAGCCGTGTTTTGGATTGCCCTATTTCATTCTTTTTCGAAGAAATGGACGAGGGCACAGCAAGCGCTAGCCCACGTAATTTGAGCGTCGAAACACCGGACATTGAGCAGCCGGAAAGCGACCCGATGGCGAAACGTGAAACTTTGGAACTTGTTCGCGCTTACTACCGTATCAAGGACTACCATGTAAGACGGCGTATTTACGAGTTGGCGAAATCGCTCGCCACGACTGAGGAAGCCGCAGAAGAATAATCAGAAAAACACGGATTTTTACGCCGCCGTAGGATACCTGCGGCGGCGTTTTTTATTTGGGCGTCCCGCGTGATTTGATCCTAGCGCCTTGCAAAATGAGCGGTGTTCCGTTAGGTCCGATCAACCCAATTCTTGCCTGCCTCAGCCGAAGAATTCATCCAGGAGAGTTTCGTGTCAAAGACCGACTACGTGTTTACGAGTGAATCCGTCTCGGAAGGCCATCCGGACAAAGTCAGCGACCGAATCTCTGACGCTATCGTTGATCTCTTCCTTGCCACAGAACCGCAGGCGCGCGTTGCCGTTGAAACTTTATGCACGACCAATCGCATTGTTCTGGCTGGTGAGGTTCGAGGTCCTGATTCCATTAAGGTTGAGCACCTCATCGAAACGGCACGTAAAGCCGTAAAGGACATCGGTTACGAGCAGGACGGCTTTCATTGGAAAAATGCCGAAGCCGAATGCTACGTTCATGCTCAGTCGGCCGACATCGCCATGGGCGTTGATTCGGCCGGAAATAAAGACGAAGGCGCGGGAGACCAGGGGATTATGTTCGGCTACGCGGTCAATGAGACCCCGGAACTCATGCCCGCGCCGATCTTCTACTCACACGCCATTTTGAAAGCTCTGGCAAATGCGCGGCACGGAAAAGACGTAGATTTTCTTGGCCCCGACGCAAAAAGCCAAATCACACTTCAGTACGCAAAAGGAAAACCGGTCAAGGCCACATCCGTTGTGGTCTCGACGCAGCACTCCGAGGACGCAAACCAAGAAACCATTCGCGAATATGTCCGCGAACATGTACTGCAAATCCTCCCGGAAGGCTGGATGTGTCCGGAAGACGAGTTTTACGTAAATCCTACTGGGCGTTTTGTCATTGGCGGACCTGACGGAGATGCGGGTTTGACGGGGCGGAAAATCATTGTCGACACCTACGGCGGCGCAGCGCCGCATGGGGGCGGCGCATTCTCGGGGAAAGACCCGACGAAGGTTGATCGTTCAGCGGCGTACGCAGCGCGCTATCTGGCAAAAAATGTTGTGGCCGCTGAGTTGGCACACAAGTGTCTTATCCAACTGTCCTACGCGATTGGCGTATCAAAACCGCTTTCTGTTTATGTGGACACACATGGAACAGGGCAAGTCGATGAGGACAAGCTGTCTGGAGTCCTGCAGGAGTTGATGAATTTGAGTCCGCGCGGCATACGCGAGCACTTGAACTTAAATAAACCGATTTACACACGCACATCGGCCTACGGGCATTTCGGCCGAGCCGCCGACGAAGACGGTGGATTCAGTTGGGAGCGCCTCGATCTTGTCGACCAGCTCAAATCGGCATTCAACGCCTAAAGACAAAACGCCGGACGCATCCACGTCTGCCATAAAATATTACGGGCGCCGCAAGGGAAAGCCGCTCAAGACCGGAAGACAGTCACTTTTGGAGACAGTGTTACCGGATATCCGCGTTACTGCCGCCGGCCTTCCCGGATCGGTGGATCCAAAAACATTTTTCGAGCCTCACCCGAGCGCCGTGAATCTGGAGATCGGATTTGGAAGCGGCGAACACTTGGCGGCGAAAGCGGCGGCAAATCCAAAAGAAGGCTTTTTGGGCAGTGAGGTCTTTCTGAACGGCGTCGCCTCACTTGTTCGCCATGTCCATGAAAGCAGCCTGAAAAATGTGCGGATATTCGACGAGGACGTCCGGCACCTGTTGCCGACTCTGAAAGACGCAAGTTTCGATCGAATTTTTCTTTTGTTTCCAGACCCTTGGCCCAAAACACGACATGCCAAAAGGCGCTTTATTGGACCCACCATGCTTGACGAATTGGCGCGGCTACTTGTTGATGATGGTGAATTTCGCGTGGCCAGCGACCACCCGATTTATGTGCGCTGGACCTTGCTTCACACACCGACCCACCCCCTATTTACCTGGACCGCCAAGGGACCGGAGGATTGGCGTAAACGGCCCGTCGACTCGGTTGCCACGCGCTACGAGCAAAAAGCCAGAAAAGAGGGTCGAGATCCGGTTTTTTTGACGTTCCGACGCACACCCCGAAAGTCCTGATCCGCCGTCAACGGCTCGAATCCTCTTGTCCTGAGCCAAAAATCGCTTTATATCAGCGCCCATCTTCACATGTCGGGCGACTTGAGAAGTGGGCCAGCCGCCCACTTTTTTTATTGCCTGAATTTGGGTGTCCGATAGAGGGGCTTTTGGAGCGACTACTTTGGCTTGAGGAACGTATCGCACCCACCCTGGAGTCCATGGGGTACGAGGTTGTACGTGTTGCGATTTCCGGCTCAGACGGAAGGAAAACACTTCAGGTCATGGCGGACCGCAGCGATGGCAGCCTTATATCGGTGAACGATTGCGAGGAGATCAGCCACGCGCTGTCGGCGATCTTCGATGTAGAAGAACCGGTCAGCGGCCGCTACCACCTCGAGGTGAGTTCGGCGGGTATCGATAGGCCACTGACACGGCTAAAGGATTTTTCAGCCTTTGCGGGCTTTGAAGCCAAGGTCGAGACAAAAATGCCGGTCGAGGGTCGCAAGCGGTTTCGCGGGCATTTGAACGGTGTTTCTAAAACAGGCGATGTATTGATCGACGTAGAGGACCAAGAGTTCATCATCGCGATGGATAACGTGAAAACGGCGAAGTTAGTTTTGACGGATGAATTGATTGAGGCCACCACAGGCGGCTTCCCGAGCGCAAACGAAAACGAACAACAAGACTGAGAAGGCCGGGCGTGCTCCCGGGAAAGACAATGGCGAAGGCACAAAGCATTGGCATGGCGAGGCCCGAACTGATCCAGGTGGCCGACACGGTCGCGCGGGACAAGAGCATCGACCGTGAAGAGGTCTTTCAGGCAATGGAGCAGGCCATTCAAAAAGCCGGCCGTTCCAAATATGGACATGAAAACGATATTCGCGCGAGCATCGATCGCAAAAACGGGGAAATCCGCCTTGCCCGCTACATGACCATTGTTGAAGACGTCGAAGACGAAAACACGCAGATCACTCTCGCCAAAGCAAAACGCAAAGACTCCGCCGCCGAAATCGGTGGTGTGATTGTCGATCCGCTGCCACCCATCGATTTCGGGCGCATCGCCGCGCAAACCGCCAAACAAGTCATCGTTCAAAAAGTTCGCGATGCCGAACGCGCACGTCAGTTCTCCGAATACAAAGATCGCATCGGCGAAGTGGTCAACGGCCTTGTCAAACGCGTTGAGTTCGGCAACGTCATCGTCGACTTGGGCCGTGCTGAAGCGCTTCTGCGCCGCGACGAATTGATCCCGCGCGAGCACTTCAAAAACGGTGACCGGGTCCGCGCATTCATTCTCGATGTACGCGAAGAACCGCGCGGCCCGCAGATATTCCTTTCGCGCACGGCCAGCGCATTCATGGCATCGCTATTTTCTCAGGAAGTGCCGGAAATTTACGACGGTATCATTGAGATTAAATCCGTGGCACGCGATCCGGGTAGCCGCGCAAAAATCGCTGTTATTTCAAATGATCACTCCATCGATCCGGTCGGTGCCTGCGTTGGTATGCGTGGGAGCCGCGTGCAAGCCGTCGTTGCCGAATTGCAGGGCGAGAAGATCGACATCATACAGTGGAACCACGACCCCGCGACGTTTGTCGTGAACGCTTTGGCGCCGGCGGAAGTTACCAAAGTCGTCTTGGACGAAGACTCGGGGCGCATTGAGGTGGTAGTGCCCGATGATCAATTGTCTCTTGCCATCGGCCGGCGCGGTCAGAACGTGCGCTTGGCGTCTCAGCTGACCGGCTGGACAATTGATATCTTGACCGAAGGTGAGGAGTCCGAGCGACGTCAGGAAGAGTTCCGCACCCGTTCGCAGATGTTCATCGACGCTCTCGACGTCGACGATGTCATTGCACACCTACTCGTCACGGAAGGCTTTACGTCGGTTGATGAGGTGGCCTTCGTGCCCGTGGAAGAACTGACAGATATCGAAGGCTTCGACGAAGATGTGGCCGCGGAGCTTAAGGCGCGCGCATCGAGCTTCATCGAAGAAGAAAACAAGAAAGTTATGACGCGCCTCGAGGAGCTTGGCGTGGCCGACGATCTTGTGAACGCAGATATCGAAGGTCTCGACGTGAAGAAGATCATCACGCTCGCTGAGAACGGCATAAAAACCCGTGATGACTTGGCCGATCTTGCCGGCGACGAACTTATGGAAATCCTCGGTGCGGACGCCATCAAAGAGGATGCCGCGAATGCGGTCATCATGGCGGCGCGGGCACATTGGTTTCCGGAAGACGAGGCGCCTGAACCGGAAAATGCGGAAATGTCAGCGCAACCCGATACCGAGCAGCCGGCGTAAAGTGATGAAAGCTGCAATGACGATTTGCACCGAGCGATACGCAATGAACTGAAGGGACACCCATGTTGGCGGTAAAGCGCATAGATACGCCGGAAGACGATGGAGCCGCCGAAAGCGGACCGTTGCGGCGTTGCATCGCCAGCGTGACGTCTCTTCCGATCGCGCAGCTTATCCGGTTTGTCGTGGATCCTGAGGGTAAGATTGTTCCCGACGTGGACGGCTCATTGCCGGGGCGGGGTTTGTGGTTATCCGCCGACCGCGATATGATAGACAAAGCAGTGTCTAAGGGACTGTTCGCCAAGGCGGCGCGGGGAAATGTCAAAGCAGGCGCGGATCTGGCTGATCGGGTCGAAGACCTGCTAAGACGCCGCTGCCTTAATCATCTCGGCTTAGCGCGCCGGGCGGGACTGGTGGCCGCGGGCGCGGAAAAGGTAAAGGCCCAAATCTCGACAGGCCGCACTGCCGTGCTAATTGAGGCCTCTGACGGTTCGCCTCAGGAGAGCAGAAAGATTTCTGCGTTGGCTCCTAACGCGCTTATCGTCTCGGCGTTCACGGGAGCGGAGCTAGGTGCAGCGTTGGGACGAGATTCCGTTGTCCATGTTGCCCTCTTGCCGAGCGCGTTGACGGAGACCTTGCTGAGGGATGCCAGTCGCTACGAAGGCGTACGGCGCGAGAACTGAGAACGAAGAATTGAGAACGAAGAACTAGGTACGGTTAAACATGCCGAGCGATACAAAAACCAAGAAACCTCTGTCATTGGGCCGGGGCAAACTTGAACTCAAAAAGACTGTCGAATCCGGTCAGGTGCGGCAGAGCTTCTCGCATGGCCGCTCAAAGGTCGTTCAGGTCGAGCGCAAGCGTAAGCGCCAATTCGAGATCGGCGCCGACGGCAAGGTCCAAGAGGTCAAAGCGCCTTCCGCGGCTATCAAGGCGAAAGCCAAGGCCGCGTTGGAAAAAGAAACGGCGCAGCAGCACGGCACGCTGACAGAAGACGAAAAAGCGCATCGCCTGAAGGCGCTCCAAGACGCGATAAAGGCGGATGAAGAGACCCGCCGTCAGGTCGAAGAAGACGAAAAGCGCGAAGCCGAAGAGGCCGCTAAGCGCGCCGCAGAGGAAGCCGCCAAACCTGCCGAGGAACCGCCTGCGCCAGAGCCTGAACAAGCCGAGGCGGCAAAACTCGCTGAGCCGGAACCAGAGATACCGCAGCCGCCGGCTCCGGACACCGCGCCTGATGCGCCGCGCGCACGCCGGGAGGTCGCAGACGAAGACGAAGACGAAGCCAAACCGCGCAAATCCAAAACAGGCCACAAGCCGCCGACGGTTAAACGGACCGAGCCGCGCAGGCGCGCGGGCAAGCTGACGATTTCTGCCGCCCTTGAAGGCGATGACGCCATGGAACGCAGCCGTTCCATTGCTTCGATGCGCCGCGCGGTGGAGAAGGAGCGCCGCAAGGCGCAACAAAAGCAGCCGATGAACACGGAGAAGGTGGTACGTGAAGTCGTGCTTCCGGAAACGATCACCGTGCAAGAGCTGTCTAACCGCATGGCAGAGCGCTCCGGGAATGTCATCAAGACACTTATGAAACTCGGCGTCATGGCCACGATTAACGAAGTTGTGGATGCCGATACGGCGGAACTGGTTGCGCAAGAATTTGGACACCGCGTCAAGCGGATCACGGAAGCCTCGGTGGAGGACGCCCTGCAAACCGGTGACGACGATCCGGCAACTCTCAAACAGCGTCCGCCTGTTGTCACTGTAATGGGGCACGTTGACCACGGCAAAACGTCACTTTTAGACGCCTTGCGCTCTTCCAGTGTGGTCAGCGGTGAAGCCGGCGGCATCACGCAGCACATCGGCGCTTATCAAGTCCGCACCCCAAAGGGCCAAAAGATTACCTTCATCGATACACCCGGCCACGAAGCGTTTACCGCGATGCGCGCGCGCGGCGCCAAGGTGACCGACATAGTCGTGCTGGTGGTCGCCGCAGACGATAGCATCATGCCCCAGACGATCGAGGCCATTAAGCATGCAAAAGCCGGTGACGTGCCCATCATCGTTGCCATCAACAAAATGGATGTGCCGGGTGCGGATGCCAACCGCGTCAAGACAGACCTCCTGAGCCACGAAGTCGTTGTCGAAGGCATGGGTGGCGATGTTTTGTGCGTGGAGGTTTCTGCGCTTAAGAAGACCAACCTCGACAAACTTGAGGAAGCGATCCTTCTGCAAGCCGAACTGCTCGATCTGAAAGCAAACCCGGACCGCCCGGCCGAAGGCGCGATTGTCGAAGCGAAAATGGAAAAGGGCGTTGGGTCTGTCGGCACCGTGCTCGTCCAGCGCGGCACGCTGCATGTCGGCGACTTGTTTGTGGCCGGTCCCGAGTGGGGCCGCGTGCGCGCCCTTGTCAACGAACACGGCAAGCAAGTGAAATCGGCCATGCCGTCTGCGCCTGTGGAAGTGGTCGGCTTTGGTGGAACGCCGGCGGCCGGCGATGATTTTATTGTGGTCGCAGACGAAGCGCGCGCCCGTGAAATCTCCGAATACCGCAAACGCAAGATTCGCGAGAAAGAACAGGTCGCAGGCGTAAGCGGCTCAACCATGGAGCAGATGTTCGCCAAGATCAAAGCGGGTGAAGCCAAGGAATTGGGCGTGGTGATCAAAGCCGACGTTCAAGGATCTGTGGAAGCTCTGACGGGCACGCTCCAAAAGCTCGGCAGCGACGAAGTGAAGATCAATGTTATTCACGGCGCCGTTGGGCCCGTCAATGAGTCGGATGTGACGCTGGCGCGCGCATCCAATGCCGTGATCATCGGCTTTAACGTACGTGCCAATGCGCAAGCCCGTGAGGTCGCCAAGCGCGACAACATCGACATTCGTTACTACTCTATCATTTACGATGTTGCCGACGATCTGAAGAATCTTCTTACCGGCATGCTCTCGCCGAAGTTCAAGGAAGCCTTCATCGGCTACGCCGAAATTCGCGAAGTGTTCAATATTTCCAAGGTCGGCAAGATCGCAGGCTGCATGGTCACACAAGGCGTCATCAAACGCGGCTGCAAAGTGCGTTTGCTGCGCGATAACGTTGTCATTCACGAAGGCGACCTCTCGCAACTCAAGCGCTTTAAGGATGACGCCAAAGAAGTGCGCGAAGGTTACGAATGCGGCATGGCGCTGGCCAGCTATCAGGACATTCAGGTCGGCGATGTTATTGAGTGTTTCGAACTGGAACAGGTTGCCGCCACGCTCTAAGGCGCCGCGACGCGTATTGATCGCGCCCCGTATCAAGGAACCGCCCCATGGCGAAACAACGGTCCAAAGCACCGGGCCAGCGGCAATTACGCGTCGGCGAGGAAATTCGCCACGCCCTAGCTTGGATTCTCGAGCGCGACACACTGCGTGATCCCGCCCTCGCTGGCGTAAAAGTTACGATCACCGAGGTGCGCCCGAGCCCCGACTTAAGGCACGCGCGGGTCTACGTAGTGCCATTGGGCGGCGGTGATGCGACGAGCATTTTAGAGGGTCTAAAAAGGGTGAAACCTTTCCTTCGCCGCGAGATCGCCCGGCGTGTTCAGATCAAATACATTCCTGATCTCATCTTTGCTGCCGACAATAGCTTTGATGAGGCCGAGCATATTTCGCGCCTTTTGCACAAACCCGAGGTCGCCCGCGATCTGGAACCCCATGAGGATGAAGATCCGTCGGAGAATCCAAGTGGGGCGTAAGCGGCGGGGCGAAGCCATAAGCGGCTGGATCGCCATCGATAAACCGGGTGGGCTGACCGCAGCGAAGGTCGTTGCGAAGGTAAAGTGGGCTTTAAACGCCGCAAAAGCCGGACATGGGGGTACTTTGGACCCTTTGGCCACCGGAATTCTGCCGATTTGCCTCGGCGAGGCCACTAAAACGGTGAATTTCGCCATGAATGGGCGAAAAACATATGAATTTGAGGTCAAATGGGGCGAAAAGACCGATACAGACGACTCGGAAGGCACGGTAACGGCCTCGTCCTACACCCGGCCAGCCATCGGGGCCATTACCGCGGCACTGCCCGCGTTCATAGGCCAGATCGAGCAGGTCCCGCCCGACTATTCTGCGGTCAAGGTGAACGGCCAGCGCGCATACGACCTCGCCCGCACCAGCCAGCCCCTGGCTTTGAGCGCAAAAATCGTGACGGTTCATGAATTTGAGTTTCTTGAAGCGATCGATTCCGACCGGGCGCGGTTTCGTGTGAATTGCGGTAAAGGCACCTATGTGCGCGCCCTGGTCCGCGACCTTGCTACGGCACTCGGCACGCTGGGCCACATCACGGTTCTTCGGCGGACCCGATGCGGGCCCTTTTCGGAAAACCACGCGATTTCTCTGGAAAAGCTGGAGGCCCTGGGGCATAAAGCCGCCGCTTCTGAGTACCTTCTCCCGGTCAAGACCGTGCTGGACGACATCCCGGCCCTGGCCCTGACGGAAGAAGAGGCCCGCCGCATGACACTCGGGCAGACCGTCGCCTTATGGCCGGTGGTCAAACGCAGCACCGTTTCAGGACTTGAGCAAGGCGCAGCCGTGCAAGCCCTATGCGGAGAAAGGCTGATTGCGGTGGCCGAGGTCGGTAACGGCATTGTCCGTCCCGTCCGCGTTTTGAACACATAGTCCTAAAGGAGTACCCGATGTCGATTACACAAGAGCGCAAAGAGGCGCTCATAAAAGAATATGCCACCAAAGACGGCGACACAGGTTCGCCCGAAGTTCAGGTGGCGATCATGAGCGAACGTATCAAAAACCTCACCGAACACTTCAAAGATCACGCCAAGGACAACCACTCCCGGCGCGGCCTTTTGAAGATGGTCGCTCAACGCCGTCGTATGCTTGACTATCTGAAAGCCAGCTCGAAAGAGCGATACGAGAATCTGATCTCACGACTCGGATTGCGGCGCTAGCGCGTTGATGTTCCCGTTCACCGGCGGTTACGCATTTTGAACGTTGCCTGCTCAAAGCAGGCGGACGCTAAAGGTGCTGCCGACAGCAGCGCACGGAAACGGGATTAAAGACTTTGCCGCTGCCGTTCGCGTCTTTGCGAACGAGAATGCGCTAAGCCGAGATTCGGCGCGGCGTATGTTGCTGGTTTACCGCATGGGCGGCAAATCACATGAGAGGTTGCGTGGGCATGAAAAAACAAGAGCCCGCGCGGGATCGAAATCCCGGCTCGCTAACCTCTGACCGTTTTTGTCTGCATGGGCAGGCCGCTGACGGTGAGCCGGGCGCACAATCCGGTGCCGGTCCGTGAGGGAAAAGGAAAAACTGATATGTCCATGTTTAAAGTACATCGTAAGGAATTGGATTGGGGCGGACGCAAGCTGGTTTTGGAAACCGGCAAGATTGCCCGCCAGGCTGACGGCGCCGTGATGGTGTCATATGGCGATACAACCGTGTTATGTACCGCTGTTGGAGCCAGATCTCCCAAACCGGGAGTCGATTTTTTTCCGCTGACCGTTAATTACCAAGAAAAGACATCTGCCGCAGGCAAAATCCCAGGCGGGTTTTTCAAACGCGAAGGCCGCCCGACGGAAAAGGAAACACTGACGTCGCGCCTGATCGACCGTCCGATCCGCCCGCTGTTCCATCCCAATTACCGCAATGAAACGCAGGTTATCTGCACCGTGCTTTCGCACGATTTGAAAAACGATCCTGATGTTGTAGCCATGATCGGTGCGTCCGCCGCGCTCACCATTTCCGGCATTCCGTTCATGGGTCCGATCGGTGCTGTGCGCGTCGGATACGTCGACGGCCAATACGTGCTCAACCCATTCATGGAAGACGTTGCCGCGTCTGAACTTGAACTTGTTGTCGCCGGAACGCGCGAAGGCGTCCTGATGGTTGAGTCGGAAGCAAAAGAGCTTTCCGAAGAGATCATGTTAGGGGCCGTAACCTTCGCCCATGAACAGATCCAACCGGTCATTCAGGCCATTATTCAGTTGGCTGAGTCGTGCGCCAAGGAACCCTTCGACCTCACGCCCGAGGCGGAAGAAGTGGGCGTCGTCAAATCCAAGTTTGAAGCTTTCGCCGGTGACCTGGCCGAAGCCTATAAAAATCAGGTGAAGCAGGACCGCTACGCCGCGGTCGATGCCGTGAAGTCAAAAGCCATTGAAAGTCTTGGTGAGAACGAAGCTGAAGTCGCAGTTGCCGGAAAAGTACTCAAAGAAATGGAGTCCGACGTTGTTCGCGGCAACATTCTGAAAACCGGCGTGCGCATTGATGGCCGCGACACCAAGACTGTTCGTCCCATCGAAATCGAAGTGGGCGTGCTTCCCCGTACACACGGGTCAGCGCTGTTCACGCGCGGCGAAACACAGGCGCTTGTGACCACTACCCTCGGCACGGGTCAGGACGAACAGATCATTGACGCGCTTGAGGGCGAATACCGGCAAAACTTCATGCTGCACTACAACTTCCCGCCCTATTCAGTGGGGGAAGCCGGCCGCATGGGTGGACCGGGCCGCCGCGAAATCGGCCACGGCAAACTCGCGTGGCGTGCCGTGCACCCGCTTTTGCCAAGCCGTGAAGATTTTCCATACACCCTGCGCGTTGTGTCGGAGATTACGGAGTCAAACGGATCATCCTCGATGGCAACCGTTTGCGGCACATCCTTGTCTCTGATGGACGCCGGCGTTCCCTTGCCGCGCCCCGTCGCAGGCATCGCCATGGGCCTGATCAAGGAAGGCGACGAGTTCGCCGTCCTCTCCGACATCCTTGGCGACGAAGACCATCTCGGCGATATGGACTTCAAGGTTGCGGGCACCGAACAAGGTGTGACGTCTCTGCAGATGGACATCAAGATTACGTCCATCACAAAGGAAATCATGGAGATCGCGCTCAACCAGGCCCGCGATGGCCGATTGCATATTCTCGGTGAGATGGCCAAGGCCATGACCGGTGCGCGCGAGTCTGTTGCGCAACATGCACCGCGCATCACCACACTGAACGTGCCGAAAGACAAGATTCGCGAAATCATCGGCACCGGCGGCAAAGTGATCCGTGAACTGCAGGAAACCACAGGCACCAAGATCGATATTGAGGACGATGGCACCGTGCGTGTTGCTTCGGCCGATCAGGAGATGATGGAAGAGGCGGTCAAGCGCATCAAAGACATCGTCGCCGAACCGGAAGTGGGCGTGATCTACACCGGCACCGTTGTGAAGCTTATGGACTTCGGTGCGTTCGTCAATTTCCTCGGCAAGCGAGACGGCCTTGTGCACATCTCTGAACTCGCACCCAAGCGCGTCGCGCAAGTCAGCGATGTCGTTCAGGAAGGCGATGTGGTTAAGGTGAAGTGCCTGGCCATCGACGACCGCGGCAAGGTCAAGCTCAGCATGAAGCGCGTGGACCAAGCTACGGGCCAAGATCTCGACACTGCGGAACAAGAACCGGCAGCGGAAGCTTAGGCTTCTGCCGCCTGTGAATATCCCGCGCGTCATTGCGCACCGTGGTTCGCCTCGGAAGGCGCCGGAGAACACTCTGGCGTCTTTCCGTATGGCGGCGGCGGATGGCGCAACTTGGGTCGAATTCGACGCGGCGCTAACGTTCGATAGCCGCGTTGTTATTTTCCACGACGATTCCCTCGAACGAACAACGGACGGTGAAGGCCTGCTTTCACAAACCCCCTTCGATGCGCTGGGCGCGCTTGATGCAGGGGGCTGGTTCGCGCCACAATTCCGCGGCGAGCCGATTCCAACCTTAGAAGAAGCTCTGGAGACTCTGGCTGGTCTTGGGCTTGGCTTTAATATGGAGTTGAAGGTCGATCCTGGCCGGGAGGTTGATCTCGCCGCACTTGCACTGCCCATTGTGGCTGCATGCTGGCCTAAAAGTGTGCCGGTTCCGCTCGTTTCAAGTTTTTCCCGTCAGGCGATTGCAGCCGCAAAAGAGGCGCAGCCGGACTGGCCACGGGGCTTGATTTTTGATGATAGGCCTGAGGACTGGCTGGAGGTTGCGCAAGCACTCGAACTTGCAACACTCAACGCCAATCATCAGCACCTGACGAAGGAAAGCGTTGCGGCCATGCGCGGCGCCGGTTTCGCCGTACTGGCATACACTGTAAATGATGCGGATCGCGCCGATGAGTTGTTCAGTTGGGGTGTTCAATCTGTATTTACAGACATTCCCGACATTCTCTTGAAATCATTAGCCTGATCAGTGCGGCTCCTATGCAAAAATTTGTCAAAACCAGGAGAAGAATCAGGCGAATTTCCGCCGAGTTTCCTTGGTTCACACGCTTTGAAGCCCTATATTGCCCTCGCGAATCGGCTGCCGGAACAAGGGATATGGGGGCAGCGATGGGGAAGATGTCCCCGGGACACTTTCAAAATTTAGTTGAACGGAGCTCGTAGCGTGAAAGCGCTGAACGCAATCCGCATTGCCGGTCAGGAAGTTTTGCCGATTATCGAAGGCGGCAAGGGCATTAGTGTTTCCAACGGATTGAGTTCGGGCGCTTGGGCCGCAGCGGGCGGTATCGGCACATTCTCTGGCGTGAACGCAGATTCTTTCGATCCGAGCGGAGCGCCCATTCCGCAAATCTACAAAGGCCGCACGCGCAAGGAGCGCCACGAAGAATTGCTGCGCTACGCGATTGACGGCGGTATCGAGCAAGCGCGCATCGCCCACGAAACACGCGGCAACCAAGGCCGCTTGCATATCAATATTCTTTGGGAAATGGGCGGCGCCGAACAGGTTCTGACGGGCGTACTTGATAAGTGCCGAGATTTGATCCACGGCGTCACATGCGGTGCGGGTATGCCGTATCGCCTGGCGGAAATCGCCGCCAGCTACCGCGTGCATTATTACCCAATCATTTCGTCCGGCCGAGCATTCCGTGCGCTGTGGAAACGCGCTTATCACAAATTCGAAGAGTTCCTGGGCGGCGTCGTTTACGAAGATCCGTGGCTGGCCGGTGGGCACAACGGCCTGTCGAACTCAGAGGATCCGCGCAGCCCGGAAGATCCCTATCCGCGGATTGTCGCGCTGCGCAATGTCATGAATGAAGCCGGGCTGAAAGATACGCCGATCATCATGGCCGGTGGCGTCTGGTGGCTAAGCGAATGGGATCACTGGCTCGATAACCCCGAGGTTGGGCCCGTAGCCTTCCAGTTCGGAACGCGGCCGCTGCTCACAAAAGAAAGCCCGATTTCCGAAGAATGGAAGAAGAGGCTGACGCAATTGAAACCAGGTGATGTTCACCTGCACCGGTTCAGCCCAACAGGGTTTTACTCCTCGGCCGTGCACAACGGTTTTCTTGCCGAACTTGAAGCGCGCAGTGACCGGCAAATTCCATTTACCGACGAGCCTGTCGGGGCACACGACACATCCCTTAGCATCGGCGCACGCAAGCGCGACGTCTATGTCACGGCCGCCGACAAAATCCGTGCGGAAGAGTGGGTTGCGCAGGGCTTTACCGATTCCATGAAGACACCGGACTCGACGTTGATTTTTGTCACGCCGCCCAAGGCCGAAGAAATCCGCGCCGACCAAAGCGCCTGCATGGGGTGCCTATCGGCGTGCTCGTTCTCCAATTGGGCGCAGACGGAATCAGGTTCCACGGGTCGCAAGGCCGACCCGCGCAGTTTCTGTATTCAGAAAACCCTGCAAAACATCGCCCATAAAGGCAACATCGAGGAAGAATTGATGTTCGCCGGGCACAACGCCTACCGATTCAGCCAGGACCCCTGGTACAAGAACGGCTTCATCCCTTCGGTCCGCGAGCTCGTCGACCGCATCATGACCGGTTGGTAAACCTAGTCCTTCTTTTTTACGGTTTTTATTTTCGCGTATTCGCCCTCAAGAACGCTGTAAACCACAGCGCTCCACCATTTGCCGCGCCTATAGTTCAGATCGCGCAGCAAACCCTCGCGCGCAATTCCTAGTTTTTTGCAGAACGCGAATGGAATGTTTGTTGTCGGGAGAACACTGCCCCATGACCCGGTGCAATTTAAAATGCCCAAACGCTGCTTCAAGCATGGCTTGGCCGATTTCCGTTCCGTAGCCCTGCCGCCAGAATTTCTGCATCACGCCGAAGCCCAACTCGCCTTGACGTTCGAGTGGGTTGGTGATTTTCAGAACGCCTTCACCGATTACCTCACCAGAGTCACGGCGCGTCGCGGCCAGGAAATAAAGCAGGCGCGGCGCAGCCGATTGCTCGCGCACCACCCACTGCATCAACGAATTGATCTGTTCTTCACTCGGCGGCTCGGACCGCTGAAATTCCCAATACGCCGGTTCCTTGACATAGGCATAAACAGACGACGCATCGCCCGCGGTGTATTCGCGAATCGTCAACCGCCGCGTATTGATGGGTAGCGGCAGTACGGGGATTTTGATCTCGGGCGCAGTCTGAGACATGGCCGCAAAAATAGCATGATGCGTAGACTCTGCCTATGCGGCTGATGCCCGGGATACTGTGCGGTGAAGCCTGCTAGCGGGTCAGATGTTTTGCGATAAACGCACCGATATCCTGATCCGATAGGCCCTTTGATTTCAGCTCCGCCCGAATGGCATTGAGGTCAACGTTGGCATAGTTGTGCACGCTGGCCGGCTTGTGGGCAGACTGATCGACAATGCGGAAATCGAAATCCCGCACGTCGCTCTTGAACACTTCGTATTGAAGGATCTGATCGATCGCATTATCGGGCATGAAGGTCACAACGCGTGGCTTAAGCGCATATAGGTCCTTTGGGTCGATGTCCTCGGCCGCGGCGATGATAAGCTCGTCGCCCACTTGGCACGTGCGCGCCGCTGCGCCGTTCAATACACAGCAGCGCGAACCCGGCTCGCCGAAGATCACGTATGTGGAAAGGCGCGCGCCCGAGTTCTTGTTCCAAACCTCGACGAACTCGGTTGGATAAAGACCGGCTTGCTCGCAGTGCTCAGGATCCAATGTAATAGAGCCGTGATAATGCAGATCCGCGCCCGTCACCCGCAGGCCATGCAGTTTAGCTCTAATGACTTTGACCACGGTTCCCACCAAGCACGACCAAACCAACGCGTCCGCGGCCCATGGAATTGTGCGCTGCGGTATCGCGGGGCGCAAACATAGACGATTCGGTAAGGGGGTAAAGTACGGAATAGAGCCGTTTTGGCGCCTTGCCGCTTTAGAAGCGGACACGTAAAGTCGCTTGGAGATTAGAACAATAGAGGAACACACGCGTGTCGGTACGCCCAGGCACAGCCCCGGTAAAAAACCGCGCGGCCCCTCTACAGAAACGGAGGCGTCCCGGGGTCATTCGCCCTGCGCCGGCAGCCGTAACAGCGGCAGTGACCCGCGGTGTCTGCCGATGGCTTGAAGATACCGGCTTTACGAGCCTCACCGAGTTCAAGCTGGGCAACGGACGGCGCGCAGATGTTGTCGGCCTGAATGCGGCAGGCACGCTTTTGATGGTGGAAGTTAAAAGCACGCCTGAAGATTTTCGCGGAGACGCCAAGTGGCTTGAGTACGTTCCTTATTGCGACGCTTTTTCGTTTGCCGTACCGCCGCATTTCCCCTGGCAGATCTTGCCCAAGGATTGCGGCGTGCTTATTGCCGACGAACATTCCGCTGCCATCGTACGCACGGCACCGCGCCACGCCTTGCACGCCGCCCGGCGTAAAGCCTTAACGCTCAGGTTCGCGCTTGCTGCCGGTCAGCGTTTATCGGGATTGGTTGATCCGCGCCTTTAGCTGCGGCGGTTATCCGCAGTACAGACCAACTATACGATTCAGATTGTCGAGTTCGATATTGACACGGGTTGGGCTGTGCTCCCGGCTGACCCTTGCGCCGGGTGGAATGACTCGGTACGGCGCGGCTAGGCGTTCTTCGCGAAGGTATTGACCGCTGTCGGGCGGCGCCTCGCCCTTTGCAACAAATGTCATGCCGAGCGCAGGCACCAAAACCTGACCGCCGCAATTCACCAGCATTTCAGGAACGACAGGTTGGCGAACCACCACGGGCGCCGTGCCGTATTGCATGCCGTCTTGCGTGATGCTGGGCCACATCTGACCGGGCCCTGTACAGCCCCAAAGCCCAAAGCCCGCCAAAACCAAAGAGCTGAGTATTGATAAACGTCTTATCATGTGTCCGTTACCGGGCCGACTTCATCGCCGCAATGGTCGAGGTTGTAGAGTATGGGCCAAGCACGTCCGCCAACACAACACGCCCGCCATAGCTTTCAACCATATCACCTCCCACGACCTGCTCGCGGGCATAATCGGCACCCTTCACCAGCACATCAGGCCGAATAGAGTCTATCAAGTCCAGAGGCGTATCTTCGCCGAAAATCACCACCAGATCGACGGTGGCTAGAGACGCCATGACCGCCGCACGCGCAGTTTCATTCTGGACCGGGCGGCTATCACCCTTAAGTCGTTTTACAGAGGCGTCGCTGTTTAGCCCGACAATAAGTCGATCACAGGCCTCGCGCGCCTGGCGCAAAAGCGAGACATGGCCAGGATGAAGCAGATCAAAGCAGCCGTTTGTAAACCCGACTTTTAGTTTGCTCTCGCGCCACGTTTTAACCTGTTCCAAAAGACTGGTGCGATCGACGACTTTTTGTTCCGCGTGAGCCAGCCCGCGCTGCATGATGGCTTTGGTCACATCCTGAGCAGACACAACGGCGGTTCCTTGCCGGCCAACTACGACACCGGCAGCGGCATTTGCAAGATAAGCAGCGTCCGCAGTGCTGGCGCCGGCCGCGAGTGCGAGCGCAAACGTGGCGATCACCGTATCCCCAGCCCCGGTTACGTCGGTCACCTCGCGAGTTGCCGCCAGCATATGTTGTGCACCGTCTTCGCCGACCAAAGTCATTCCGTCGCCGGATCTCGTTACGAGGATTGCGCCGGCTTCAACGTCACGTCGCAGCACGTTTGCAGCCTCGACGATTTGAGCTTCGCTTTCTATGGACAAGCCGATTGCCAGCTCTAATTCGCTTCTGTTGGGTGTGATGACACTCGCACCGGCGTAGCGCTCATACGACGCGCCTTTTGGATCGACAATAACGGGCTTGCCAGCAGCTTTCGCGGCCTTGATCGCAAAATGGGCGAGCGCCCCGGCGAACAAACCCTTTCCATAGTCGGATAAAATGATCGCGTCTGCAGAGGCCACCTGCGAAGAGACGTCACGCTCGATATCTCTCATGATATCGCTCGCAAGCGGATCGGACGTCTCCCGGTCCGCCCGCAGCATCTGATGACCGTCATGACTGACATATCGTGTTTTGATCGTCGTTTGCCGGCCAGGAGCCACCCGCAAAAACGCCTCTACTTGTTCGAGTTTTCCAAGCAACTTGCCGATCTCTGTGCCTGCTGGATCGTCCCCGACAATCGAAACGAATGCGCATTTTGCGCCGAGAGCGTTGAGATTCCGGACAACGTTGCCGGCGCCGCCAAGAGTCGTGGTTTCCTTGGCGATGCGAATGACCGGGACCGGCGCCTCGGGTGAAATTCTCTTTACATCGCCGTATCTGAACCGGTCCATCATCACGTCGCCGACACACAGAATCCTGCACGCGCTGAATCCACCGATGATATCGGTCAGGATCGAAAGGCGTGCTGCATCGAGAGGCGTGTTCAAGGTCATAATACCAACGGTTAGCCTAGCAACGATCGAAAGTAGGCGATCGTAAGCTCCAAGCCTTCTTCCAAAGGTTTTGACGGCGCCCATTTTAGTTTTTCGCGGGCCAAACTGATGTCCGGCTTGCGGCGAACCGGATCGTCCTGCGGAAGCGGTTTGTGAACAACCTTGGACGAGGACTTGGACATCTGAATGATTTTCTCGGCGAGCTCGAGAATCGTGTGTTCCACGGGATTGCCTAAATTTACCGGTCCGGTCACTGCGTCGGGCGCACCCATGAGGCAAATCATGCCGTCCACCAAATCGTCGACATAGCAAAAAGATCGGGTTTGCGTACCCTCGCCATACACCGTGATGTCTTCACCCTTGAGTGCTTGAACGATAAAGTTGGAAACCACGCGGCCATCGTTGGGCAACATGCGCGGACCATAGGTATTGAAAATACGTGCGACGCGAATCTGCAAATTGTGTTGCCGGTAATAATCGAAAAATAGTGTTTCGGCACACCGCTTGCCCTCGTCATAACAAGCCCTAGGCCCGATCGGATTGACGTTGCCCCAGTAGCTTTCAACCTGCGGGTGCACTTCCGGATCACCGTAAACTTCGCTGGTCGAAGCCTGAAGGATCTTCGCCTTGGTACGTTTCGCCAAGCCAAGCATGTTGATCGCCCCGTGCACACTCGTCTTGGTCGTCTGCACCGGATCGAATTGGTAGTGTATGGGCGATGCCGGACACGCCAGATTGTAAATTTGGTCGGTTTCTACATAGAGCGGAAAAGTGACATCATGGCGCATAAGCTCGAACATGGGGTTTGACATCATCGCCACCACGTTCTGCCGCCGGCCTGTAAAAAAGTTATCCACACACAGGACTTCATGGCCAGCCGCCAACAGACGTTCACACAAATGTGAACCTATAAATCCGGCTCCGCCCGTAACAACAATGCGTTCCAAATTAACCCCACACCGGCATATCGGGGTTTGAACCCCTATATCACCGCTTTTCCTCGTTTTTTTGGCCAAAGGCCAGTGCGCATAGGCCCGCAAGCCCGCATTTGTCCTTATGGCACCGCTCGACACCATATTTATTAATCTTTTCCAAATGGTTACTGTTCTATATGGCTGTATCCCGGTACGGGGGCCGGGTAGATTTTAGGGCCTTTGAAACGCTAAAAAGGACAAGCAATTATGCGGCGTAGCCGTATACAACTGTTGCGCGTCCGCCCGGAATGTAACCAAGACCCTGCAGAATCAAGGCGCCAAAGGTTATCAGGAGACGCTGCTCCTGGACACGCTCGACCGGATGAAGCGCAATCCGGAAGGCCGCAAGGTCGTCCACCTCCATCTTTCTAAGCTTCTATTTTCAAACCGTACGCCGGTGCGGATCAAAATTGTCACGCGCATGTTCCGCACGCTGGAAAGCGGACGGCAAGTTCAGATTTTCGATCTGACCAATGACGACATTGTGATGATCGTCGCCAGCGGCGCTCAACGCGATGTGAATAATATCATACATCGCATCCGAAAACTTTTTGAGGGCGATCCGGCAACACTTGATAACGCCGATGGGACGGATAGGTTCGTAACGTGGTTTGATCTATCGCTCGATTCCGCGATGGCAATTCACAACGCACAAAAGCTTCGCGAGGAAGCACAGCGGCCTCAAAACCAGACACAAGGTTCACAGCTGCAGGGTCTAACGCCGCAATTACTCGATGACGCTCAGAAAAAGATAGCCTTCGCCAATATAGTTCCGTTCATTCGCGACCAAGTCGCGCTTCGGGTCAATCCAGCGACCAAAGAAGCTGCGATCGAATTTTATGAGTTTTTTCTTTCTGTCGGCGACCTGCAACGCGCGACGGCCCCAAACATAAATTTACTGTCTGACCGGTGGCTGTTTCAGGACCTGAGCCGAACAATGGATATCAGGATGTTGGAAACGGTGGTGCGCGCCCCCCATGCGCGCGGCACGCCATGCATAAGTCTGAACTTGAATCTGGAAACCGTTCTCACGCCTGCATTTAAGGTGTTCCTCGATAAGATCGAAAAGAGCCAAAAGTCATTGTCGAGGTCCAGGCTGTCGACTTGCTGACAAATTTCGAAATGTACCTCGATGTAAAAGGTGCGCTGAACTCTCTGGGTCACTACATACTCATAGACGGACTGAGCACAACGACACTCGAAATGCTCGATGTGCCGAGCATGAAACCAGATTACGCAAAAATATCCTGGGCGCCCGAGCTGTTGGATCTCATGGACTCGCCAAGCAGTAAAAGCGCGGCATTCGTTATTCAGGAGATCGGCGCGGAAAAGGTTGTGCTTTCACGCTGCGATTCTTCGTCGGCTCTGTCGTGGGGAATACGATCAGGAATAAATGTTTTCCAGGGGCACTTCTTGGATTCATTTAACAACAAAGGTCGGCGCAGCGCACGGCCGGCAGCGGCCAGGGCGAGATAAGGATCATGTCAGACACTCAGGCCGTCGGCGCGACAGCAAACCCTTTAGGTGACAGCCACGAATCGCGGTTCCTAGATGACATCAAGGCGATGGATCCGGGCGCGCGGAATAAGGGCGTCATACGGCTTCATCTGTCGCGACTTCAACCCGAGAACAGGGACCGGCAAAGTCTGAGCAACGCGGAGACAGCGTTCGACGACATCACCCGCACGCGAGCGGCATGGCTGTACAGACTTCGCAATTCCGATCTTATGGTCGTCTATGAAAACGACGTCGCCGACTCCGCGGAAAGCGGCGTTCTGAAGCTTATGAAGCTTTGGGAGCGCGACCCTTTAATGGCGAAGTTCAAGACCAATCCGCGCAAGAACCGGCTGTCGAGTTGGTTCGACATGGAAGACGATTACGACAAACTCCTCGCATTTGCGCACCGTCAGGCCGCTTCGTCAGACAGGCCCACCCGAAAATCATTGGACCAACTCATCTCCGAGCGTGAAGCACGGCGTGCAAATTCCGAGCGCGGCGCACCGCTGACGCCCGCCGAACTTGGACGCATCGAAGAAGCGCTTCAGCGCGTTGACCTCTCCAGCTTTACCCGCCGGCAACCGGTGTGTGCATTTGTTGAGGGCGACAAACCTGAGATCATATTCACAGAAGTTTTTGTTTCGATCGCCGACTTGCGCGAAACACTGATGCCGAACACCGATCTCACCGCCAATCCCTGGTTATTCCAGCACCTCACGCAAACCCTTGATCGCCGTGTTATGGTGCAGATATCCCGGCGCGAAGACCGCACGCTCATGCGCGAGGGGTTTAGCATGAACGTGAATGTATCGACTCTTTTGACCGAAGAGTTTTTGGCGTTCGATGACGACTTCGCGCCGTCCACGCAAGACGTGGTGCTCGAGCTCCGCCTTGAAGATATCTTTTCGGACCCTGTCAGCTTCGCATTTGCCCGCGATTTTCTGACCGAGCGCGGGTATCGTATTTGTATCGACGGCTTAAATCTCAGATCGTTCCCGTTTGCCGACACAACGCGGCTTGGCGTTCAGTATGCGAAGCTAGCATGGGCGCAGGAGCTTTCCGGGTTATGCGGGCACTGAACGAGGCCAGCAATTCAAAGACATGATTCGCGCCCGTAAGAAGGGCCGTACAATCCTCGCGCGATGCGATACGGAAGGGGCGGTCAAGGTGGGGCAACATTTGGGCATTACCCTGTTTCAAGGTCGCTATATAGATAGCCTTGTCCGCAGCCGTTAATACCTGACCGAATTATGAAAATGTTTCGGATTGCCCGCGCGCAATGATTGTTGCTTAATAGAAATCAATAAACTTGCGGCGGTAAACCGTCGCCATACTTCGGACGCACTTCACATACACGCTGCCGCACCTATCTGAACGCGGCGTTTTCACTCATGTGGAAAAACACCGCGTGAGGCTTAAGAGTGGAGGCGACTATGACTCAGGTTTTTTCCAGACGCACCGTTGCGGCAGGACTCGCAATATTTACGGCAATCACCGTAATGACGGCGCCAATTCAACGCGCGCGAGCCGACGAAATCACCGAGGCCCGACAGATTATCGACGAGTCGGTGATCACAATTGAGCGCGTCCGTGCGGAAATGGAACCTTCGCCAGACATGGATGACCTTATTCGCCGTGCAAAGGGCATTCTGGTCGTTCCAAACTATTACAAAGCTGGATTTATAATTGGCGGCGCCTACGGCGATGGCTTGCTGCTCGCACGGCGGCCCGAAGGCGGATTTGGCGACCCCGCCTTTTACCGGATGACGGCGGGTTCCATCGGCATTCAGGCCGGTATTCAATCCGCCGCGACCGTATTCATCATACTTTCGGAAAAGGCGTTGAGCGCAGTTCTCAACGATGAGTTTAAACTTGGCGCGAACGTAGGCATGACTCTCGGCACAATCGGCGTCGGCGCGGAAGCGGCAACGACAACTCATGTCGGCAAGGACATCGTGGCCTATTCGACAAATGCGGGTTTGTTCGCCGGCGGAAGTTTTGAGGGCGCGGTGATTCGCCCAAGAAAGGATTGGAACGCCGCCGTCTATGGCGTGGGCAGCGATGATCCGCGCGCCATCGTCCAGCGCGATCAGTTGCGCACGGCGACAACCCTTAAAGACGTACTGAGCCGGAATGACAACCCGGCCGCCACCGCACCGTGACTGTGTCTTTAGATTAAAATTGTATGGCCTCAAAGGCGGACGGAGCCGGCTGCACGGCAATCGCGCCATTGCGCGTGACTTCCATAATGGCAAACCCGCGCTGTGATAAACCCTCGGGCGTGAATCGGAAGATGCCGTCAATCCCAGCAAACCCGCTTGCATTTGTGATGGCCTGAGCAGAAAACGCGCCCATCCCTCCGCTCTGCGCAAGTACCGCCGCCAAAGCCACGGCGTCATATCCATGCGTTGCAATTGATGGCGGCGCCTGCCCGTGCAGTGCTCTATACCGCGCCGAAAATCTTTGCGTACTTTCTGGCGGCGGCGCCGGATAGAGGCCACCGAGTAACGCCGGCTCGCGCCCAAGGCCTGGAGCATTCCACAACATGGTTCCGAGGAGCTGAACGTCCGACGGATCGACATCGAAAAAGGGAAGCAGGGTTGCGGCCTGAGTCAGACGTACACCCTGCTCGGGGACCAGCACCGCATCGAACTCGACTTCACCGATTGTTTCACGAAGCTCGAGCTGCTCAATTTCAGCTAAGACTTCTTCATCTTCTTCACCGTCAGGACCAATCAGGCCTTCTTCCAGCTCGGCAATCTGTTCCTCTAAATCCGATTTGCGCTGATCAAAGTTGGCGAGTTGCCGCACCACTGCATTTAAGTCCGAGCCGGAGGGATCGTAGTATGCGACATTGGTGATCTTCCCACCCGTCCGCGGCACATAACGGGTCATGGACTCAACCACCGCCTGGCCGTAAGCCGAATTGGGAGCAAGAACGGCATAGTTTAAATGCCCTTGAGTGCCCGCGTATTGGATGACGTGCCGCACTTGTTCATCGACCAAAAAACCCATGACGAATACGCGCGGTGACGCCACGCTTGGGTCCGTCGAAAACGCAATGATGTTCACGCCCGCCGCTGCGGCATCGGGGGAAGTAGCGGCGACCTCGGCCGAAAACAGAGGGCCGAGAAGTAATTGCACGCCCTCGGAGATCGCTTCGGCCGTCGCAGCCTGAGCGCCTTCTGGCACACCTTGAGTGTCGTACACCTGAAGAACAAAGCGTTCATCGCCCACATCAAACATGGCCATCTGCGCGGCGTTTAATAGAGCTTGGCCGATGGGCGCGGATGGTCCGGTGAGCGGGACCAGAAGACCGACGCGGATTAATCCGTCCGCACCGGGGGGCATGGGGGTTGCACTTACCGCTGGCGAAGACCCCGCCAGACCCGGAATAAGCTGATATTCCGACAACACCGGACCTTCTACCGGACCCGTCGGCATCTGAGACGTGTCGACCTGCGCGGAGGCTTCGGAGCGTTGGGTGATAGGCGCAGACGGTGCTACATCTTGTCCGGCGCACGCGCTCAAGATCAGCGCACAGAAGAGCGCGGCGATACACCGCGCGGCGGAGCTATGAATTTCAGTCCAGGAAAAACGCACCAATGGCCTCCAAATCATCCCGCCGCACCAAGAACATAAGCGGCGTAGGTTCTCAACCTAGCGGCGCCACCCTTACAAGTAAATCCGGCGAAGCCAAGGCAAAGAGCGATCAAAAAATGCTGGCGGCGGGTCTTTATGTGGTCGCCACCCCCATCGGCAATCTGGGAGACATGAGCGCCCGGGCCATAGAGACGTTAAAGGCCGC
>Ga0181593_10000834_pt1 | contig 27435 bp, 26 predicted proteins | sample 071ome_19_FD_133756 | JGI IMG/M metagenome (GOLD analysis project Ga0181593, IMG submission 133756) | Coastal salt marsh microbial communities from the Groves Creek Marsh, Skidaway Island, Georgia - 071413AT metaG (megahit assembly) | ecosystem: Environmental > Aquatic > Marine > Intertidal...
CGTATAACCTCGACAACAGCCCCAACCTCGACACCTGCCAATCTAGCAATGCCCGCGATTGCCAGCGGCGTAACTTCATTTCCAACCATGCGGATAAGGTTTTCGGGCGTTAGTTTTCCTGACTGGGCAATGCTCTCGGTCTGCCGGTAAGCAATCGCCAAGGTCCGTGGGTCCAATATGGCATCCGGATCTTCCTGTGCCAGCCCCCCCTTGTTCATCGCGCCGCTGCAATCTCTCTTTTACGATAACTTCGAGCGTCCCAGTGGTTTCAGCGTCCAGATCAGCCCTTTTAGCGAGGGCCTGAACCAATGAAACGGCGACAAATTCGGCAATTCGCAATGCCGCCTTAGTGCTCAATTTTCTCCTCATCGTGAGTGGCTCGTGCCAACTTTCATGCCCGGGTGCGGCATCGACAATTGCATCTAGCGTCTCCTCGCGAATTTGAGCGCTATCATTTTTCAAAAGCGACGCGATTGCGTCAACGTTACCTGTCCCTACAATCGCTTGAGAAACTTCTTCACCGACGTTAATTCGGCGCGAGATTGCCGAAAGTTGAGCCGTCAACGGGCTTGCCTGTATGACCGCTTTGAGGTCCTCATCGGTTAATACAGGTGAGAATTCGAGAACCGGCGCCGCGACAGATGCCTCGGGATCCGTCGCCAGCGCAAGAATGACGTCGTGCGGCGCATCCGGTAAAGCCTTCATTGCGTCGGCCAGAGCACGTCTTACACGGGGAAGCTGGTCTCGTACCAACAGGGTCAGGACTTGATGTACCGTACGCCAGGCCGACGCCTGTTGCTCCTCATCTAAACCTGGAATGACCCGTCCAATGCGACTCGCTAAATCGTGGCGCACATCGTCATCGGTATCTTTGGCCAGGACCATGGAGGCCTTGACGGGGGTCGTCGCGTTTGCGGCGATAGCTCGGCGCACCTCAACGTCCGGGTCCTGCGCCAAGAAAAACAGGATTTCAGGTTCAAGATCCGCACGCACAGCCAATGTCAACCTGACCTTTGTATCCGGGTGGTCCAGCAGGTCCCGAGCCTGCTCGTAGGTTACTTTGTGGCCAGGAATGCCAAGGAGGCGTATCAAGCGGTCTTTTGCTGGTGTCGTCGCTGACATCGAAGCCTCACGCCTTCCTGCCGAGCGCCGGCGCTATTGAATAAGAGCCTTTACCCCCGCGTTTCGCGTCGTACATGGCGATATCACCTCGGGCCAGCAACCCATCCAGATCTTCCATTGAGCCGGACGTCCATACGGCAATGCCAATGGACATGCCCAAGGGATGTTCTGGGTTACTCATAAGGTCTGCCAAAGGTTTCATACTTTGCAGGAATTGTTTGGCGCGCGTTTCAGCAATCGCCAAGTCGGCCTGATTCAACCATACGGCAAATTCGTCGCCACCGAGCCGCGCGGCCAGATCAGTCGGTCGCGTGTGTTTGATGAGGATGTCACGCACGGACATTAAGACCTCATCACCCGCTTGGTGGCCCTGCGTATCATTGACCTGCTTAAAATTATCCAGATCCACGTACATTAAGACACCCTCACCGCCCTCCCGTTCAAAGCGACCAAGAAATCTCTTAAGTGAATCGATAAATGCTCCGCGATTCAATAGACCGGTCAAGGCGTCGGTCCGTGAAATTTTTACAATGTGCTCATGATGGGTGTACTGCTCAATGGTTATACCCACCTGATTCGCAATGTCGCCAATAAGTAACCGGTCGTCGTCGCTCCAGGCGCCTCGTTCCACATCGCGCCAAAGCACAACTGCGCCGTTGGTTTCATTACGGAATCTCGCAGGCGCCGACAGCACTTGCTTGTCTCCAAGCAGCAATTCAACGGCCCCGGCCCCCCCGGCGATGGTGGATAAAATAGGAGCGGCTTGATCTGAACGCATGTGCCCATATTTCGCTAAATCCTGAAACCCGGGAGTGGGACTGTTCGGTGAAGCGGGGTTCAATTCGGGATCAGTTGTGCGGAAAATATGACAGTCCTCAGCACCAAGACCCTTTGCAAGGGCTTCCGCGGCAACTGTCAGCATTGCTTCCGGATTCACCTCGTCGCGAAAGGCGCGAACAATGCGGGTAAAAACACGCTCACGGTTGCGGACGCGCGTTAACGTTGCTTCGCGGTCACGCATTTCCGTGACATCGCGGCAAACCCCGCGCGCGCCTGTCCAGGTTCCATCCTTCGATCTGAGCGGCATTGCGGATATGACAACACAGGCTGATCGCCGGTCACTTCGGCGCAGCCACAACTCCTCGTTTTCAATGCGTCTCGTCGTCAGGAATGGGGGTTCCTCTTTCGTGCCGCCCTTGGAAACAATCAGTGCTTTTGGATCGGTGCTCATCAAAGCGTCGGCCGAATAACCGAGCGCTCCTCGCGGTGGAACAAATGCGAAGTTTCCGTCCGGCCCAGTCTCCCACGTAAAATCTGTGGAGATTTCGATGAAGTCCTTATACCGGCGGCGACTGTCTACAAGAGCGGACCGCAAGCTGTTGTCCAACGTCAGATCGCGAACGGACATAAGAGTGCCTTGCCCCTCACTTAGCGGGACAAGTGTGACCTGCAAATTTTGTTGTTTGTCGGCTTCACCGACATCGACCATGTCCACAAGAGCGCGGCCAGCTGCCTGGGAAGCTCCCGCTGCGGATTTCAATCTCGCCAGGTCTGATTCCGGGAGGCGGCGCTTAAACTCTTCAGCCACTGGATTGGACGCGATTACCTCACCGTCCAGTCCTATGCGAAAGACGGCCTCCTCTTACCGCTGCAACGCATCTGACGAAACGGAGAGGGACACGGAATTGCCGGTAAGGGTGTTTTCGGACACAGATTTATCCCTCATTTCTGGTCCGGCACGATTCAGCGCCATGTATAGAGCCCCACAACTAGCGACGTCCTTCTGACATCGCCGATACCTAAATCTATGAGGTTTCGGCTAAAATGCAATAATTCGAAAACCCTTCAACAATGCACACGCCCGACCGCTTCCAATTACGTTGACTGGGCACCTGCACAAGTTATGTTCTGGCCCCATCCTGCTATTTCAATTTCTTGAATCTACGGAATATTTATGAATATCAATGAGTTAAAGAAAAATATCGAGAGCGCATGGGACGTGCGGGAAACCTTGAACTCAGGCACCACGGGTCCTGTAAGAAACACGGTTTCAGCGGTCCTAGATATGCTGGATGGAGGCACCCTGCGTGTTGCAGAAAAGCGGGATGGCAATTGGCATGTCAATGAATGGGCGAAGAAGGCCGTGCTTCTCTCTTTTCGCCTCAATGATATGGAGGCGATCGCCGGCGGGCCAGGCGGCGCTACCTGGTGGGACAAGGTCCCGTCCAAATTCCGCGGGTGGTCTCCTGAGCAATTTAAACAGGCGGGATTTCGCGCGGTACCGGGAAGCGTCGTGCGCCACTCCGCATTTGTCGCGCCTGGTGTGGTCCTCATGCCGAGTTTTGTGAATTTGGGTGCTTATGTGGATACAGGCTCCATGATCGATACCTGGGCCACTGTGGGAAGCTGCGCACAAATAGGAAAAAATGTGCACATTTCCGGCGGCGCCGGCATTGGTGGAGTGCTGGAGCCATTGCAGGCAGGCCCCGTTATAATTGAAGACAACTGTTTTATCGGCGCGCGATCGGAAGTCGCGGAAGGTGTGGTGGTTGAAGAAGGCGCTGTCCTATCGATGGGTGTATATATCGGAGCTTCAACGAAAATTATCGACAGGAATAGCGGTGACGTATTTATTGGCCGCGTCCCCTCGCACAGCGTTGTTGTGCCCGGAAGCCTGCCGGGTAAAAATCTGCCTGACGGCTCCCCCGGTCCGAGTCTTTACTGTGCTGTCATTGTAAAACGGGTCGATGCCAAAACACGCTCGAAGGTCTCTATTAACGAATTGCTGCGGGATTAAATAGCATTCCGAACATGTCGGCACTCAAGGACGGGCTGGAACTTGCCCAAGCCCTCATCAAATGCCCGAGCGTCACACCAAAAGACGAAGGCGCTCTCGACATTCTCCAGTCGGCATTGGAGTCGCTTGGATTTGACTGCCACCGGCTAACCTTCGAGGACGAAAACTCGGAGCCCGTGGACAATCTATACGCCCGCCTTGGAACATCTTCGCCAAATTTCTGCTTTGCAGGACATACCGACGTTGTGCCGGTAGGCGACGGCTGGACCGTTGATCCATTTGCGGCAGAAGTGAAAGAAGGCCGGCTCTATGGACGAGGCGCGGCCGACATGAAGAGTGCAATCGCAGCTTTTGTCGCCGCAGTAGCGCGGCTTAAAGAAAAAACAGGTCACCTGCCCGGCTCAATCAGTTTGTTAATTACGGGCGATGAAGAAGGGAATGCCGTCAACGGCACAAAGAAGGTTCTCACGTGGCTCAAGGAGCGGGGTGAAAGCCTGGATGTATGCTTGGTTGGAGAACCCACCAACCCTACAAAACTGGGCGAGATGATTAAAATCGGCCGCCGCGGAAGTCTTTCCGCAAAACTCACCGTATTTGGAACGCAAGGCCACGTTGCGTACCCTCATCTGGCGGTCAATCCGATTCCTGTCTTGTTAAAAATGTTGCGGGCGATATCTACCGAACCGCTGGACAAAGGATCCGAGCACTTTCCGGCGTCAAACATTGCCATCACGACGGTCGATGTAGGCAATACTGCGACAAATGTTATACCCGGGGCCGCGCATGCCGGGTTCAATATTCGGTTCAATGACCACCATACCGGCGCGAGTCTATTGGAGTGGCTGCGCAAGACTTTAGAAGAATCCGCAGACGGCGCAGATTACGAATTAGATGCCAAGGTATCCGGAGAGTCATTTTTGACGCCGCCTGGACAATTGAGCGATCTCGTCTCCTCGGCGGTAAAAAGCGTTACCGGAGCGACCCCGGAACTCTCGACGACCGGCGGAACATCCGATGCACGGTTTATCAAGGATGCCTGTCCCGTGTGCGAGTTCGGCATGGTGGGACTGAGCATGCATAAGGCGGACGAGCATTGCACAATTGCCGACTTGAATAAGCTTACAGATATCTACGAAAAAGTGTTGGAAGGATTTTTTGCAGTTAAATCGGGAGCATAAGATTTATGCCCATTGCATGGCCTCCCAGATGATTTCAACGCGGCAATTTTCAAACAGCCTTTACGGCATTTGGCTTATACTTAAATTTGACATCCAAGCTTGGCGATATTTCGATGCCTCGCTGCAGGGTTTTTGGTCCTCGTTTGTCATTGCATTCCTGCTCGCGCCATTTCACCTCGTCCACGCGATCACCGACTTTGGACCAGACAGCACTGGCTTGCCGCTTATCCCTTACCTAATGGTCGAGATGCTGTCTTACGTCGTTGCGTGGACGCTCTTCCCCTTTGCCATGCTCTATATTTCCTCATTCTTGGATAGGGCTCCCCGGTATTTCTTTCATATGGTTCCTTACAATTGGCTGCGCCTGCCCATTGAAGGCCCTATATATATCGTCATTCTCCTGTCTGATTTTGGACTGATGTCTGTGGAAGGTGCGGCGTTTTTGAATCTATTGGGGTTAGCCGCCCTTATCATTTACAGCACTTTTGTCGCCGGCGTGGGGTTGAAAATCACAACCGGCACAGCCATGAGCCTTGTAGCCCTTGATATCGTGTTGAGCCTCATCACCGCGTCATTGATAGATCGGATATGACAGGCTGACGCTAATCCGGGTAGCACACGTGCGTTAGAAACAGCCCCGCTGCAGGTGCGGTCGGCCCACCTGCCGCGCGATCCCGCTTTTCGAGCGCGGATTGAACATCGTCTTTAGTCCACTTGCCATCTCCGACGTACTTCAATGTTCCGACAATATTGCGGACCTGGTGATGCAAAAAGGAGCGGGCTCGCACAGAAACAAAAATATTATCCCCTGCCCGAGCGACGGTGATTTTATCAATGGTCTTGACGGGCGAACTCGATTGGCACTCAGCGGCACGAAAAGTTGAGAAATCATGCTTGCCGACAAGTGTTTGCGCGGCGTCGTTCATGGCATCGGCGTTCAGCGAGCTTCCAACCCACCAAACATGGTTTGAATTCAACGTCGGATGCGCCCGTCGATTCAATATCCTGTACTCGTATCCACGTTCTATGGCGGAAAACCGCGCGTGAAATTCATCGCTCACGGCCTCCGCCCCGATGATCGCAATAGGCAGCGGTCTTAGGTGTGCATTCAACGCCTTAGCGACAATGTCGGGCGGATCGTTGCGCGGTAGGTCGACGTGAGCCACTTGACCTAATGCATGCACGCCCGAGTCTGTACGCCCTGCACCGTGAACAACGGTATCGACCTGACAATACCCGCGGGCCGCATCTTCTATTGCGCCTTGCACGGACGGCCCGTTGTCTTGCCGTTGCCAGCCGACAAACTCGGTTCCGTCGTATTCAATTGTCAGTTTGAATCTGGGCATTAGCGGCTAGCAACCTACACGACTTCACTATAGTGGCCGCCGGTCTGCATTTGTCCGTGCGCGGCAAACCATTCCTCAGAGAGAATCGCCCACCTCTCATGATCACGCCATTCTCCGCCGATTTTCAGATACGCCGGTGAGAATCCTTCTTTTCGAAAGCCGAGCCGGCGAATAAGCGCGAGAGACGCCTCATTTTGCGGCTGAACGTTGGCTTCTATGCGGTGCAGATCGAGGGTCGTAAATGCCTGATCCAGCACTAACGCAAGTCCGGCGCTCATATATCCTCTCCGGCTATACGGTGCCGCACCGTAATATCCCAAGTATCCCGATCGGAAACCGCCCATGACGATGTCATTTACATTGATGAAACCGACAAGGGCATTGTCCTCGTTGCGAGCGATGAAGTAGCCAACACTATTGCCCCGCTCCAAGCGCTCCAGGTACGCCTTGCAACGGCGCGCATCCGTAGCCGGATAAACCCACGGATTGTGAAAACTCTTGCTCGTTGTCGTCAGCGCCAGAAAATCATCCGCCGCGTCTTTTGTCGGCGCGTAGAGATATACTAGGTCTCCCCGTGAAATTACTTTCCGCCGACGGCTGAACATGCCAGGCCCCCTTAATAATGGCTGCGCTCGCCGTTTAAATCCGGCTGAATTTTAAGCAAGACGCGAGCCCTTCGGCAACGCATAGCCCCGCAGAAAAGCTTCTGCGTCTGCCGGGGATTTCCCTGCGCGCTGCACGACAACCGCACGGATAGCGCTATTCGCGCAGCCAATTTCGAGATTATCACCGAGCACTTCCCCTGGAGACCCGGACAAGGACGAAGCTTCCGCCTGCAATATTTTTATCCGTTCCCTTCCATGCGTAAACCACGCGCCGGGAGCCGGGGATAGTCCGTGAATATGGCGAAGCACGTCTGCAGCAGAACGATTGAAATCGATATGCGCTTCCGCTTTTTCGATTTTCTTCGCGTAAGTCACCCCCGCTTCGGGCTGAGGCTCAGGCGTCAGTTTATTGGCGTCCAGTCCGTCCAGCTCTTCAAGAATGAGTTGCGCGCCGCATTCCGCTAATACGTCATGGAGTTCACCGGCTGTTGTGGTGATGTTGATCGGCACCTCGCGCTTGAGCAGCACGGCGCCCGTGTCCAAGCCGGCATCCATTTGCATGATTGTGACGCCGCTGACTTTGTCTCCCGCCATGATCGCACGTTGTATGGGCGCAGCGCCGCGCCAGCGTGGCAGTAGCGAGGCATGAATATTAAGACATCCGCGCGGCGGCGCCTCCAGAATGGCTTGTGGCAATATGAGTCCATATGCCGCGACCACCGCGATTTCGGCATTCCAGGATGCAAACTCCGCCTGAGTCTGCGCTGATTTCAGCGACACCGGTGTGCGAACGGGAATGCCCTTTTTCCCCGCGAAAGCGTGAACCGGACTGAGGCGCTCCTGCTGACCGCGCCCGGCTGGGCGCGGCGGCTGCGTGTACACCGCAACAACCTCATGTGCGGCGCACAGCTTTTCCAACGCGGCGACCGCGAAATCCGGTGTACCCATAAAAATGATGCGCATCGCGCTGCCGCGATCTTTTACGCGGGCTCAAGCGCGCGGCGCTTTGGGCCCTTGGATGAGCGCTGCTTCTTGCTGAGCTTTTTGATCTTTGTCAGCCGCCGCAAAATAATGCCGCGTTTTAGAGAGGAAATGTGATCAACAAATAGAACACCGTCCAGATGGTCCATTTCATGCTGGATGACAACGGCGAGTATGCCTTCTGCATCCAGTTCCTGCTGTTTGTTCTTTTCATCAAGGTAGCGAACCTTGATACGGGCTGGGCGCTGCACGGCCTCGTATTCTTCCGGCAGGGACAAACAGCCTTCCTCATGTTCTTTCAGGTCTCCGGATGCCCAAAGAATTTCCGGATTTGCCATTTTGATGGGCTGTGGCTTTTCGCCTTCCCGTGCCGGATCGACAACGATGACGCGCTTCAACACGCCCACTTGCGGCGCAGCCAGCCCCACGCCGGGCGCGTCATACATGGTTTCAAGCATGTCAGCCATGAGTTTGGCCATTGCTTTATCCACGCTTGCCACCGGCTGCGCTTTTTTCTTCAGGCGCGGGTCCGGCGCAACAATGATGTCCAATAGTGCCATCGCAGAAATCCGAAATTTCGATGGTGACATAAGGCCCGGGGGCCATGCCGTCAACTTTCAAGTGCCATAAACCACTGAGCCGCTAGAGAACCAGAAAATTGACCGCGAGCACACCCGCTACAATGATGACGAAGACCCCGGTGTAGAACAAGGTTTTCGCCTTTGCCGCCTCGTCCAGTACTTGCAAGCTTTGAATGCTGAGCCTCGGCGCGGCAATACACATCACACCTTCTGCCACCAGAAACATTGCCAGAAGCGATAATACGATACCCGCTCCGCTCCACACCCAATGCAGCCGCAAAACAATAATCCCGATGATCAGCGTCAATAGGCCGTGCAGCCGGACTCCGTTCTCGCCAGCCTCAGTGACGCGCCGGTAGTACGCCATCCACACGGCGTTTGCGTATATTTGCGACACTCCGACAATCAGAAGAACGAATGCGGCCGCACCTTCTACCCCGCGGGTCATAAACTCCCCTAAAGTCTGGTTCGCACATTATATTCCAAAACGGTTTCGCCTTTTGCAGGAACCTGCACGGTCCATTGCGCTTCAGCCGCGTTTAGCTTCTCGTGGGACAGTGTTTCGCGAGTGACTTCCCACGTGCCCGGCATTTGCTCAATGACCTGCACGGCCACGGCTTTGGCTTTGGCGTTTTTGACGGTCACTCGCCAATTTGTAATCACGATAGTATCGGACGCCTGCACAAAGTTGGTCTGTTCGCGCAACACAGTTACATCAAAATCACGACCCAAAGCCGCATTGACGTCCTGTCCTTCGGGCGTATGTCCAATTTGGGATTCGCCAAGAAATTGGGGCGCACCCGACGAATCTTGTGAATAGACCCTCAAGATTCCTGCTGGCAATGGCATACCCAGTTTTGCCGCAGCGTTATTGGTAAACGTCAACTCAACATCAGCGTGACTCTCCGTGGTCGGCTCACGCATACGCGCGGTGAAGAAATACGGTTGGCTGCGGGAACTCAATTCCCGTTTCACCGCAACGCCGCGCCCCTCCAAAAGCGCCAATTGCTTGGTCTCGCGGTTGTTGACAGTCGTTTGGCCGGGGAGAGTGTACATATGGTACGCAACCAAACCTTCTTGTCCGACCCCATCGGCCATCGGCGCAGAGGCCATTTGCGCTTCCATGGCGCGCATGACGTGTGGGGTTGGCGCCTTGGGCGCACGATTTACGTCGCCAGCAACGAGCTTGATGTTAGCGTCCTTAAAATTGACGCCCGTCGTATTCGTCACCGTCGCCCAGGCCTTCAAATCCATGCGCCCGGCGTCGGGATCGTACTGAGCTACATAGTCGGCATTCCAGGACAACCCAGAGGTCAGATAGCTGAGATCGACCGAAGTCTCCTGCTTGGCTTCGCCGCGCACGGACATCAGCAAGGCTGGCTGCGCGCGCACGCCCTCAGGAAGCTTGTCAAATACAATGCGGCCCGGCGCACCGGTGTGAATGCGCCCGTCCATTTCGATGACAAGGCCGTTGGTAACGCTGAGAATTTTTGCGCGTTTAATTGTCTCTTCACCGGTCGCAGTATTGACGAGAACAACACCAACCTCCTGACCGACCGCACCCCGCATCAGGCGTTCGGGTGTTAGCACATCAAAATTGAACGTCTGTTCCGTAATTGTCAGAGCATCACCGCTCAAAACTTCGAGCAAAGCCGTTTCCGGCTGCATTTGTCCGCTCACGCCGGTAAACGCCAGTTCCGCACTTGAAGCGGGAAGACGTACGGATCGCCGGTCCCGCACCAACGCAAAATCTCCTGAGTAGATGGTGAGATTGGCGCCTTTCTCAGGCGCGGGCACTGCAACTTCCTGTGCAATGGCCGGGGCGCCTATGGTGAGAACGGCGGCACCCGTGGCAAACGCGATCAACGAATTTCGAACGGTCATTCTGAGGTCCTGCATAAGATTGTAGGGAGAAAGTCAGCACCGGGACCCATGGCCCCGACCGCGCTTTTCATTTAGGATTCCGATCATGGCAGGCATAGGGCGTCGTTCAAGTTTCATCACTGCAAACTTCTCGGGCGCGAAAAAAAGAGATTTATCATGGAGATAGCGGTTATCGCTCTATCGATAGCGTTGGCCGGCGCTGTTATTGCCGCACTGCTTCTGGCGCGGCGCGGCGGTCGCGAAAGCATGAGCGACGTAACCGACGCCACCGCACGACTGTCTCAGGCGCAGTCGGAACTCATGGGGCGATTGGGTCAAATGGCCGAAAGCCAGGCCACCGCGCAAAAGCTGATTGCTGAACAGTTGCAGGCTCAGGAGCGGGCCGTCACCAAAATGGTCGATGAACGACTTGCCGAGGTCACGCGCCGAGTCGGTGAAAACCTGCAAAAAACAAGCGAGAAAAGTTCGGAGGCCATGGTTCAGCTACAGGAACGCTTAGCTGTGATCGACGCTGCACAAAAGAACATCACCGAACTTTCGGCGGAAGTCGTGAATTTGCAAGATATTCTTTCCAACAAGCAGGCGCGCGGCGCCATCGGTCAGACCCAGATGGAAGACTTGGTGCGCAACATGCTTCCACGCGGCGCTTTTGATTTTCAGGTGACGCTATCCAACGGAAAGCGCGCCGATTGCGTCATCCGCCTTCCCAATCCGCCAGGAATGATTGCAGTTGATTCCAAATATCCGCTTGAAGCCTTTGTGCGGATGTCTTCGGCATCGGACGAGCGGGAACGGGCCGCAGCCGAATCGTCGTTCCGGAGCGATGTTATCAAGCACATCCGCGATATCGCGGATAAATACATTATTCCCGGCGAAACCTCCGACACCGCGATTATGTTCGTGCCCGCTGAGTCCGTGTTCGCCGAGCTCCACGATAAATTTCCGATGGTTGTGGAAGAAGGTTTTCGCAGGCGCGTCTTCATCGTCTCGCCGACAACGCTTATGGCAACCCTCAACACCATCCGCACGATCTTGAAGGACGCCAGAATGCGCGAACAGGCGCACGTGATTCAGACCGAGATATCAAGAATGATGGAAGACGTTGCCCGCCTGGACAAACGCGTGGGAGCGCTCGCAACCCATTTCGATCAGACCCAGAAAGATATAAACGAGATTCAAACTTCTACGCGAAAGATCGTGAAGCGCGGCGTCGCGATTGAGAATATTCAGATCGAACCGCCGTCACAGGAGCACACAACGCCGCGCCTTCTTCAGGACGAAGAGGACACCCAAGCGCCCCACGAACGGTTACAATAGAACCCGCTTTAATAGCTGGATCGGCTGCTTGGGCGGGAAGACCTACCTGCTGACAATTCCACATCCGGCGGCACCTCGACGCTGACGGTCTGCGTTTTTCCGGACGGGCCGGGAAAGTCCTTCAATAACGCATCAATGATATAAGGCATGACGGTTTCAACATGACCGTTCCGCCCTTGGCTCACCGCCCGACCTTCAAAAACACGCGTTTGATCGTCGGTGCCGTAACTCGCGCCGTTATACATGTCGAGCTCGACGCGCCGGACAAAGAGCTGCGTTGTTTCGGTGCGATCATAGGGATCATAGACAGCGCCATAGCCAAACGGCCTGTTGTAGTAACCGTACCCAAACGACATGTGAAAATTGGAATTGCGCCCTTCTACGTCCGGGCTTGGACCGGTCACGCCGTACTTTAGGGTCACGACGTAGTCCGCCTCGTTCGGACCATTGCCGCCGCTGTATTGGCGCAGACCCAGTGCCGAGAGCTTCGCATTCAGCTGATCTGCATATTGCTTGAAGGCGAGGCTTTGTTCCTGCTCTTCATCCGATGCAACAATTGCAAAGGTCTTGCCCGAATTTGACGCCGCAAGGGTGTGAAAGCGGGTAACATCCGAGACGACGTACTTCGTACCTGCGCACGCAGACAAAGCCCCCACCAAGAACACCGCAACAAGAATACGCTTGATCATCTTACTCTCCCGCAAAGCGCCCAACTCGTGATCAGACTAGCATGGCGTCAATCTTGACGCTCGCTCGAAACCACGGATTCGATTTCCGAATATACGAAATAATTGTGGCGCCGCTGTGACAGGTTACACGGGTCGGCGCGCTTTCAGCGCCGCCGCAATGGTGCCGTCATCAAGGTAGTCCAGTTCTCCGCCGATTGGCACGCCGTGCGCCAGCCCCGACACCGCCGCACCAGTTTCCTGAAGTCTGTCAGCAATGTAGTGGGCTGTCGTTTGACCATCAACAGTGGCGCTTAACGCCAGAATGACCTCTTTAACCTCGTCCGCCGTCGCCCTTGAAACCAATCGATCCAATTTGAGGTCATCGGGTCCAATCCCATCAAGCGGAGAGAGCAGTCCGCCCGTCACATGGTATCGGCCGCGAAAGGATGCCGTGCGCTCAAGGGCCCACAAGTCGGCGACATCTTCAACCACGCAAATTGCAGACACATCCCGCCGGGGGTCTTGGCAAATGGTGCACGGATCCTGGCTATCGTAGTTGCCGCACGTGGAACAAATTTTCACTGAGTCCGCAGCCGTACGCAGAGTTTGCATGAGAGGGTCGAGCAGGGACTCCCTGCGCTTGATCAGCGCAAGTGCCACGCGGCGCGCGGACCGCGGCCCCAACCCGGGCAATTTGGATAACTGCTTTATAAGGGATTCAATTTCTGGCCCAGCCATAGGTGGTCCGTCAGAACGGCAGCTTAAAGCCTGGAGGCAGCGGCAGGCCGCCGGTGAACTTGCTCATCTCCGCCTGCATCTTTTCATCAACTTTACTCTTGGCATCGTTGACAGCCGCAACCACAAGATCTTCCAAAACTTCCGCATCGTCCGGTGCGATCAGAGACGGATCGATTTTCATGGCTTTGAGTTCGCCGCGTCCGTTCAAGGTCGCCTGAACCATGCCGCCGCCTGATGAACCGACAATCTCAAGATCGCCGAGCTTAGCCTGCATCTCGGCCATGCGCTCCTGCATTTCCTGAACCTGCTTCATCATCTGCCCTAAATTCTTCATGGGCGGCGAACTCCTAACAATTGTACAGAACTAAAACATCAGTCTTCTTCGGCACCGCGCACCGACTCAATTGAAGCCCCCGGAAACATTTCCAGTATGGACTTCACGAGAGGGTCAGCCTTCGCATGATCGAGTTCCTGATCAAAAAGAGTTGGCTCGCCGGGGGCATTGACGACGCTGACAACCCAGCGCTGCCCGGTCCACTGCGTCAGGAACTTGCCGACTTGCCCTGCCAAATCTGTGGGTGTGCCGGGAGCCGGATTGAACTCGATCAACCCGGGCGCAAACTTCACTAAGTGCACACTTCTTTTAAGGAATGTCGCGATCTTGGCTTCGCGCTTGTCGGCGAATAGCGTGACCACTTCGACGAACGACGCCGGCGCCGGCATGGACGCTGTATCTGCGGCAGCTTCGACCGCGGGTTGGGAGGAGAGCGCACTAGCCGTTGACACCCCTTGCCCATGCCCGGAAGACGCCCGCGGCGCTTTTGGGGTTGAGAACGGAGCGCTAGGACCGGTTGATTTGCCGGAACCGGGATTATCTTTAAGAGCTTTCAGCGCATCCGATGGCGTCGGCAGTTCAGCTGTATAGGCTAGGCGCACGACAATCATCTCAGCAGCCTGCATCGGCATCGGCGCCGTACGGATCTCGCTCAGACCTTTGAGCAACATTTGCCAGGCGCGCGTAATGACAGGCATTGAAAGCGATTCCGAGAGCGTTACACCTTTTGTACGCTCGGTCTCCGCCAGCGCGGGGTCTCCAGCGCCATCCGGCGCGACCTTCATCCGCGTCAGCCAGTGAACCAGTTCAAGCATGTCCTGAATGATGACAATTGGACTTGCGCCGGCGGCATATTGGTCCGCCAACAAATCCAGCGCGGTTTTAACATCGCCACTCATCACCGCTGAAAAAAGGTCAAAGACGATCGCGCGGTCTGCAAGCCCCAACATGTCGCGCACGGCTAATTCGGTAACGTGCTTGGCTTCTTCAGTGCTCGATTGCGAGATAGCTTGATCGAGAATGGACAACCCGTCTCTCGCGGACCCGTCGGCAGCCCGTGCGATAAGAGCAAGAGCCGCATCGTCAACTTGCGCGCCCTCTTTGTCCGCAATGGCACCGAACAGAGATTGCAACTGCGCACTGTCGATGCGCCGCAAGTCAAACCGTTGACAGCGGGAAAGAACAGTGACCGGGACCTTTCTGATTTCGGTGGTCGCGAAAATGAATTTTACATGCTCCGGAGGCTCTTCAAGGGTCTTCAACAAAGCGTTGAACGCTTTGTCGGACAGCATATGCACCTCGTCGATGATGTAGACCTTGAACCGGGCGGAAACCGGCCTGTAGCGCACACCGTCGAGCAACTCACGTATATCATCGATCCCGGTGCGACTCGCCGCGTCCATTTCAAGGACATCGACATGGCGGTCTTCGCTGATGGCTTTGCAATTGGCGCAAACACCGCATGGCTCGGGCGTCGGTCCGCCTTTACCGTCCTTGCCCACGCAATTCAGCGCACGGGCAATAAGCCGGGCGGTTGTGGTTTTGCCGACCCCCCGGACGCCGGTTAGCATGTATCCGTGCGCCAGCCGTCCGGACGTAATGGCATTTTTCAGGGTCCGTACAAGCGCATCCTGGCCGATCAGAGCGTCGAAGGTCGTCGGACGGTATTTTCTGGCAAGAACCTGGTAGGCGGCCCCATCACCTGACCCGCCTTTATGTCCTGGTGACCGGTCCTCAGAAGGGTGGTCGGTCACGGCGGGTTGATCCATGGTGCTAAAACTCAGGTAGGCGTGAAAAGGCTCAGATAAGGGTGAGAGACTGGACAGCGACCCGAACCGAAACTCGTTACGGCTGCTTCCTTCCGGACCTGACCGGGTTGGCGAGGAGTCCGTCCACCGCCAGCCTCTCGAGGCGCACTATATCAGAAGAAGGCGCGGTGCACGCAAGCCCTGCACCGCCTCAATTTTACATGGAAAATCAATGCCAAGCGCGCCGAGCGTTCGGTGAATTTGCGGTTGCGTAGGCCACGCTGAACCGTCAAAAGTGGCGGTAGGAATCGTTCCAAAATAAGGGCTGCGTGACGACGCGGCGTGAAGACCTATATAACCTAACCATGAACCGCATTTCCGCCGCCAACGACCGCCCAAAGCCCGTTGTTCTATGTATTTTGGACGGTTGGGGCCACCGGATGGAGCGCGAGAATAATGCTATCGCGCTGGCCAATACACCGGTATGGGACGAACTTCTCAAGACTTGCCCCCATTCTCTGGTTGAAACCAGCGGCAAGGATGTCGGCTTACCGGATGGACAGATGGGCAATTCGGAAGTCGGTCACATGAATATTGGCGGCGGGCGCGTGATGGTTCAGGATTTGCCCCGCATCGACGCCGCCGTTGCCGACGGCACCATCGCTGAAAATCCCGCTCTCACGGCCTACATCGCCAAATTAAAAAAGAGCGGCGGCACCTGCCACATTTTGGGTCTTGTTTCGCCCGGCGGCGTTCACTCCCATCAGGACCACATCGCAGCTTTGGCGAAGACTGTCGACAAAGCCGGCATTCCTGTTTGCATTCATGCCTTTTTGGATGGACGCGATACTCCGCAGAAGTCTGGCGCGGGTTATGTTTCAACTTTTCTGAAAAGCCTCGAAGGACTGAACAACACTAACGTCGCAACCGTCGGCGGGCGCTATTACGGCATGGACCGCGACAAACGTTGGGACCGCATTCAAAAATTCTACATTGCCATCACGGACGGAGAAGGCCCAACGGCGGACAATCCCGTTGAAGCGGTAAAATCTTCATACGACAACGATGTCACGGATGAGTTCATGGTGCCGGTCGTGCTCGGCGGCTACAACGGCATACAGGATGACGACGGGGTCTTGATGGCGAACTTTCGTGCTGATCGTGCGCGGCAGATTTTGAGTGCACTTCTTGATCCAGAGTTCGACGGCTTTGAGCGCAAACGCTCGATAAAGTTCTCCGCCGCAATTGGACTGACCGAGTATTCGGCGCGTCTTTCCGAATTAATGCCGGCAATGTTTCCTGCTGAAACGGCCGAGCATACATTGGGAGAAGTCATCAGCGAGGCCGGACTCACTCAGCTTCGGATCGCCGAGACGGAAAAGTACGCACACGTCACGTTCTTTTTGAATGGCGGCGCCGAACGCGGGTTTAATGGCGAAAGCCGCATACTGGTTCCCAGCCCCAAGGTGGCCACTTACGATTTACAGCCGGAGATGTCCGCACAGGAAGTCACCGATAATATTGTTGAAGCGATCACCAACAACCGATTTGACGTTATTATCGTCAATTACGCCAACGGCGACATGGTGGGGCATACAGGCATATTGCCGGCGGCCATCAAGGCGGCAGAAACCATCGACGCCTGCTTGGGGCGCTTGGACGCGGCGTTGCGGAAATCCGGCGGCACAATGCTGATTTCTGCGGATCACGGTAACCTCGAGATGATGGTCGATCCCGACTCTCGCGAGCCGCACACTCAACATACTGTAGGCGTTGTACCGATTGTTCTCGCGAATGCCCCGGCGAATATTTCAAAGATCGAGAATGGCCGGCTGGCGGATCTTGCGCCGACCCTGCTCGATCTTCTCGGAATTCGTCAGCCGGCGGAGATGACCGGACACTCATTGTTGCAACGAGGCCTTGTCGGCCCTTCCGGACAAGACGACATTGCCAACCGTGCTTCAAATTAGGTTGATACGTTTAAGCTGCGTTGTGTTGGCGGCATTTTGGTCGTCGGGATATCTGAGCGTAACGTACGGCCAGGACGCAGATTCAACGGCGCAACAACTCAAGGCCCTCGAGCAGTCTCTCGAAAAAAGTCAGGAAGAGCGCGAGCGCGTTGCTTCGCAAGCTGTCGCCGTCGAGCGCGACCTCGCCACCGTCCGCCGAGACATGATCGCGACGGCAAAGGACATTCAAGATCAGGAACATTCATTGACAGTATTAGAGGGCCGCATCGATGCCCTGCAGCAGGAAGCGGACGAACTGTCTGCCACCTTGGGGCGGCGCGATGAGCAAATGGTATCTGTTTTATTGGCGTTACAGCGGCTGGCGGTACGCCCGCAGGATGCATTGACTTTGCAGCCCCTTAACCCGGACGACGCCGTGCGCACGGCTATTTTGCTGCGCGCAGCCGTGCCGCACATAAAAGAGTCGGCGAACGAGCTCCAAGGCGAACTTGCCAACCTTTACCGTGTGCGCGCGCAGATCATTGAGCAAAAGGAACGCGCGGCATCCCACGCCGCGGCGCTGCTGGAAAAAAGAAAGCGCCTGCAAAGCCTCGAGGGCGAGAAGGAAACGCAACAAGCAGCGCTCGTAACACGCCAATCGGAACTGGACAGACGTGTCGGTCAAATGGCACGTGAAGCAGAGGATTTGCGCGAATTGTTTGAAAAACTGGCCGAGGAAAAGAAGCGCCGTGAGGCCGAGGAGCGCGCGCGGCGTGAGCGCGAACAAAAACTGGCCGCGGAACGCGCCGCCGAAGAAAAACGGGCGCGTGAAACCGCCGCCAAATCTGGCGAACGCATCGTCCTCAAACCGCCGCCCGGTATGCGAAAGACCGAGCCCGGCGGCACAGAATCGACCGTCGCCGCCCTGCCGCCGGACCCGCGCGCTCAAGCCGAGGCCGAGGCCCGCCAAGCCCGTCTGCGGGAAGAAATCGCCTCGCGCTCATTTGCCAAAGCGAGAGGCACCATGCCTTATCCCATTTCGGGCAACCTCACGGTGATGTACGGCGAGTCCGGGGCCACGACACCTGGAGGGGCCCAACAATCCCGGGGGATCGCCATTGCGGGCCGGCCTGGTGCCCAGGTCGTGGCCCCATTTGACGGAATTGTGGCCTTTGCCGGTCCATTTCGGGGGTATGGGCGGCTATTGATCATCGAACACAGCGAGGGATATCATACACTTCTTGCTGGCTTGGGGCGCATCAGCAGCGCCGTAGGACAGGTTGTCCTGGCCGGCGAACCGGTCGGCATCATGGAAGAAAATGCCGCCGATACGTCCTTGTATGTTGAGCTGCGCCGAGACGGTCAGCCGATTAATCCTCTTCCCTGGCTCGCGAGCCGAACGGAAAAAAGCAGCGGATAATGCGTGTCTTTCAACCTCTTGAAAACGGTGCCTTCACTATGCGTTCGAAACTTACAGTCGCAGCAGCGGTTCTCTCTTTTGGCCTAGCCGCAGCAGCTCCGTCCACTCAGGCCTTTGCGGCCGATGACAACAGCTCCGGGTTTTCGGGCGACACATACAAGTATCTCGAACTTTTCGGCGACGTTTTCGAACGCGTGCGTAAAGATTACGTCGAGGATGTCTCCGACCAAGAGCTTTTGGAAAGCGCCATCAACGGCATGCTGACCGCCCTTGATCCGCACTCCGGATACATGGCCGCGGACATGTTCAAGGACATGCAGGAAGATACGCGCGGCGAATTCGGCGGCTTGGGTATCGAAGTCACCATGGAAGCCGGCGTAGTAAAGGTCGTTTCTCCCATCGACGACACGCCGGCGGCGCGCGCGGGTGTGCAGCCCGGCGATTTGATCATCGCCATCGACGGCGAACCGGCCGTCGGTCTTGAGTTGAGCGAGGCCGTGGACAAGATGCGCGGGCCGGTCAACACGCCCATTACAATCACGATCCGGCGCGCAGGCACCGATCCTTTCGACGTGGACATTGTCCGCGAAAAGATCACCGTTCAGTCCGTACGCTCACGCGTGGAAGGCAAGGAAGATGTCGGCTACATCCGCATCAATTCGTTCACGGAGCAAACGCAGCGTGGTCTTGAAAAGTCCATTCAGGACCTGAACGACGAACTCGGCGAGAACCTGAAGGGATACGTGCTTGACCTGCGCAACAATCCGGGCGGATTGCTCGACCAAGCTGTTTCCGTGGTCGACAGCTTCCTGGACCGAGGTGAAATCGTGTCCACACGCACCCGACACGCCGAGCAAACACAACGCTACAATGCGCGTCCCGGCGATCTGACGGGCGGCAAGCCGGTTGTTATTCTGATCAATGGCGGCTCGGCTTCAGCATCGGAGATCGTTGCCGGCGCTCTACAGGATCACAAGCGGGCAATTGTCCTGGGCACCAAGAGCTTTGGCAAAGGGTCCGTGCAGACAATCATTCCGCTCCAGCGCGGCGAAAGCGCTATGCGTCTGACCACAGCGCGCTATTACACGCCGAGCGGCCGTTCCATCCAGGCCACGGGCATTGTACCGGACATTGAAGTAGAGCCGGCGACGGTGCAAAGGCTTGAGCGTCCCCGCTTCCAGCGTAGCGAAGCGAGCCTGCGCGGCGCACTGCGCAATGACACGCTTCCGGACGGCGAAAGCAACGCGGAAGAGGAAGAGGCTCCCGAGGCAGACGCAGAGGCTCCGGATGAAGATGCCGAAGCCGAGGCCGAGGTTCCGGAAGACTATCAGTTGCGCCGGGCCGTCGATTTGCTGCAAGGCATCGCCTTGTATCAGCGCGCCAGCTTGAACTAATAAACCGCGACCGCATTTCATTGAACTCGCGGTGAACGCGGACGCAACGCTTTCTTTCCTGGCGGACAAGCACGCAATCGAACAGATTTATATGCGGTATTGCGATCTTGTGGACCACAAAGAATTCGAAAGAATGGACGAGGTCTTTTGCGAGGACGTGGTCAGCGACTACACAAAGGCGTATGGTCCTGAAGCGCTCTTCACAAATCTTCGTCCGGTCATCGAGAGAATGCAAGGCAACCTTGGCCCGGGCTCGTATTGCGGCGCGACCCATCACAATGTCTGCAATTTCCGCATTCAGGTTGACGGCGATACGGCGCTATCGAAGGTGCACTATTACGCCGTCCACCGCGGCCTCGGAAAATACGAGGGTGCTCTCTACTCCATGTGGGGTGAGTATGATGATCAGCTGGTCCGCCTTCCCGTGGGCTGGCGTGTCAAACACCGCAAATACAGCATTTTCCTGAGCGAGGGCCCAGTCGTCTGCGCTCGCCCCGAATGATCCTTTAAGTAGCTATTAACGCAAAGCCGCTAAGCACCTAGATGGGGACTACCGCGTCAGACGCCCTGATCGGCTGGATTTCCAAGCCGGGAAGCACGTTTGAATATGGTACAATGAATCATTCGATTTTCGGAGATGCGCTATGCGGTTTCTGCCGTCTGCCCTTTTGAAACGTTTTCGCCGGGAATCCGTCAACGATCCCTTCGGCGGCGGCGATGATGACGACTTCGGCGAGGACTCCGGATTTTCTTTGAGCGGTCCGAAAATCGCTTTGGGGTTGAGCGCTCTGTTGTTTGTCGTGCTGATTGGCGGCGTTGCGGCGGTCATCCTCACAGCCGAGCCGCCGCCAGAATCAACGCCCATGCAGGGTTCCCTAGCCGGATTAAGAATGGAAGAGGAACCGGTAGCAGAGCCGGCGGCGCCTCCACCAGAATCTCCCTCTAACGTTATCGCAGCGACGGATCGGTCGGCCGACCGCCGTCCTTGGCTCAATCCAACTGAAGCCGGGGACGCTGAAAGCGCGGAGCAGGATCTGGCCGCTCTGCAATCCGATACTTCTTCATCAGGTGGTTCCGGTATGGAACTGGCCGTAGAAGAGATTTCGGAAGAATCCGCGGAAACGGAAATCACGGAGACGGAAGCATCCGCGCAAACCGATATCGAGGTGGAAGAGACTGCGGAGGAAGAACGTTCATTGGCCGACGCTGGGCCCGCGCCCGGTGCGCCCGGGCTGTTTGGCATCGAGGGCCTCCAGTCCGAAGAAGACTTGTCCGGCGCACGGCCCCGCCTGGTCGAGCCGCGCACGCCACCGATTGACCGACGCGCGGTCACAGCGCCCCCGCCCCGCTACGCAAATCTCGCGAATGTTGCCAACGATGCAGGCAACGCGGAGGAAGAAAGCGCCTCGAAAATCGCCTTCGTGATCGAGGGCTTGGGTCTAAACCAAGCGGCAACGGAAACCGCAATCACTAAATTTCCACCAGCCGTGACTTTGGCGTTCAGCCCCTACTCCCGCGGCCTGAATAGATGGCTTCAGATGGCAAAGGAACACGGCCATGAAGTTTTTATTGAAGTGCCGATGGAGAGTAAGGAATTCCCTGCCCAAGATCCCTGCCCGCTCGGGTTGCTGACACGGCTTGAAACCGAAGAACGCGACGAACGGCTTGAATCCATATTAAAGGTGGGCTCGGGCGCCGTGGGCGTTCTCGACACCATGGGCAGCCGTTATCGCGAGTCCGACGAACACATAAGTGCGCTGTTTGAAAAACTCAGAGAAGAGAACCTGTACTACGTTCAGGGTCGGCCCGGTATTCGCGTCGGCGAATCGATTGTTCCAACGGCTAGTGCCGAAGTCGTGATCGACGAACGGCCGTTCCGGGCTGCGATTGATGCACGTCTTGAATACGCCGAGCAATTGGCAAAGTACCAAGGCAGTGTCGTTGCCGCCATCGGCGCGAAACCCGTGGGCTTTGAACGCTTGGTTCTTTGGATGGAACAGGCAAAGGACAGGGGCATCACCCTCGCGCCGGTGTCGCAAATTCTAACCCAATAACGCTGCATGAATACGCTAAAGCCCTATCGGCGCGGTGTAGGAATCGCGCTGGTAAACGCTTCGGGTCACGTGTTTGTGGGCCAACGCATCGATACAACTGAAAAAGCTTGGCAAATGCCCCAGGGCGGCATCGACAAAGGTGAAACGCCGCGCGAAGCCGCCCTGCGAGAACTTCACGAAGAAATTGGAACAGATAAAGCGCGCATTATTGCCGTCTCGCGCCGTTGGCTTCGCTATGATTTGCCGGACGATATCCAGGGGAAGGTCTGGAAGGGCAAATTCCGGGGCCAGGAACAGAAATGGTTTCTCATGAAATTCACGGGCGAGGACGATGATATCAACATTGATACCGATCACCCTGAGTTCTCGGCTTGGAAATGGTTGCCGTTTACACACTTGCCGCGCGTAATCGTCGGTTTCAAACAAGACATCTATAAACAGGTCGTGGACGCGTTCGGCGAAAAAGTCGCGGCACTCAAGACAAAGCGGTAGTCAGGATCAAGTGGGTGCAAAAACCGGGCGGTATTTGCGCCCGCGGTACTTCACGACCAGCCACAGGATCTTGATCACGAGCTTGGCGGCAAGCCCATCGTGCGAAAGGCCGGCGGCCTGGGCGAACATATGTCCGGCCCGGCGCGTATGACGCGCCTGATAGAACCCAAATACACGTTCACTGTAAGCCTTGTTTGCAGTCGCTCGATTGTAGGGTTCCGACTTCACATTTGCCGCGTGGAACGCAGACGCAATTTCATCGTCGTCAGCTTCGCGAAAACGGGTCAAGGCAACCTTTAGTCTGCGCCAGCGATGCCGCAGATTGCTTTCACCGCTCCGGGCCGCATATCTCTGCATGTGGTCGAAGAATAATTTGTAGTGGCGAAACTCATCGGCAGCGATGTTCTTGCAAATCTGCCTCAGAACGGGTTCATCCACCCCATCGCGGAGCGCTGAGTAAAAGGAGCTTGTTCCGGTCTCGACGACACAGCGAGCGCACAACTCACCTTCTTGCGACCCGCGCACGGACTCGGTTGCATCCAGCGGAAGCCGGTACATGTCCAGGAACTTCGCGAAGGACGCGTCAAAATCGAATTCCGGGTCGGCAAGCGACGCCCATTTGCCGAGAGCCATGCCGTGCTGCTCTTCCTCGGCAGCCCACGCGCGCGCAACTTCGCAAAATTCAGGGTCGTCGCGGAAAACGTTGCATAGGTATCTGCCGTAGTCGGCCCCATTGCGCTCGACCATGGACACGGTCTTGATGACCTGGAGAAGATCCTTCGACACTTTTGACGGGTCAAATTTCGACCACTCAACGTCGTCCAAGGTCCAATGTCTATTCCACTCAGTCATACCGCTATCAAAGCCTTGAATTTATTGAGGAGCCGTATACCGCAATTCAACTCCGTCACAAAACGGTCATGTGCCGCACATGTGCAATTAAAAAGGGCCGCGCCCAACGGCACGGCCCTTAAAATTGCTCCGTATCGGGCTTTAAGCGCCGATTTCGCGCGCAATGGTTTCCGCGGTAGCAATAGCCGCAGCGGCGTGCTTTTTGGCATCTTCATCGAGCGCTTCGGCCAACGCACTTTTGGCCTTGGCCAAACGATCGGCGGCATATTCCTTGGTCGCCTGATCACCGGGAATGGCATCATCGACCAGCACCGTACACGTTGTTCTGGTGACCTCCGCAAATCCGCCGGTCACTAAATAGCGCTCGGCGATTTCTCCGCCCTTGTACACGTCGATAAACCCGGGCCGCAGAGTGGACAAGGTCGGCGCGTGCAAGGGAAGCACGCCAAAGGCACCTTCGCTGCCGGGCACGACGACCATTTCCACCGGCTCCGAAACCAGGAGCTTTGCCGGGGAAACCAATTCGAATTCGAGCGTTTCAGCCATGCTGCTGTCCTATCGCTGCAGGTAAGCGGCCTTAGGCCGCCGCCGCCAGCTTCTTGCCCTTCTCGACCGCCTGTTCGATGGAGCCGACCATGTAGAATGCCTGCTCCGGCAGGTGATCGTACTCACCGGCGACGATGCCCTTAAAGCTCTTGATGGTATCGTCGAGTTGCACGAACACGCCGGGGCTGCCCGTAAACACTTCGGCCACGTGGAACGGCTGGGACAAGAAACGCTGAATTTTACGCGCGCGGGCGACAGTGAGTTTGTCTTCTTCAGACAATTCATCCATGCCCAGGATGGCGATGATGTCCTGCAGCGACTTGTAGGTCTGCAGAATACGTTGCACGTCGCGGGCCACCTGATAGTGCTCTTCACCCACCACGAGCGGATCAAGCGCGCGCGAGGTTGAGTCGAGCGGGTCCACGGCCGGGTAAATGCCCAGCTCGGCAATGGAGCGCGACAACACGGTGGTCGCATCCAAGTGCGCAAACGATGTGGCGGGCGCGGGGTCGGTCAAGTCGTCGGCAGGCACGTAAATGGCCTGAACGGACGTAATGGAACCCTTCTTGGTCGAAGTGATGCGCTCTTGCAGAGCGCCCATGTCTGTCGCCAGGGTCGGCTGATAACCCACCGCCGAAGGAATACGGCCCAAAAGCGCGGACACTTCCGAACCGGCCTGGGTGAAACGGAAGATGTTGTCCACGAAGAACAACACGTCCTTGCCTTCGGCATCGCGGAAGTACTCGGCCTGCGTCAGACCGGACAGCGCAACACGGGCGCGGGCGCCCGGCGGCTCGTTCATCTGGCCATACACCAGCGCCACGCGGCTGTTGTTGCCCTTCAGGTCGATAATCCCGGACTCGATCATTTCGTGATAGAGGTCGTTCCCTTCGCGGGTACGTTCGCCCACGCCGGCAAACACCGAATACCCGCCGTGACCTTTGGCGATGTTGTTAATCAGCTCCTGAATGAGCACGGTCTTGCCCACACCGGCGCCGCCGAACAGACCAATCTTGCCGCCCTTGGAGTAAGGCGCGAGCAGATCCACCACCTTGATGCCGGTCACGAGAATTTCCACTTCGGTGGACTGTTCTACGAAGTCCGGAGCCGGACGGTGGATCGGATAAAATTCCTTGGCATCAACTTCGCCGCGCTCGTCCACCGGCTCTCCGACCACATTCATAATGCGGCCCAAAGTTCCGGGGCCGACAGGCATACGGATCGGATTACCTGTGTCCGTTGCTTCCTGGCCGCGCACCAAGCCTTCCGTTGCATCCATCGCGATACAACGCACCGTGGATTCACCGATATGTTGCGCCACCTCAAGCACCAGGCGCTTGCCGTTATTATCCACTTCCAGCGAATTCAGAATGTTGGGCATATCACCGTCGAACTTCACGTCCACGACCGCGCCCAACACCTGCGTAATGGTGCCCACGTTGTTCTTCGCCATTTCTCGCTCCTATCGCTTTTCGCGTTCCTTGCTTCGGGCCTAATTAAACAGCTTCGGCGCCGGAAATAATTTCAATGAGTTCTTTGGTAATCTGAGCCTGACGTGTGCGGTTATATGTCAACTGCAGCTTATCGATCATGTCGCCCGCGTTACGGGTAGCCGAATCCATGGCCGTCATCTGCGCACCGAAGAACGAAGCGCCGTTCTCGAGCATGGCCCGGAAAATTTGCACGGACAAATTACGCGGCAGAAGTTCAGCCAAAATTTCCTGGTCGGACGGCTCGTAATCATACACCGACGAAGCGTCGTCATCGCCTTCGGTTTCAGGAACCGGGAAGGGAATGATCTGCTGGCGCGTAACTTCCTGAGACATGGCGGACTTGAAGCGTGCATAGACCATCGTCGCCACATCGAATTCACCGGCGGCAAACATCTCTGTGATTTTGGAAGCCACTTCTTGCGCTTCAACAAACTGAACGGTCTTGCGGCCAAATTCGGTGAACGTATCGCCAATTAAATGTTTAAAGTCGCGGCGCAGATTGTCGCGGCCCTTTTTGCCGACGCAGAGAATTTTAACCGTTTTCCCTTTGTCGAGCAGTTCGCGAACAAGATTGCGGCTGGACCGGATGATGTTCGAGTTAAAACCGCCGCACAGACCGCGGTTCGCAGTCATCACAACAACCAAATGCACATCGTCATTGCCGGTGCCGGCAAGCATCGGCGGTGCCCCGGCCCGGCCCGCAGCCGCGCCGGCCAAATTGCCTAGCATCCGCTCCATGCGCTCGGCATAAGGGCGCGCAGCTTCAGCGGCTTCCTGGGCACGGCGCAGCTTCGACGCCGCCACCATTTTCATGGCAGAGGTGATTTTTTTCGTCGACTGCACCGAAGTGATGCGGACGCGGAGTTCCTTAAGACTGGCCATAGAGCTTGGAACCTAACCTAGCGTTTCAACCTCAGGAGAACGACTTCGCGAAGTCATCAAGGAACGCATTCAGTTTTTCCTTAATGGCATCGGTCAGCTGCTTTTCATCGCGGATACCGGAGAGAATGTCCGGCGCACGCTCACGGATCGCGCCCAACAATGACTTTTCGAACCGGCCGACATCGCGCACGGCAATTTTATCGAGATATCCGTTTGTACCGGCGTAGATCGATACCACCTGCTCTTCGACCGGCACCGGCTGATACTGCGGCTGCTTCAAAAGCTCGGTCAAACGCTCGCCACGGGCGAGCAGCTTTTGCGTCGCCGGGTCGAGGTCGGAGGCAAACTGCGCGAAAGCGCGCATTTCGCGGTACTGGGCGAGGTCCAACTTAATGGAACCGGCCACTTGCTTCATGGCCTTGATCTGGGCCGCCGAACCCACGCGGGACACCGAGATACCGACGTTCAGCGCCGGGCGGATACCCTGATAGAACAGATCGGTTTCAAGGAAGATCTGACCGTCGGTGATCGAAATCACGTTGGTCGGAATGTAGGCCGAAACGTCGTTGGCCTGCGTTTCGACAACCGGTAACGCGGTCAATGAGCCCGAGCCGCTGTCCTTGTTGAGCTTCGCGGCGCGCTCCAAAAGGCGTGAGTGCAGATAGAACACGTCACCCGGATAAGCTTCGCGGCCCGGCGGGCGGCGTAGCAGGAGCGACATCTGGCGATAAGCGACGGCCTGCTTGGAAAGATCGTCGTAGAAGATAACGGCATGCATGCCGTTGTCACGGAACCACTCGCCCATGGCGCAGCCGGTGTAGGGCGCGAGGAACTGCATCGGCGCCGGATCGGACGCGGTGGCGGCCACGACAATGGTGTACTCAAGCGCGCCGTAGTCGGCGAGGGTCTTCACAACCTGCGCAACGGTCGAACGCTTTTGACCGACCGCGACATACACGCAGAACAGCTTTTCTTTGTCGCTGCCTGCCGCGTCGTTCACCTTCTTCTGATTGATGATGGTATCCAGAATAACGGCGGTCTTGCCGGTCTGACG
>Ga0181593_10000842_pt1 | contig 27345 bp, 27 predicted proteins | sample 071ome_19_FD_133756 | JGI IMG/M metagenome (GOLD analysis project Ga0181593, IMG submission 133756) | Coastal salt marsh microbial communities from the Groves Creek Marsh, Skidaway Island, Georgia - 071413AT metaG (megahit assembly) | ecosystem: Environmental > Aquatic > Marine > Intertidal...
GCGTTGAAGACAAGATCATCGATTGCTTTCAACGTGGTGGCGGAGTTCCCTATTCGGAGTATCCTCGCTTTCACGAGGTAATGGCGACCGATAGCCGCCAGTCAGTCGTGTCGGCCCTGGAAGAGCATATCCTGCCACTAGATCCAGGCTTGGTCGTGAGACTGGACAACGGCATTCGCGTGCTCGATGTCGGATGCGGGCGAGGCTACGCTTTGCGAACGCTGGCCAAGCGATTCCCCCGAAGCCAATTCGTGGGCTACGATTTGAGCGACGAAGCAATCGAATTTGGCAACCAGGCAGCCCAAGACGATGGGCTGAAGAATATCGTTTTCGAAAAACGGGATCTTACTTCCTTTGACGAAGACGCTCCCGAAAACCGGTTTGATCTGATCACCGCCTTTGACGCCATCCACGATCAAGCCCGTCCGGATCGGGTCTTGAATGGAATTCGACGGGCTTTGGCGGAGGATGGCACTTTTCTGATGCAGGACATCGGGGCCTCCAGCAACGTCGCCGAGAATCGCGATCATCCGATTGGGCCCCTGCTCTATACGATATCCTGTCTGCATTGCATGACCGTTTCGCTGGCCCAAGGTGGTCTGGGGGTGGGCACCATGTGGGGCGAAGAAATGACCACCGACTTCTTGAAAGCGGCCGGTTTCGGCAGTGTAGACCGGTATTCGCTAGAACACGACATCCAAAACTATTACTACATCGCTAGAACATAGAGGCGTAGCAGGAAAGCGAATCGGCCTGGCCGATGTGGGAGTGTGCCACAGCCGCCAATGGGAATTGGCGGTTTTTTTCCGGCTAGGCGCTTATTGAAATTGCTAGGTCGAGCAGTATGGGGCCGCATACCGATGCAACCTAGCGCCCATATAGAGGCGAGATAGTTTTTGCATAAGAAACAAAGCAAAGAAACCAAGCCGTTGCAAAGGCTAGGCCGCTGGAAGCAGCATTGAAGTTCTAGAATGGAGCTTCGCTATTTGCGGGGTCCCACGTTTTGATGGCGGTAATCTTGCCATCGTCATCGATATCGAAGACGGTAATCATTCCTTTTTCTTGCGGAAAATCATCCAGCAGTCCCTTTTCATCCGCTAGCATGATGCGATGGGGATACTTCTGCATTTTTGGCATCGCGAACATACGAGCGACACCTGGCATGCCGTAGATGTTGGAGAGGAAGACCGCATTACGCTCCGGCAGAAATCGGGCTCCCTTATTTGAAAAGTAGGCGTTCGCCTTCTTGCCAGCGCCCATACTGAAGCTCACGGCTATGTGTTTTGTGCCCTCAGGCATGGGATAGGCCGTTTCATGCTGGTCTTGCGCCTCCAGCTTTGGAAACGAGTCTCCGGGTTTGAGCTGATCTGCTTGGCAGAAAACGGCAGCGGCGAGAAAGATCGTTGCGGCGGCGAGCCACCGAAGTGTAGGACGAGTGTTCATATCCGAATACTATTAGCGGATTGGAATGAAACTATGATGAATTTCGCATGAATAAAAATTAATCTTAGGTTCATCTTCGATTCATGCAGCGCGGCTATGCTCCCGTATGAAGTTTTGGAAGCAATTCGTCGCAGGTTGGGTTTTTGTACATTCAGGAAGCTTGATTTGGGCGGGTAATTTTATTGTCGATACGTCCGTTTCTGAGGTAGCAGTCGATGCGAAGGCATCCCCACCTCACTCTTTCACAAGCGTAGCGACCAAATACGAGCATGACATCGATATTGATCCTAGCTCCTTGGAGGTAAGGAAGGCGGTTTTCTCTTTCAGTTTCGCAGACTTGGATTCCAATAGCGGCAAGCGTGATTCGAAGATGCTTCGCTGGATCGATGCGGATGCCTATCCCACAGCCCGCTTTGAACTAAAGGAGGTGGTCAAGAATGGGGAAAGAACGATTGGCAAAGGCAGTTTTCTTATGCACGGCGTCTCGCGCGATATTGAAATCCCGTTCAGCGTAAAGCGCGAAGGAAAGAAAGTCGTTCTCGATGGGGCGGTTAGTTTTGACTATGAGGATTGGGGACTGGAAATCATCAAACTGCTGATTTTCAAAGTGAACCCCAGCGTGACGCCGCGATTCCATCTCGTTGGTGAAATTGCCGGCAGCGATCATACATGACTTCTGAATGGGGACTGCTTGAGGAACGGGTTGTCTTGCTTGACGAACCTAGCGATGCGACAGGCGCAAAATTAAGGTCTGAAGACCGCGCGGCTGATACGTCGCTGCATAAAAAAAGGATACTATGTTGAAACGGTTTACTGGGGAATCACTGAAACGCTATGTGGAGCTGCCGAGGGACTTGGAACCCAATCTATTGGCGGCGACGCACCACACTTTGGATACACAAGGCGGCTTTGGGCGGGCCAATCTCGCCATGGGCGTAGGCGAGGCCCTGGGAATGGGCAAGGACAAGGCGGAAGCGCTGGGGGCGGCCATAGAGCTCTTTCACCTGGCATCCCTCATTCTAGATGATTTGCCCTGCATGGATGATGCGGAATTCCGTCGCTCGCGGAAGTGTGTCCATCGTGACTTCGGGGAGGGGTCGGCGATTCTGGTGGCCCTAGGTTTCATCAATCGGGCGTATACGATTCTTTGGGATGTTTTTTCAATGGCGCCGCCGAAACAGCGACGCGAAGCGGCAGACTTGGTAGACGAATGCCTGGGGTTTGGCGGTATCCTGGACGGCCAGTCGCGCGACATCCATTTTGGCGGCTCTTTTGGGAGAGGGGATTCCGTAAAGAGGATAGCGAAACAAAAGACGGGCTCGCTTATTCGTCTCTGTTTGCTGCTTCCGGCAATCATTTGCGATGCGAGCCGCTACGACAAGATGCATCTGGCCCGTCTAACTGATAACTGGGGAGTGGCCTATCAAGTTGCGGACGACTTGAAAGATCTGCGGTTAAGCGAGGCGTCCTCAGGCAAGTCGACGCAGAGGGATCGATTGCTTGGGCGCCCAAATATGGTTTTGGCTATAGGTGAAGATGCGGCAGCTCGTTTGCTCAGCAGTCTTATCGAGATGTCGGAACGCAGCCTTCAGCAGTTGGACGGCATTGCGGTATTGTCGCAGTTCCAAGCGATTTTGATAGAGAAAGTGGAACCTCTCATAGCCGCTTGCGCGGCTGCATAGGGCGAACCCATTCGGGCATGAGATTTCCCAGACTGATAGTCATCAACTTGGCTCGACATCGAATTCGGGCCTCGATCGGCGCCATGGGAATCGCGTTTGGAGTAGCGGCGATGCTGACGGTTCTCAGTATCGTGCTTGGAGCCATTGGCATGTTTGAGCGTATTCTAGCGAATGACAGCCATTTCCTCGTTTTCGAGCGAAACGTATCGGACCTCTTTTTTTCCAGCGTTTCCGAAAGCGCGATAGAGGCGATTAGCGGAATGGAAAATGTGGATACAATATATCCTATGTTATTCGGAATAGTCTCCTCCGAGAATAACCCTGTAATTACCTGCTTTGGGATCGCCGATAATGATCCCCGTTTGGACGATGCGGAATGGGTTCACGGGGATCGCGCGAGCTTCGGCAAGGAGGGGAATACCGTATATCTTGGTCTTCGAGCAGCGGAGTTTTCGGGAGCCCGAGTTGGAGAAGAATTGGCCATCGGCAGGAAGGCGATGAACGTGGGAGGCATACTGAAGCTGGAGAACGGTTTTGAAAATGGGGGCGTGTTCATGCCGCTTGCCCTGGCGCAAGAGTTTTTTCGCAAAGAAGGATTCAGTTCTATAGCCGCCGTAAAGCTGAAGGACCTTTCGCTGGGCGGAGCATTCAAATCGGAGATTGGAGAAGAATTTCCGGATTTGATGGCTTTGGAAAACGACGAGTTCAGCGACAGCTACAGTCAATTTAGGATACTTTCAGCCACTGCGTGGGCAGTCGGAATCTGCGCGTTTCTTTTGGGAGGCATGGGAGTCGCGAATACAATGCTCATGTCGGTTTTCAGTCGAATCAAGGAGATTGCTATATTGCGGACTTGCGGCTTCTCCCGGTGGCAGATCGGGACTATGATCCTCGGGGAATCCCTACTGCTGGCTAGCTTAGGAGCAGTGTTGGGATTCGGCCTAGGGTTTGGAGCGTTGCGGATAATGCAAGACCTGCCTCAACTCAATGGATACGTTAAGCCGGTATACGATCTGTGGATATTATTGGGTGTTGGCGCTGTTGCATTCGTTACCAGCGCTGGCGGAGCTTGCTACCCGGCTTGGCGAGCGACGCAGATACAACCGGCGGAAGCGTTGCGCTATGAATAAAGGAGGCCGCGAGAACAGCGAAACCGTGGTGGAAGTGAGAAACGTGTACAAGGGCTTCGACGATGGGCGGATACAGGTTCTGAAAAACGTATCGGTGAAAATCGCTCAAGGAGAGGTGGTTGCCCTATGGGGACCCTCGGGCTCAGGGAAGACTACGTTGTTGTACATGATGGGGGGCTTGGATGTGCCTGATTCTGGAAAAATCTACGTTGGGGGTCTGAATCCGGCTGCGGAAAGGGATCGACTCGCATTGCGCAGAGAAAAGGTTGGCTTCGTTTTTCAGCTCCACAATTTGATTCCGGATTTGACCTTGAAGGAGAACTGCCTGGTGACGTGTATAGCCACTAGAGGGGATCCAGATCAGTACGATAAGCGGTTTGCAGAACTAGCCAAAGACCTGGGTATCGATCACCGTAAGGATAGGCGGATACAAGAATTGTCGGGTGGAGAGCGCCAAAGAGTAGCGCTGTGCCGAGCTCTAATGCATCGTCCAAGCGTCGTTTTGGCGGATGAGCCGACGGGTTCGCTGGACGAGAAGAGCGGAGAAGCGGTATTCGCCTTGCTGGTCCGCTTGGCTAGGAAAGAGGGGAGGACGGTAGTGATGGCAACGCATGAGCGACGGTTTGCTGATGCCTGCGATCGGGTATTTCAGGTAAGAGACGGATGTTTGAAGGAGATTTAGCGGGCAATGCCGAATAACCCATCCAACAGTATCCAGAAGGTAGTGGCGCTCTGCAGTGTGGTCTGGCTAGCGCTAGCGAATGCTGTTGGGCTTTGGTTGGCGATGCTTCTGATTTGGCCACGACTGGGGGATCTTTTGAGCCCTTTGACTTACGGGCGTTGGGTTCCATTGCACATGGATTGGCAATTGTACGGATGGTGTTCTTTGCCTCTTCTTGGATTGCTGTTAATGCGCTTCTTCGAAGAAGATTGTGAAGCCGAAGTTCTGACCGTATCGGCTTTGGGATTCTGGTCGATTGGTTTGCTGGCCGGGGGCGTTACTTGGCTTTCTGGGCAAGCTACCGGTAAACCGTTCCTGAATTGGACAGGATGGGGAGGAGCGTTTTTTATCGCGGCTCAAGTTGCCGTGTGGAGCTTGTTGGCAATAGCTTTCTTCCGATCATGGAGGCGTTGGGCTACTGGCGGGCAGCGATCGAGGAAATGGATAGCGATCGTGTTGAAAACGGGAATACTGCTATCTCTACTCGGCGTGCCACTGGCTCTTTTCATTTTGTCGAATCCGACGATATATCCACCGGTCAATCCCGATAGCGGAGGAGCGACTGGGCATTCATTGCTGGCTTCGACTTTGTGCCTCGTTTTTCTAATGGGCTTGTTGCCGGGGCCCTTGTTGCGACTGCGGTGGAAGAAAGGGCGTCGGAAAGGGCTGCTATTGGCCTTCTGGATAGCGTTTGCTGGCAGCGTTTTTCTATACGCGTCTATCGGGCACGGGAATGCGTCGAATGAAGAATGGGATCAAGTTCTAGGCTTGGGGAGCTTGTTAATATGGCCTGTGTTTGTGGCGCTTTTGTGGCAAAGCTATGAATGGAGCTCAGAGTCAAAACTATGGAAGCGATCCTTCTTCTTCTGGTGGGCCCTTTTGGCAATCGATGGTTGGGGCATTTTTTTGCCTATGTTTCTGGATACATTGAAATTCACGAATGCTTTGGTAGCTCATAGTCACTTGGCCATGGCAGGGGCCGTAACCGCTTTTAACATGCTTATCCTCCTGGAGATGGGTTCAGCGAAAAGCGTTCGGGAGATCTTGGGCCAACCAAGAGCTGCCTGGGCGTGGAATCTCTCCTGCCTCGCTTTTGTAGCCGTTCTAACCTTACAGGGCTGGAGGGAAGGAAATCAGCCAGGCGCTTTGTTCGATTTCGATAAGCTGACGGAGACTGCCTATATAGCCCGCTTGCTTGCCGGCGGAGCGATGTTCGGGATTAGCGCGTATTGGGTTTGGCAGAGCGCAACCGTGTTCGCGAAGAAGGTTGCGATCGAGGCGCTTGACGATGCGTTTGCCACAAGGCGCAAGGCGTTCTCGGCGGAAGTCGGCGGGATCGAAATCACGAATAGAACAGCGGACGGAGCGGACTATCGATGCCGTATCAATTTTGAGAAGCCATGAAGAAGCTGGAAAACGGACGATTCTTGTTGGTATGGAGCTGGTCGCTAGGGATTATCGACAGTCTGACTGGGCTGGGATTGATATGCCTTCCCGAATTGACCCTGCGGCTGATGGGGTTGGACTCGTCGGCTTACACGCTGGCCTTGATCCGCTTTATTGGGGCGTTCGTGTTCTCCAATGGCAGCCTATATCTATGGGGGATATTTTTTTTCCATCGATCCGGGTTGGTAGAGACCTTAAGCTTCACGTGGCTGGCTACGGCATGGGCGCGGGTGTGCGTTTCCATCGTTACAGGGATCTTATTGGCCAACGATATGCTGGCAGTTGGTTGGGCTTCCGTTTCCGCGTTCGACGGCGCTGTCGCGATTTTTCAAATTTATTGGATTTCCTCGAAACGCTTAATCCGGAATGAAAACCGATCCTCAACCTGCTAGTCCGCCTTGGTTGGCTACGCTTATCGCTGGCTGCGCCTTTTCCTATTTTCTGATTTTCGCTCAGTTCGGTTTCCTGCATCGCTTGGAGGAGCTCGAAAGCGATGGTGGCCAGATCGAGCTAGCGATGCTTGCCATGGGACTCGCCGGAATTGCCAGCAGTATTAGAACCGCTCGGCGATTCCGTTTGCAGGGGGCAAGGGAACGGGCTTCGATTGACTTCGTGGGCTGCGGATTGGCGGCAGCTATTTCGATAATAGCATCTAGTATTTGGATACAGGTTGTGGTGGCTTCAGCGGTTGGCTGGTTTCTGGGGTCGCTAACGGTATCGATCGTGCCTATGCTGAGGTCCATGGTTAAGGCTGGGCGCATAGGCAGGTGCGCGGCCCTATCGGTTGGAGGCGCCTATTTTGTTTGCAACATACCCATTGTATTCAACCTGTCTCCGGAGGATCATTGTTTGTCGGGGGCGGTGATTTGCTGCGTAGGGGTCGTCGCGGCTTTGAAGATCGGCCGATTGGATGAAATGCGTTTAAGGCGAGAAGCGGCAGGCGATCGGACAGAGAAGGGACTTTTCCAGACAAAAGGCGTTTGGTTGGTCGCCTTGCTTTTTCTGGGATTAATCTGGCTGGATTCAGCGGCTTTTTACGTGATTCAAAAAACGGATAGCCTCAAATCCGCTAGCTGGCAAAGCGATAGTCAACTTTGGGGTATCGCGAGCATCCACTTGTTGATGGCCATTGCAGCAGGTTGGGCCTTGGATCGCGGCTGGGTGTTCTCGATTCTCTTAGGGGCGCTGCTGCTCTTAGAGTTAGGAGCGTATTTCCTTCAAATTGGGGTAGGTTACGGGACCATGGCGACGTTGCTCTATATTACTGGCGTTTCTTTGTACTCAACTGCCCTAGTGGCCTACGGGTCTTTGGCTCCAGAGGAGAAGGGGTTGTGGAAGATCTCGAGTCGGGCAGGAATTGTTTTCGCCTTGGGCGGCTGGTTCGGATCTGCAATGGGGATTGGAATGGCGAGGGATTTGCAAAGAATTCCAACAGGATTTTTAGCGATAGCATTGGCAGTCGCCCTGAGCTGCTTGGCTATACGGCCCTGGATTACTATTAGCGTCTCTCGAGAAGCGACTGGATAAGGTCAGTATGGACAAGTTTTTTATAAGCGGGGCTATTTTCCTGGTTGCAGCTTTGTGGCTTGGCTCACTGGAAACCGAAAGCGATTCGGCCGATTCGATCTCTCGCGGGCAAATCCTGTATATCGCGGAGGGGTGCATTCATTGCCATTCCCAATATATTCGTAAGGATACGCTTGATACGAAGATGTGGGGATTGCCGACTGAATGGCCCTTGGTTGAAGGAAAAGCTGTTTTGATCGGGAACCGTAGGCAAGGCCCTGATCTAGCGAAAGTGGGAACGCGCCGATCTCGAGAGTGGAATCGCTTGCACTTGACCAATCCGGGAACCGTATCGCCAGGAAGCCGCATGCCGTCTTACAGACACTTGTTCGAAGGAGAACGCTCGAAAGACGGAGAGGCGTTGCTGGACTATTTGGATTCGTTGCATGCAGCGAATCCTAGAGCCTGGTGGCAACAAGTTGTTGATTGGTCGCCAAACGTCGATCGCGACGCAGAAAAGGGTCTTCCGGAGCAGGTCTACAGTCGGCACTGCGCTCAATGCCACGGGCCTGATGGACGAGGTGGCGGTGTCCTTGCCTTTAAATTGGCCCGCCCGCCACGCGATTTGGTAAAGGGGCCGTTTCTATTCGCTCCGGACTCTATGGGACCTGTGGATCGCGATCGACGTTTGGCCCAGATAGTGAAATTCGGAATTGCGGGAACGTCTATGCCGGGACACGAGAGTTTGACCGATGAGGAAATTAACGCAGTAGTGGAATTGCTGAACTCCGTAAGAGCCCCATTTGCCGAGCCATGAGAATATTGATTGTAGAGGATGAGACGCGAGTGGCTCGCTTTGTTGAGAAAGGTCTTCAGGAAAACGCGTATACGACGGCGTGGGCCCGCAATTGCGAAGAAGCCAACGATCTACTCAGCGAAGGTGGCTACGATTTGGTCATTCTGGATTTAAGTCTTCCGGATGGCGATGGCTTAAATTTGTTGAGGGAGTGGCGGAACTGCGGATTTAATGAGCCAGTCTTGATCTTGAGCGCTCGAGACTCGCTGGAGGATCGGGTTACGGGATTGAATCTCGGGGCGGATGACTATTTGCCTAAGCCGTTTGGTTTCGAAGAACTGCTTGCCCGGGTGCGGTCGCAATTGAGGAGGACTAGCCAACAGAAAAAGACGGTTTTGGAGCACCGGGGCATTCGGATGGACCTCCTGGGACATACGGTGAGCTATCGCGGAGATGACATAGAGTTGACCAATCGCGAATTCGCCTTGCTGGAGGTGCTATTGCACAACCGGGGGCGCGTTCTAACTCGAACCCAAATCGGCGAGAAGATTTGGGACGCTCAATATGACATGCAAACGAATCTTATAGATGTTTATATTCGGAAGCTAAGGAAGGCGATCGAGACTGAAGAGGGCGCCCCGCTGATAAAAACCGTGCGCGGGGTCGGGTACATGCTGGTATGAAGACGCTATCCTCTAGGTTGACCTTGTGGTACGCTTTCGCCGCGACTGCGACGGTCGGCGTTTTCATCCTGATAGGACGATTCCTAATTCAGGAGAGTTACCTGCAGGGAGTGGACCAGCTGAATGACAAAGAGTTTGAGGAAATTCGGCCCCGCGTCGAGAGCTACGCCTCGGTAGGCAACGAAGAAAAAGCGATTGAGGCGATTCGCGAGCATACGGAATTGGATGCATCGCTATTCTTTTTTCAAGTGTCCCATTCGGGCGGAAGGGCTTTTTTCACCTCGTCGAATTTGGGATCTCATGAGCTTCCCTCTCATTACCCCGAAGGCAAATCGACGGTGGTCGAGGACGAATTGGGGCCTTTGAGAGTGGGAGTTTACTCGGTGGGGGATTTCGATATCCAAATCGCCTCGTCCTTGCAGGGGTTAATGACCTTGCAGGAGAATCTGGAGCGAATCGGATTGGCGAGCCTGGCGGCCGTATTCCTTACAAGCGCTGTCATAGGGCTTTTGCTAAGTCGGGTGGCCTTGCGACCGATCGAACGCATCGAGAGAACGGCAGCGAGAATTTCGGCTGACCGATTGAGCGATCGTATAGAAATTCAGAATACAGGAGATGAGATTGGCAAACTGGCTTTGCTACTCAATTCCATGTTCGACCGCCTAGAACGTTCATTCGAGGAAGTGAAGCGATTTACGGCAGATGCTTCTCACGAGCTGAAGACTCCTCTTTCGCTCATTCGCCTAAACGCGGAGGAAATTCGCCGGCGTTCTCAAGACAAGGAATGCCAGAGTATGGCCGATGGGCAAATGGATATAGTCGATAACCTTAACAAGGTCGTCAACGATTTGCTCGTCCTCGCCAAGGCTGATGGCGGGGCGTTGAAGGTTTCCGTAGAAACGCATTTGGTCTCGGGATTTCTGGAGGAGTTTTCGACCGACGCTTCGGCCCTTTGCGAAGACAAGGGATTGTCATTCGAATACATCAACGCCTTTTCAGGCAAGGCTCGGTTTGATCCTGTCTGGATGCGGCATGTCCTATTTAATCTAGTTTCCAATGCGATTCGTTTTTCGGTTGAAGGTGGAACGATTGAGCTTCGGTCTTTTGAGAAGGATGGGGAGTGGCAGGTTGAGTTGAGAGACGAGGGACCAGGGATTGCTCCGGATCGATTGGATAGAGTGTTCGAGCGATTCTATAATGAAAAAGATCAGCATGGACGGAGAGGATCGGGACTAGGCTTGCCCCTTTGCGACAGTATTTTGCGGTTGCACGGAGGTTGGATCAAAATAGAGAATAGGAAGCAGCGAAGCGGGGCTTTGGCCCGGTTCGGATTGCCTCTGGTCAAAGATGTTTGAGAAAACCCCGGGTTTCGGAGCTTGGGAACGGCCATTGGGCTTGGATAGGTTATCTGCCGAAGATAGGGCCCGCGTTGTCTTCACCCAGGGTGCAGAACGGAACGGTCCGAGTATCCACTGGCTAGGTCACTCAAGTTTTTTGATCGTATGGGAAGGGCAAAGGATTCTATTGGACCCTGTGTTCGCTCGTTGGATTGGGCCTGTAAGACGAGCGTGCCCATTGCCGGAAAAGCGGATCTCGGAATTACGGCCGACGGCCATATTGGTTAGCCATGCCCACTTGGATCATCTAGATTGGCGGAGCCTTCAGCGGTTCGATGGCGTACCCATTTATTTGCCCGGAGGGAGCGGGAGTTTTTTACCCAAGTTATTACGAGCTCGAGCCCAGGAGTTAGCTCCTGGGGAGGAAATTCAGTTGGGGGATTTGAGATTCGAGGGTGTTGTGGCATTGCATGGAGGTTGGCGCTACCCCTGGCAATTAGGGCGCCAAGCTTTTGGGTACCTTTTGTCTAATCGCGGGGATTCCCTGTATTTCGGAGGGGACTCGGCGTATGGGGGGTATTTCAAAAAGATCGGCGCGGAGAGGAAGATTGATTGGGCTTTGCTGCCGATCGGCGCGTATGCTCCGAGGTGGTTTTTAAAGACGCGACATATGAACCCGGAGGAAGCGATCCTCGCGTTTGCCGATCTCGGAGCAAAAAGAATGATTCCGTACCACTTTGGAGGATACCGATTATCGTTAGAACCTTTGTGGGAGCCATTGCCGCGATTCGCCAGGGCGGCGCGCGAGAAAGGAGTGGACTGGTGTTTGCCGATAGCAGGAGACTTAAGAGAGGATGGATTGCCCAGCGCCTGAAGCTGCTTTGGCTTGAGAGATCCCGATCTGCTCTCCTTAAGCGGGTTGTAATCCGATTCAAACAGTATCCGAAAACTTTCTCAGGAATCCAGCGAAATTGCATTTGATGATGAAGGTCATCTTCCATGCCTGACTTCGACTGCGGAGTTGAGCTGTTGCCCAAGTCCCTCGGACCCACGCTTCGCGTGTCCATCTCCAGTCTCCCGCCATTTTATCATTCTTTTTTGGGATATGGTATCAGAAGCCCCGCGAAATTAGTTTTGCGATAGGCGTTATTTCCGATGCAAGGCGTCATTGCGTAGGTGTGAGGTCGAGCTCCAACTTTTTTTGCATGGGCTCCAAGGGTGGGATCCTTCCGTCGAACCCTGCGGGTCCTCACCCCGCGGTGTAGCCATTTTGCGGAACGCAAAATGGCGGAGAGAGCGGGATTCGAACCCGCGGTACAGTTTCCTGCACACACGCTTTCCAAGCGTGCTCTTTAAACCACTCAGACATCTCTCCGTAGACCGAGATTGGAAGGGTGAGACGAATGGGGAAAAATCTGGATGCGGGCAACCCAAATCTCACTCTTTCTTGCCGAGTTGTGCAAGGCCCGCTCGCGGCGCGATTTCTTCAAAACTCGCTTGCATGTTGAATGCCCCCCTTTAGGTTCTGAAATTCGTAGCGTTCCTGGTTATGGTATCTCCCAATCAAGACATCGGATATAACAGCAAGGTCGAGGGCGGCATCGTCGTTTCCAAGGCCGACGCAGTAATCAACTGGATCCGTAAGCATTCGCTCTGGCCAATGCCTATGGGCCTAGCTTGCTGCGCGATTGAACTCATGGCTGTCGGAGCCTCGCGTTTCGACATTTCTCGCTTTGGAGCGGAGGTTATGCGTTTCTCGCCCCGCCAGTCGGATGTCATGATCGTGGCAGGTACGGTTACCTACAAAATGGCTCCGGCCTTGCGTCGCATCTACGACCAGATGGCCGATCCCAAATGGGTCATCGCCATGGGGGCTTGTGCGTCCTCAGGAGGAATGTACCGATCCTATGCAACGCTACAGGGAGTGGATCGAATTGTTCCGGTGGACGTGTATGTAAGCGGATGCCCGCCGCGCCCGGAAGCGCTGCTGGATGCCTTGATGAAGCTGCAAGACAAGGTGGGTGGAGAGAAATCCGCCACAAATCTCACCCGGAGCTGAAGCAGTTCCCTCCTATGATAGCTCAAGATCTCAAATCAGCCCTTCAAGAAGTTTGTCCTGAGCTCCAGGAAAGAGATTCATTGGACTGGCCGGCATTCAATTGCCCGACTGCATCGCTTGTCGAGGTCGTTAAAACGCTCCGAGACAACCACGATTTTGATGGCTTGATGGATGCCACCGCTATCGACAACGGCATGGAAGCCTCGCCTCGCTTTACCGTCGTCTACCACCTGTATTCCTTGAAAAACCATGTTTACGTTAGGATCGCCGCTGAGTGCCAAGACGACGTGAATCCGGTGGCCCCATCTCTGTGCGCTTTGTTTAAAAGCGCTAATTGGATGGAGCGGGAAACGTTTGATATGTTTGGCATCCACTTTGAAGGCCACCCGGATATGAGGCGCATTTTGATGTGGGAAGAGTACCCGTATTATCCACTCCGCAAAGAGTTTCCCTTAGCTGGATTCGAAGAAGAGCTTTGGGATCCGGAAATCGCGGCCGAAACCGGGACCAAGGTAAAGCCAGCCCCGATGGCCGGCGGTCCTTTCGTTGCTCGTCAGTCCGCGTTCGAAGGCGAGCGCGAGCCGAAAGCCAAAGACGAGAGCTGGAACGAAGCTAACGAAAAGCCAGAGTAGGCGAAATCTAACTAATTTTAATCGAACGAAGACCCTCCCTTTCCTCTATGCCAACTGAAAAAGCAGAATACACTGCCCCGGATTCGGGGGCCAAGACCGCTGCGGCAGCTCAAGAATTCGAGACGGAGCATTTGGAAATGTCTATGGGCCCATCGCATCCGTCGACGCATGGCGTGTTGCGACTCAATTTGGAGCTCGATGGGGAAATCGTCAAAATGTGCGACCCCGTGCTCGGGTATTTGCACCGTGGAGACGAGAAGATTGCTGAGAATATGACCTACAACCAGTTTGTGCCCTACACGGACCGGTTGGACTACCTAGCTCCCTTGGCCAACAACGCCGCCTACGCCATGGCGGTCGAGAAGCTGGCCAATCTCGAGGTGCCAGAACGTTGCCAGGCCATACGCGTAGTGACGAGCGAGCTGGCGCGGATATCGGCTCACTTGCTCGGTCTGGGAGCCTACACCATGGATGTGGGAGCCTTGACGGTATTCATGATTACGTTTACCGAGCGGGAGAAGCTATACACGCTTTTCGAGGAGCTGACGGGCGCTCGTCTTACTACGAGCTATTCGCGCATCGGTGGTGTAACCAGAGACATGCCAGACGGATGGATGGACCGGGTTTTGAAATTCTGCGAAGAGTTTCTGCCGCTCTTAGACGACGTCGAGGCTCTGCTCACCCGAAATCGTATTTGGTTTGATCGTACAGCCGACGTTGGAGTCATCTCCAAGGAAGATGCCATCTCCTATGGTTTGACCGGTCCCAATCTAAGGGGTTCGGGCGTTGATGTGGATCTGCGCCGGGACGCTCCGTACAGTGGGTACGAAAACTACGAATTCGAAGTTCCTTTGGGTGAAAATGGCGATTGCTATGACAGGTACGCGGTCCGGATGGAGGAGATGAAGCAAAGCGTTCGCATCGTTCGTCAAGCGATTGGCTCGATGCCGGATGGCCCTTTCTACGCGGAGGAAGCGACCAAGATTTTCGCCCCGAGGAAAGACAAGATTCTAACCTCGATGGAGGAGCTTATCCAGAATTTCATGATCACGACTGAGGGACCGGATATGCCGGCGGGCGAAGTTTATTTTGAAGCGGAAAACCCGAAAGGGGCCCTAGGATTCTACATCGTATCCAAAGGGGGCGGCGTTCCCTACCGAATGAAGATCCGCGGTCCCTCTTTCAACAATTTGTCCATTCTGGAAAAGGTCTGCGTTGGCGGCATGGTTTCGGATATTCCGGCCATCTTGGGAAGCCTGGATTTCGTCATGGGCGAATGCGATAGGTAATCGAAGAGGCAAGACTGAGGAATGAAGCGTTTTTGGAAAGGCAAGAAAATCGTTGAGGCGATGCCCCTTCTTAAATCTTAAATCTCATTTCTTAATTCACATAGATGGAACTCAAGCCAGAGACTCTAGCAGAAATCGAAGAAGCGATTCCCAAGTATCCGGAAAAGCGCAGCGCGGTGATGCCGCTCCTTCATGCGATCCAGAAGGATCAAGGACTGCTGACTAATGAAGCGGCTGAATGGGTAGCGGAGAAACTGGAGATCGAAGCGATCCATGTGCTTTCCGTAATTACCTTCTACCCGTTTTTCCGGCAGCGCCGAATCGGCAAGCGCCACATTCGCGTATGCCGGACCTTGTCTTGCGCCATGGCGGGAGGCGCCAAAGTATGCGACAGAATGCTCTCGGAATTCGATACCGATTTGAACGAGGTTTCCCCGGACGGAGAGGTGACTGTGGAGTTTGCCGAATGCTTAGCGAGTTGCGGCACAGCTCCCGTTATGCTGGTGGATGACGAACTCTACGAAAACCTGGACGAAGAAAAGGCCAAAGCCATTTGCGATCAGATAAAAGCGGAGGCGGCGCAAGCGTAGTTATAATGGCGGTACATCCTAAAGAGCAGAGAATAATTCTCAAATACGCCGATGAGCCCGGCTATACCCCGGACATCGATTGCTACATGCGGCATGGCGGCTACGAGATACTCAAGAAAGCCGTGGGCATGGACAAGCAGACGATCTGCGACGAGGTCAAAAATTCCCAATTGCGCGGCCGCGGCGGAGCCGGTTTCCCGGCAGGCGTCAAATGGAGCTTTGTCGATCGCAAGTCAGGCAAGCCGGTTTATATGGTTTGCAATTGCGACGAATCCGAGCCCGGCACGTTCAAGGATCGTCAAATCGTCCACAAGGATCCGCATCAGCTGATCGAAGGAATCATGATTTCCTGCTTCGCGACGGATTGCGCAAAAGCTTTTATCTACATTCGCGAGGAAATGCCCAAAGGGGCGAGGATCCTGGAACAGGCGATCAAGGAAGCGAAGGAAAAGAATTTCGTTGGCGACAATATACTAGGTTCTGGATACAACTGCGACATCGTGGTGCACCGCGGAGCGGCGGCCTATATCTGCGGCGAAGAAACGGGGTTGATCGAGTCGCTGGAGGGCAAGCGGGCCAATCCGAGAATCAAGCCGCCATATTTCCCTGCCGCTCTGGGCCTGTACATGTGCCCGACAATCGTGAACAACGTGGAGACGCTCTGCAACGTTAAGCACATCCTGGAAATGGGAGCAGAGGAATACGCCAAGATCGGCCGACCCAACAATACGGGTACACGAATTTGGTGTGTTTCTGGTGGGGTCAAGCGCCCGGGCTACTACGAAGTAGCGGGCATCACTTTGGGCGAACTGGTCTACGATATTTGCGGAGGGCCAAAGGAGGGCCGGACGATCAAGGCAATCATCCCTGGGGGATCGTCAATGAAGATCCTGAAAAACGGGGAGCGATTCAAAGGCAAGGACCGCGATGGCAACGAGTACGATTGGGGGATAGAGGATATTCCATTGGACTATGACGGGATTGCCGCGGCCGGTTCCATGTCGGGATCGGGCGGGATGATGGTTCTCGATGACACGGTGGAAATTCCCGTGGCCCTGGCTAATTTGATGGCATTTTATTCCCACGAAAGCTGCGGGCAATGCACGCCTTGCCGCGAAGGATCGTTATGGCTTAAGAAAATTACCACTCGCATGGTGCATGGCCAAGCCCGCCCTGAGGACGTGGACTTGTTGCGATCGGTGGCGGATCAAATCGAAGGGCGGACCATTTGCGCCTTTGGCTTCGCGGTCGCTTGGCCGGTGCAAAGCTATCTAGACAAATTCGAGGATGAGTTTAGGGAATTCGCTCAAAGGCATAGCCATTTGGGCGGAGATAGAACGGCGGCAAAGGAACTCGCCTGCAACCACTGATACAGCGAATGGATGTTCAGCAAACGCGATAGGCGCCTCTAATGGAAGACAAGGACAATCTAATTACAGTTAACATAGACGGCCAAGATTTGCAGGTGCCGGCAGGCACTAACATGGTTGAAGCCGCTGCCATGCTCCGAAAGGAGATTCCCCACTATTGCTATCATCCCAAACTTTCGATTGCGGGGAATTGCCGCATGTGCTTGGTCGAGCTGGGAATGCCAGGGCGTGACCGGACGACGGGCGAACCGATGCTCAACGAGGATGGCTCTCCAAAGATCATGTGGATGCCGGGTCCAGCTATCGCCTGCGGGACGAAGGCGGCCCCGGGGATGCATATCAAAACGGACTCGGCAAAGGCTTTGGAGTCGCGCGAGGCGATCACGGAATTCTTGCTGATCAACCACCCGCTCGATTGCCCCATCTGCGACCAGGCAGGGGAATGCACGCTGCAGGAGTTCTCGTCCAAGCATGGCCGTGGGTACAGCCGTTTTATTGAGGAGAAGAACGTCAAGCCCAAGCGAACGCGCTTAGGGCCGAGGGTGACATTGGATGATGAGCGTTGCGTGCTTTGCTCTCGATGCATTCGCTTTTGTGATGAAATTGCCAACGATAGCGTGCTGGGCTTCACGGACCGGGGCAGTTATTCAACGCTTACGTGCTTCCCGGGCAAAGAGCTGGCTAATAATTATTCTCTGAACACTGTGGATATTTGCCCGGTGGGAGCGCTGACGAGTACCGATTTCCGTTTCAAGATGCGGGTCTGGTTTCTCAAAGAGGTTAACAGCATCGACTTTGAAACCAGCGTAGGGGCCAACACTGTGGTTTCGGCTCGCGAGGGAAAGATCTATCGAGTGACTCCGCGGAGAAACGACGAAGTTAACGATACCTGGATAACGGACTCGGGACGCGAATTATATAAGATCGTGGAAGCGGAAGATCGACTAGCTGTTTGCTCGATCGCTGGGAACGAGGTGCCGGCAACTGAGGCGATCGCTAGAGCGAGCGAGATCCTTCAGGAGGGCGGCGTCGCCATCGTCGGCTCAGGCCAGAGCAGTGTGGAAGAGCAGTTCGTCCTCAAGGCGCTTGCGAAATCGGCCAACGCCAGTAGGGTCGATCTGGTTGCTAGATATGGGGAAGATGATGGCCTGCTTATGTCTGTGGATCGGAATCCCAATGTTCGCGGCGCTTTAGTAACGGGCTTGATCGATACATTGCCCGAGGAACGGCTCGATGAACTGGGTTCCAAAATCGATAGCGGAGAAGTGAAGACCGTATTTTCGGTCAAGGAAGATTTAATCGACGCGGGGCTGTCCGACGAGTGCCTATCTAAAGTTACGATCGTCTACTTGGGAACGCATCGAAATGCGACTTCCGAGAAAGCTGACGTAGTCTTGGCGGGACTGACCCAGTTCGAAAAATCCGGCTCGGTCATTAATCAGCAGTTCCGTATCCAAAAATTTAATCGTGTCGTGCCGGGTCCCCGAGGATGCATAGAAGATCTGTATGCCCTGGCCACCATAATAGCGAACATCGAGAATGAAACATTCCCCTCTACTGTCGGCTCCATTTGGACGCAGATCGCTGGCGAGATCAGCCAATTGGCGGAACTGAGTTTCCAATCTCTACCCGACCAGGGCAAAGTTCTGGATAGCAGCGCTTTTGAACATCTGCCCTTTCGGGAAGGAAAGTCTTTACACTTCGAACCGAAGCAGGAAGCGGTCGCCGCTGAATAGCGAGCCTCGAGCCCTATGGAATTGAATCCCATCATTGTTAAAATCGTTTACGCCTCGATCGTAGTTGTCGTAATCATGACGTTGTGCGCGTACGCCGTGCTGGCCGAACGCAAAATTTCGAGCTGGATTCAAGGTCGAGTGGGGCCGAACAGGACCGCCCTGCCGATTATCGGTGGAATACCCATCATAGGGCCTTTCTTAACGAGACTGGGCATTTTCCAGCCGCTGCCAGACGGATTGAAATTCCTTTTCAAAGAAGACGTGGTGCCCGCCCATGTTAACAAATTCTACTTCATCATGGCTCCGGTTCTGTCCTTGGTGCCCGCTCTGACTACGGTAGCTGTTGTACCGTTCGGACAGTTTGTTACGGAGGCTGGTGAAGTAATCCCGCTGGTACTGGCAAACGTCAATGTGGGCTTGCTCTTCCTTTTTGCCATTTCATCGCTCGGCGTTTATGGCGTGGTGCTTGCAGGTTGGTCATCGAATTCCAAATACCCGTTTCTAGGCGGTATCCGGGCCTCCGCTCAAATGATTTCCTATGAGCTGGCTATGGGAGTGTCCGTGCTTCCGGTATTGATGTGGGTGAATGCTCCGGGAAGAGAGGGAACGATGAACTTATTCGATATCGCCCAGGCTCAAAACGGATTCTGGTTCGCTATGTGGATGCCGGTGTCGGCGATCATTTTTCTCGTGTGCCTGTTTGCGGAAACGAATCGACTGCCTTTCGATATGGCCGAGTCGGAGACGGAGTTGGTGAGCGGATTCCACACGGAGTATAGCTCTTTCAAATTCGGCCTCTTCTTCGTAGGCGAGTATGCCCACATGATTATCGGGTCCTGCGTTTTTACTTTGCTCTTTCTCGGCGGATGGAACCCGCTTCCTTTCGTGACCTTGGAAACGCTAGGCATGGATAAAGGCATTCTCGGAGCTGCTTTATCAGTTGGCATCTTCCTTGGCAAGATGTGCGCCATGATGTTCTTCTTCATGTGGATACGCTGGACGCTTCCAAGATTCCGCTACGATCAAGTTATGCGATTGGGTTGGTCTACGCTACTGCCATTATCGATCGCCAACTTGGTAGCCTATGCCCTAATAATATTTTATTTGGATACAGGCTTATAGACCCTAGATAGAGAGACCGCCGCTCAACGCCAACTTCAAGCATCACAAATATGTCGATTGTAATAAAAAGAAAGCCACTGACTTTGATGGAGAAACTCTATCTTCCGGAGATTGCCAGGGGGCTTTCCACTACGTTTCGCAGGATCTGGGAAAAACCGGTTACGCTGGAGTATCCCGAGCAGAGGCCGACGATTCCGGAAGGCTATCGAGGCGTGCCTACTTTAGTCAAAGATCCCGAAGGCCGGGAGAAGTGCGTTTCTTGTCAGCTCTGCGAGTTCGTTTGTCCCCCCAAAGCGATACGTATTACGCCTGGAGAAATACCGGAGGATAGCGACTATGTTCATGTGGAAAAGGCTCCCAAGGAGTTCGATATCGACATGCTTCGCTGTATTTATTGCGGAATGTGTCAGGAAGTATGCCCGGAGGAAGCCATATGGTTGCAAAACCAGTTTTCCATGTCCGGTTACACGCGGAAAGAAATGGTAAACAACAAGGAAAAGCTCTACGAGCTCGGCGGCACGCTTCCCGACGAGCACTTCAAATGGAAGAAGAAAAAGGAAGCCGCTAAAAAGGGAGACGGGCATCACTAGAACGAGAGGGTCGCGCGATACACGATAAGCATGACGGACGTTTTCTTTTACATATTCTCAACCGCAGCCCTAGCGGCCGGCGTAGGCGTGGTCGTTAGTCGGAACACAGTCAATGGAGCGATGTTCCTCATAGGAACCTTTCTCAGCATGGCGGCCATGTTTGTGCTGCTAGAAGCCTACTTCCTTGCGGTCATTCAAGTACTGGTGTATGCGGGAGCCGTGATGGTGCTCTTCCTTTTCATCATAATGCTCCTGGATGTGAGGGAATCCGCTGCTAAGAAAACAAGTGTCTACACCTGGGTGGCGAGTATCGTCGGACTAGCCATTTTGATCGTAGGGGCCGTATCGATTGTTTCGGCCGAATCGATAAAAACGAAGGCGGCTGCACTTCCGGAGCCTAGCGGCGCCAGTCTCAAGCCTTTTGGCTACGAGCTTTTCACGACTTACTTGCTACCCATGCAAGTAACGGGATTCCTGCTTTTGATCGCCATGATAGGAGTGATCGCCTTGAGCAAAAAACTGGATACAGATGGAGCGGCAAAATGATCGGGCTCGAACACTATATTATTGTCAGCAGCCTGTTATTTTCCATCGGCTTTTTCGGAGTGCTCCTTCGGAAAAATACGCTGGTGATATACATGTGCCTCGAGCTGATGTTGAATGCCGCGAACTTGGCCCTAGTTGCATTCTCGCGATACCACGGAGGGATGGGGGGCAACGTATTCGTCTTTTTCACCATTACCGTAGCGGCAGCAGAGGTGGCTGTCGGCCTAGCCATAATCGTGGCGCTGTTTCGAAAACGGCAAACTGTGGAGGTCGAAGAGTTAAACGCACTTAAGAATTGATGGGTTCAGAATTATACGCATACGGATTGCTGGCGATCCCCTTGTTTTCCGCTACAGCGATCGCTTTCTTTTTTCGCAGGAGCGGCGGTATCGCGACGGGCGTTTCGATCGGAGCGGCAGCCCTCATATTGGCGACGGCGTTGCATCTGATATTCAAGGTCGACAATTTCGAATACAATGCATCCTGGATCGAAATCGGCTCGTTTAGTGTCGATTTCGGTTTCCTGATCGACGATCTGGCCAAGCTAATGCTCTTCGTCGTAGCATTTGTCGGATTCCTTGTACATGTATTCAGCTATGGATACATGAAAGATGATCCGGATCGGGCCCGATTTTTTGGCGGGCTGTCGATCTTCATGTTCTCCATGCTCGGTCTTGTGATGGCTAGCGGATTGGTGACGCTTTTCATCTTTTGGGAACTGGTGGGATTCAGTTCCTACATGCTAATCGGATTTTATCTGGATAAGCCCAGCGCGGCAGCCGCTTCAAAGAAGGCGTTCATCGTAAACCGAGTGGGGGACTTCGGTTTTCTAATTGGAATCGTGATGGTGTTTTCCTACTTCGGCACTTTCAGTCTTTCTTCTTTAGCGGGTGAATTCCACGAGGATGCATCCCTTTTGGATTCCGCCTCAGTGACGGCTATCGGATTGCTTCTTTTTTGCGGCACGGTTGGAAAGTCTGGCCAGTTGCCATTGCACGTCTGGCTTCCAGACGCGATGGAAGGCCCCACGCCTGTTTCTGCCTTGATCCATGCGGCAACCATGGTCGCCGCTGGCGTATTTCTTTTGTGCCGCACTGGATTTTTGATGACGGCTGATGCCTTGCAGGTGATTACTTGGGTAGGCGTAGCAACGGCTCTGGTTGCCGGATTCACGGCTATCGCCCAACGAGACATCAAAAAGATCCTAGCCTATTCGACCGTATCGCAGCTTGGCTATATGGTAGCCGCTTTTGGTCTAGGTAGCCTGGTGGCTCTGGGTGGTGGAGAAAGCCATGGGCACGCAATAGTCACCGGAGGCGTCGCGGCAGCTATGTTTCACCTGACGACACACGCATTTTTCAAGGCCCTGCTTTTCCTTGGTTCAGGTTCCGTGATCCATGCCTGCCACCATGAGCAAGATATTTTTCGTATGGGTGGATTGAGAAATCGGATGCCGATCACCTTTTGGACCTTCACGATCGCATTGGCGGCTTTGATTGGAACGCCATTCATTACCGCGGGATTCTATTCCAAGGATGCCATCTTGGCTCTAGCTTATCAACAGAGCTCGCCAGCGTTTTTCTGTCTGGTCTTAGGAGCCGTGTTAACCGCCTTCTACATGATCCGCCTTTGGAAAATCGCTTTTCTTGGGAGTCCGAAATCTGAATCAGCCGAGCATGCCAAAGAAAATAGCCTAGTAATGACGATTCCGCTATGCTTGCTGGCGATCGGATCAGTTTTAGGAGGCTTTGTATGGGCGTATCCTCGAGCGTTGAAGCCCATTATCGAGGTGGGAGAGAGCGTCGCTCACGGCGAACACCACACGGTCGTCGCAATCTTCAGTGTCGTTGCCTGGACGGTCGGTCTTGTCGGGGCCTGGCTCATTTATCGGGGCGGGGCGGAAAAGGATAGTCTAGAATCGTCGGCGAAACCTGTGTATCGGGTTCTCAATGAAAAGTTCTATTTTGATCAGGTTTACGATTGGTATGTCGCCAAGGTACAGCAACCCGTAGCCATGACGCTGCACTTCTTGGAGCAAATCGCTCTTTCCGGGCTTATTATTCGCGGCATGGCGGGAGTAGCTGGCTTGATTGGAATCGGTTTGCGCTCCTTGCATGTCGGTAGCCTTCACAATTACGTGTATTGGTTTATTGGAGGCCTTGTACTTTTTTGGGTTTTGGCTATAGGTATTTTCTAACGGTTCGGGATGTCCTCTAGATTCATTTTATGAACGATTTCGCTTCACTAGTTCACTACTCCATAGCCGTCCCGCTCGTTTTGGCTTTCATCACTTTGTGGGCGAAGAATTGGGGTCGGCCCGCCGTGCAGATTGTAGCGGTAGCGGGATTCGCCATTCCTCTGATCTTATCATTGTTCGCCTGGATTGCCTACAATCCTGCCGAGCCAGGCGGATACGCGTTTGTCAGCAATTTGGATACAGGTTTGAGTCTTATTGGAATTAGTCTGCATCTAGGATTGAATGGCGTTAGCCTGCCCTTGTTTGTCATGGCCGCCACCGTAGGATTGGCAGCAGGGCTGTACGCTGCTCAATCGAAAGCGGATAACCTGCACCGATATCTTTTCTGCTTGCTCGTCATGCATGCAGGCCTGATGGGGGTCTTTGCCTCAATTGATATCTTCTTTTTCTACTTTTTCCACGAGCTAGCGTTGATTCCTACCTTTATCATGGTGGGAATTTGGGGAGGCCGGGATCGTAATTACGCGGCGATGAAGATGACGATTTATCTGACGCTGGGGGCCATGCTTTCGCTTGTCGGCCTGATCGCCATTTACGTAAAGAGCGGGGCGGGATCGTTCGACTTGATCACGCTTAAGGCTCATCTGGCCGAGGCCCCGTTGGCCGAGTCCATCCAAAACTACGCTTTTGGTTTGCTGCTTTTCGGGTTTGGAATCCTCGTTTCCCTTTGGCCATTGCACACCTGGGCTCCACTAGGGTATGGGGCAGCTCCCAGCTCGGCAGCCATGCTGCATGCTGGTGTACTTAAAAAATTCGGTCTCTATGGTTTGATACAAGTGGCCATTCCTTTGCTGCCAAGTGGCGTTAGCCTCTGGGAGGGCTGGATCGTTTGGCTGGCTCTAGGCAATGTGCTGGTTGTCGGTTTTATTGCCATGGCCCAAAAGGATTTGAAACAGCTTATTGGTTACAGCTCTGTTATGCACATGGGTTATGCTTTTCTGGGTATCGCGGCCATGAGCGTTCTCGGAGTGGGTGGCGTAGTTATAATGATGGTAGCTCACGGACTAACCGTGGCCCTGCTGTTCATGCTTTCTACGATGGTACACCATCGCACGCAAACATTCGAGATTGGCGAAATGGGAGGACTAGCGAAAAAGGCTCCAGTGTTAGCCGCGTTTTTCGTTTGCGCGATGATGGCGAGTATCGGTTTGCCGGGGCCCGGACTGGCCAACTTTTGGGGAGAGATTTCCATTTTCATGGCGGTCTACGAATTCAAGAACTGGCTCATTTTCGCTATAGTCGCGGGCATCGTTATCTCGGCGGTTTATGGATTGAGAGCTATCGCTGGCGTTTTCTTCGGGAAAGAGTCGGATGAGTTCGTCGAGTCGCAGAAAGAGGTCTCGGTGGTCGATATGAGTTGGAGTGAACGCGTCCCCGCCTTGATCTTGATCATCCTGCTGTTTTTCGTCGGCTTCTTTCCCAAGACGATCACGGAGTCGCTCAACGATTCCCTTGAGCTGGAACCCGTATACGCGAGCGAAAAGCGATAGCGACTTGAAGATACCTGAATAGCACACGTAATGTCCACCGAATACCTACAACAAATAGTGGAATCGAATAGCTGGGGAGCCATCGGGCCGGAGTTGGCCTTGGGTATTCTCGCCTTGCTGCTGCTTGGCCTCGAGATTGTCCTTCCTAAAGTCGCTCATGGAGTGATCCCCCGCGTCGCGGTAATTGGGCAACTGGCGATATTAGTTAGTCTCATTTGGGGAGGCATGAGCGATGTTGCGGTAGGCGAAGCTTTTGGCGGCATGATCCGCTTCGATGAAACAGGGCAAGTTTTCCGTATCTTTTTTCTAATCACATCTGTATTGGTGAGCTATCTTGGAATCGTTAGTCTCGATCGAAAGACGCTTCCTCAGGTCGAATATTTCCACATATTGCTAGTGGTAACGGCGGCCTTAATGCTGCTGGCTCAGGCAAACCACTTTGTAATGCTCTTCGTTGCGTTGGAAACCGCGACGGTGGGTTTCTACATCTTGGTGAGCTATTTTAGGGATACCGTGGTCTCTTTAGAGGCGGGCTTGAAGTATCTGATCATGGGCGCCCTTAGCTCGGCGATCCTGCTTTTCGGTATCGTTCTTCTGTATGGAGCGGGAAGCAATCCGGCCTTAATGGCGAGCAGCACGGATCCCATGAATTTCGGGAATCTCTCCCGATTTTTGTCAGCTAATCAGGCGGATACGCTAGGGCTATTGGGCATGCTCTTGGTCCTCTCGGGAATCGCTTTCAAGATCGGTGCATTTCCCTTTCAAATTTGGGTCCCAGATGTTTATCAGGGAGCTCCCACTCCAACGACAGCCCTTTTAGCGATTGCCTCGAAAGCGGCGGGATTCGCCATGCTCATGCGTCTAGTTGACGTTTTTGATCCGATCGGCGATTGGATGTATCCGCTTCTTTCGGCTCTGGCTATTTTGACGATCCTGTTTGGAAATTTGGCTGCCCTGACTCAACGGAATCTCAAGCGACTTATGGGTCTATCGGGAGTCTCGCATGCTGGATTTCTCTTGCTGGGAGTTATCGCCAGCCGAACGGTTGAGTGGGCCGGTACGGCAGTGATGTTTTATCTGTTTGCCTATCTGCTGGCGTCCATTGCGGTTTTCGCGGTGATGGCTCACATCGATGGGGCCGGCGATTCGGAGTTGAGTCTGGACGATCTCGGAGATTTGGCCAAACGGAATGGTTTTCTCGGTTTGGCTCTGGCAGTAGGTGTCGGATCTTTGGCCGGGATTCCGCCATTAGCTGGATTTATCGGCAAGCTTTTGATTTTTGTGGCCGCTTTTCAAGCGGAGCAGTATGGCCTCTTAGGTGTTGCTGTTGTTGGAGTTGTGATCTCGATCTACTACTATTTTGGCATCATCAAGGCCGCGTTTTTCGAAGCGTGGCGATTTAGCGAAGATGAAGACGAAGGAAGAGAGGAACCGGTGCCGGGAGCTCGACTAGGTTTCTTCGGTAAGGTAGCTATCGTCGCTGTGGTTGCGGGAACGATCGTTATAGGATTTTACCAAGCGCCGTTGAGTAGCATGCTGGCAGGCGGGTAGCCATTTTTCCGGTCGTATCGCCCGAAGATTTCAGGTAGACAGACTTTCCGATTCCTTTTGAGTCGCGGTTGGTGTACAGAGTACTCGTGTTATTGATGCGTCATATTGTAGCAGCTTTAGTAGTCGCCACACTGGTGATCACCTCATGCTGGGGAGCGAATTTACGGGTAGACGCTTCCAAGACCGTAAAGCCGCAATCCCTTCAATTGAAGAAGCTGAATACCGAGAAGAATTCCTTTTTACAGCAGAAGCGGTATTCTGCGAATCGACTAAAATTCGGCCGTTCTCGCTATCAAGGCATAAAGAAGACGCCTTCGATAAATAAAGCGTCGGATTCCATCAGCAAACTTAGCCAAGCCAGCACAAGCATAGGCCAGAAAAATTCCATGAGCCAGCCGCGACTGCTGGACCAGGTAATCAAATCATCGGATGCCTTCGAAAAGGCCTACCATGAAGCGCTTACTTTGGAGCTTTCCAAACGGGCTGCCGCTCAAGTAGAGAAGTCGAAAATCAAGAAGAAGAAGGTCAGTCAAAGGGACATAAATCGCGATGCTAAGGCCCGGCTGGGAAACGAAGAGGGTTTCCGAATCCAGCGGTCAGTCGAGAAAATTAAGTGATCGGGGATTCGTCGACGGCTGACTTATACCATTTCCCAAAAAGAATGAGTAAATGGTACAATTAATTAGGCTTCGTTGCGAATTTTTTCTTTCGCCGCCTCGCAGTCGTCTTCAATGCGTCGTTTCTCGCTAGAAATCTGCTTACGAATCGCCCCTGCCTCCTGCATATCGCCTTTAGAAATGGCATCGCCCAGTTTTTGCTTGAGGAAAATTTCCCGTTCAGCCGCCTTGGCCCGGTATTTTTCGTCAATCTCGGCCAAAGCTTTTTTCTGGTCTTCCGAAAGAGGTTTCTCTTGCGGCTCTTCGCTGTTCAAGCGCTCCATGGCTAGTTCGTAAGCGGATTTCATAATGGGGTAGCAGTACCAGCTTTTTCCGGAATTGCAATCAATCTAAATAATACCGGCAGCGAGGCAAAGGCTGGCATACGATACGGGAAACAGGGCCAGCCATCGGATGCGAAAATTCCAAGCGCGGTTGTATCCATAAAAGAAAAATACGAGTAGCGCTAGAGCTAGTCCGAAAAGTATGGATGGCGAAGGATCCGAGAAACGGATGTGTGTGTAGCCCAACCTATCGATAGGTTCCAGGAAATTTTGCATCGTCCAGATAATCAAGTGGGCAGCATGATTGAACAGAATCGAAATGGGAGACAAGAATAGCGTCGCGAAAGCGAGAGAAAGAAATCCGGATATGATGGCCAAGGAAGCCAAGGGAAGCATTATTACATTGGCAAACACTCCAAAAATAGAAAC
>Ga0181593_10000843_pt1 | contig 27341 bp, 23 predicted proteins | sample 071ome_19_FD_133756 | JGI IMG/M metagenome (GOLD analysis project Ga0181593, IMG submission 133756) | Coastal salt marsh microbial communities from the Groves Creek Marsh, Skidaway Island, Georgia - 071413AT metaG (megahit assembly) | ecosystem: Environmental > Aquatic > Marine > Intertidal...
ATGATGGACGCGTTTGGGTGCCTAGAAAGAAAGGTGATGATCGTCACCCTAATGATATTCCGGAGGAGGAGCGTTTCTATTACCTTGAAGAAAAATACCCAAGTTTTGGGAACCTCGTACCCAGAGACGTAGCCTCTCGAAATGCGAAAATAGTTTGCGACCAAGGTTTGGGAGTAGGAGAAACTGGTTTGGCGGTATATCTCGATTTCCGTGATGCCATTGCTCGAGATGGAGAGGATGTGATATCGGCTAAATACGGAAACCTTTTCGATATGTATGAAAATATCGCAGGTGAAAATCCCTATAAGCAGCCGATGAGAATATTCCCAGCCGTACACTATACCATGGGTGGGCTTTGGGTTGATTACAATCTTATGACAACAGTACCAGGGCTATTTGCTACCGGTGAGGCTAACTTCTCTGATCATGGGGCCAATAGGTTAGGTGCAAGTGCATTGATGCAGGGTTTATCCGATGGTTATTTCGTACTTCCTAGTACCATTGGTAACTATTTAGCCGATATCAAACCCGGAACACGCTATGGTACCGATCATGATGCCTTTGAACAGGCAGCTAAAGAAGCCCAAGAAAGCATCGATCGACTGTTGAATATTAAGGGTAAACGTACCATCATCGATTTCCACCGAACACTTGGGAGAATTGTGTGGGATAAGATTGGTATTTCCCGAACCAAAGAAGGTCTTGAACAAGCCATTGAGGATATCCGGAGTCTTCGAGAAGAGTTCTGGACCAATGTGTATGTACCGGGTGAAAAAGCCAATTACAATAAGTATTTGGAATTTGCAGGCCGGGTAGCTGATTTCTTTGAATTAGCCGAACTTATGGCCATGGATGCCCTAGATCGTAATGAGTCTTGTGGATGTCACCTAAGAGAGGAGTTTCAAACCGAAGAAGGTGAAGCTATCCGTAATGACCAAGACTATGCCTATGTCTCGGCATGGGAATTTAAAGATAGAAATGGGGTCCTAGAAGAAGCCCTACACAAAGAAGATTTAAATTTTGAATTTGTTGAGCTAAAGCAACGTAGTTACAAATAAGAGGACCTTTTATGAGTACAAATATGACTATTCATCTGAGATACTGGCGCCAAAGTGGACCTACTGCCAAAGGATATTTCGAAGACCGAACGCTAGATACGGTTAATGAGCATATGTCCTTTTTGGAAATGCTAGACGTACTAAATGAAGAGCTTCAACTCGAAGGAAAAGATCCGGTTGAATTCGATTATGATTGTCGTGAGGGAATCTGTGGATCATGTAATCTGGTCATTAATGGCCAAGCGCATGGACCTAAAAAAGGGACCGCTTGTTGTCAGCTACATATGCGGAATTACTCCGATGGAGATCACATTACCATTGAACCGCCAAGAGCGGCAGCATTCCCTGTAATTAAAGATTTAGTGGTTGATCGCTCGGCTTTTGATCGAATTATTGAAGCCGGAGGATACGTTTCGGTGAAAACAGGATCTGCTCAAGAAGCGAATGCTATTCCCATTCAAAAAACCGATGCCGATTTGGCCTTTGATTATGCCGCATGTATTGGGTGTGGTGCCTGTGTGGCCGCATGTCCTAATGCTTCGGCTTCTTTGTTTACCAGTGCTAAGATTTCTCATCTTGCTCATGTTCCTCAAGGTGAGGTTGAACGTAGCAGACGAGTGGTCGCCATGGTAGAACAAATGGAGGAAGAAGGCTTTGGTGATTGCTCAAACTTTGGGGAATGCGAAGCGGTATGCCCGAAAGAAATTTCGATTTCAGCTATTGCCGATATGCGAAGAGATTATGCGAAAGCGGTCTTTTCTGGTTCGTAAACTAAGCTAGTTTGTGAAATTAGTTAGTTTGTGAAATTAGTTAGTTTGTGAACTAAGCTAGTTCGTGAAAATACTTGTAGGCGTATTACTTGAGACCTTTTTATTCAGGTGCAGAAAAGGCTTTGAGATACCTGATTAACTAGCCATAAAGCGGAAGAGCTGTGGATGCTCGTTCACGTACTCAAAACTGAGCTGTTTTTCTTTCATTCGTTCAATGAGTGGGTCGATATCCTCTTTGAATTTCAACTCCAAGCCAATGAGTGCGGGACCTAAATCTCGGTTGGTTTTCTTGGAGTATTCAAAATAGGTGATATCGTCATTGGGCCCTAATACTTCAGCTAAAAACTCTTTAAGGGCACCAGCACGTTGAGGAAAGTCTACAATAAAGTAATGCTTAAGGCCCTCATACATGAGTGAACGCTCTTTAATTTCTGCCGTTCGCATAATGTCGTTATTGCTACCACTGAGCACGCAGATTACATTTTTACCTTTTATCTCATCTTTATAGTCGTCTAAGGCAGCAATGGATAAGGCCCCCGCAGGTTCGACCACAATGGCTTGTTCATTGTAGAGTTCTAAAATAGTGCCACACACTTTTCCTTCGGGAACCGTACTTACCTTGTCGAGAACTTTAGAACATATGTCATAGGTGTATTTACCAACTTTCTTTACCGCTGCTCCATCTACAAATTTGTCGATTTCTTCCAAAACGACCACATGTCCCGCTTCTATGGAGCGTAACATAGCAGGTGCTCCCTCGGGTTCAATACCTATGATTTTAGTTTTTGGGGAGTAGTGTTTGATGTAGGTGCCAATGCCTGCCGACAAACCACCTCCACCCACAGGTGCGATGATATAATCGATATTGAAGTCAGCATCCTCCCATATTTCTTTACCTACAGTACCTTGACCCGCAATAATTTTGGGATGATCGAAAGGGGGGATGAATGCCGCCTGCGTGTGTTCACAAAATTCTTTGGCACGAGCAAAGGCATCATCGAACGTGTCGCCGTCTAAAACCACCTCAACATATTCCCGTCCAAAAAGCTTTACCTGATGTACTTTTTGTTCAGGAGTCGTGACGGGAATAAAAATCGTGCCTTTGATTTTCTTTTTGCGACATGCAAATGCAACACCCTGTGCGTGATTTCCTGCGCTAGCACACACCACTCCATTTTGTATATCTGATTCGGGAAGAGATTGAATCATGTTGTACGCTCCTCGAATTTTATAGGAACGCACAACTTGAAGGTCTTCCCGTTTTAACCAGATATTTGCTTGGTACTGTTCGGATAGTAATTCGTTATAGACCAATGGTGTATGATGTGCAATGCCCGATAATTCTTGGGCCGCATGATCAATGTCCAATACACTTAGGTGTGCATTTGGAGCATCGCTTACTACTTGGTCTAGATCTGTACTAATAGGTGAATCCAACAGTATGGTCTGTGATTAGTTGTTTTCTGGGCGTAAGGTTCGAACCGTTTTACCTGCCTGCCACATTTCGGAGTCTCGTAATTCCGCTAATTCGACTTCTAACTTTTCTCGGTAATCCGATTTACTATTCGAATCTATGGACTTTTGAGCTTCGTTACCAGTAGCTACTTCATGGTATAACTCTTCGAATACAGGTTGGGTCGCATCTTTGAATTTTTTCCACCAGTCTAAGGCTCCACGCTGAGCAGTGGTTGAACAGTTGGCATACATCCAGTCCATACCATTTTCAGCTACCAAAGGCATGAGTGACTGGGTAAGCTCTTCAACGGTTTCATTGAATGCTTCCGAAGGGCTGTGACCGTTGGCACGCAATACTTCATACTGTGCAGCAAAAATTCCTTGAATGGCTCCCATCAAGGTGCCACGTTCACCTGTTAAATCCGAGTACACTTCTTTTTTGAATGTGGTAGGGAAGAGATAGCCTGAACCAACTCCAATACCCAAAGCCACCACGCGATCTTTTGCATGACCGGTACTATCTTGGAAAATAGCGTAGCTAGAATTCAGGCCTCTACCTTCTAAAAACATTCTTCTTAGCGAAGTTCCAGAACCTTTGGGAGCGACTAAAATCACATCAACATCCTGAGGTGGTACAATGCCCGTTCGCTCGTTGAACGTTACACCAAAACCATGTGAAAAATAGAGGGCTTTACCAGGGCTTAGGTGTTTTTGGACGGTTGGCCATAAGGCAATTTGACCAGCATCTGATAACAAGAACTGTAGGATGGTTCCTCGCTCACAAGCTTCTTCTAACTCGAATAATGTTTCTCCTGGAACCCAACCATCGGCCACGGCTTTGTCCCAAGTCTTGGATTCTTTGCGCTGTCCAACGATTACGTTGAATCCATTATCTCGAAGGTTTAATGCCTGCCCAGGTCCTTGAACCCCGTAACCAAGAATGGCAATGGTTTCGTCTTTGAGGGTTTCTATTGCTTTAGCGAGTGGAAATTCTTCTCGTGTTACGACTTCTTCTTCAACTCCGCCGAAATTTAATAATGCCATGTTATATGCTGTTTAGTTAGTGAGTGTGTTTGAATATACTATTTTCTTGTACAGGGTACAGTTAAGATTCATGCTGTTGCAACATGCTTTCGATGTCTTTACCAGGGCCAAATTGCTGTCGTGCCACCGCTATTCTGCCCGATCGAACGAACTCTTTGATGCCGTAGGGTTCTAATTCGTCGAATAAGGCTTTGGTTTCACGTCTGTATCCGGACTTTTCAATGACTACAAATTCCTTTTCTATGGTTAAAAACCGAGCATTGTGTTCTCGTACTATCCGTTCAACTTCTAAACCATTAGTGAGTGTTTCCGTGGCAATTTTATAGAGTGCGAGTTCCTGTTGAACCACTTCTTTTTTCTTATAAAAATCTGCTTTCAGTACCTCGACTTGTTTTTCGATTTGTTTCACCACTTTTACCACTTGCTCTTCGGTTTCTGTAACCGCAATGGTAAATCGGTGAATACCCGGAATCTCACTTTCCGAAGTAGTGAGGCTTTCCAAGTTGATCTTACGTTTGGTAAAGGTAGTCGTTATACGATGCAGCAAACCCACTTGGTTTTCTGTGTATACGGTAATGGTGAATTCTTGTTTTTCCATCCTGGTCACTCCAATCTGATTTCTGCTACTCCGCTCCCAGATGGTACCATCGGGAAGACATTATTTTCTTTTCCTACCATGACCTCTAAAAAGTAGGAGCCTTCCGATGTTATAAACTCGGTAAGTGCTTCATCCAATTGATCGCGATGGGTCACTTGGTTGGTTTTCATACGGAATCCTTTAGCCAACTGTTGAAAGTCGGGATTAATCATTTCCGTAGATGAATATCGCTTGTCAAAAAAGAGTTGCTGCCATTGGCGAACCATTCCTAGGAATTCATTATTGAGCAATAGTACTTTTACTTTTGCTTGGGTTTGATGGATGGTGGCCAATTCTTGTATGGTCATTTGCAAACCTCCATCACCCACTACGCAGACCACTGTACGATCAGGTGCGCCCAAGGCGGCACCTAAGGCGGCCGGCAGGCCAAAGCCCATGGTGCCCAGTCCACCAGATGTGATGTTACTTTTTGAGCGAACAAATTCGGCATATCTACAGGCCACCATTTGATGTTGCCCCACATCGGTTACAATAATGGCGTCGCCACCGGTCTTTTCATTTAGAATATGGATTACTTCTCCCATGCTTAGTACATCGTGCTTGGGATGTAATTCTTCCTGAATCACCTTTTCATGCTCCAGGTCATCACAGGCTTTAAATCGCGCTAGCCAATCGGCATGAGAGTTTGGTTGAAGAAGTTCGGTGATTAAAGGGAGTGTCTTCTTGGCATTACCCATAACTGGAATATGAGCATACACATTTTTGTTAATTTCGGCGGGATCAATTTCAAGATGAATCACTTTAGCCTGTTTGGCATATTTGGATAAATTTCCCGTCACTCGATCATCGAAGCGCATACCCACAGCAATAAGAACATCACACTCATTGGTAAGTAAGTTAGGGCCATAATTTCCATGCATACCCAACATTCCCACATTCAATGGGTGCTCGGTTTCGAGAGCCGATAAACCCAAAATGGTCCATGCTGCGGGAAGGTTTGCTTTTTCGATGAATTGTCTGAATTCCTCTTCGGCATTGGCGAGGATGACTCCTTGTCCAAATAGAACAAATGGACGCTCAGCTGAGTTAATGGCGTCGGCCGCTTCTTTTATTTTATCGAGATAAATAGTGGGTTCTTCTCGATAACTTCGAATGAAATTACATGCTTGGTAACTAAAATCTAATTGTTGAAACTGTGCATCTTTGGTAATATCGATAAGTACAGGCCCTGGACGTCCGCTTCGAGCAATATAGAAGGCTTTTGCCAAGGCCGACGGAATCTCTTCTGCGGAAGTTACCTGGTAATTCCATTTGGTTACGGGCATGGATATACCTATAACGTCTGTTTCTTGGAAAGCGTCACTACCCAGTAGGGCAGAAGGTACTTGACCGGTTATACAGACCAAGGGAGTGGAGTCGATTTGAGCGTCTGCAATCCCGGTGATCAAATTGGTGGCACCTGGACCGGAAGTAGCCAAACAGACCCCTACTTTACCACTTGCACGAGCATAACCCTGTGCGGCATGAATGGCCCCTTGCTCATGACGGGCAAGTACATGGTGTAATTTATCTTGATAGTCATATAGGGCATCATAGACCGGCATAATAGCTCCACCGGGATAGCCAAAAGCAATATCTACTCCTTCGGCGAGCAATGAACGTACCACGGCTTCTGCACCCGTAATGGTGGCTTGAGCCGATGGACTTTTATTTTCTTTGGGTTGAAGGTCGAGAGTAGCCATAATGATAGGTTTGTCGGCGTTTAAATTGATACAGAGTTAAAATTCATCCGTGGTACAGCCTTTGGATGCCGTGGATACGGTGCGAGCATATTTATAAAGTGTACCGTTACTTGCTTTGAGTGCGGGGGCATTCCAAGTAGCTCTTCTCGCTTGAATGTTCTCTGGGCTTAGTTGAACCTGAATGCTATTGGTTTCTGCATTGATGTGGATAATATCTCCATTCTGAACCAATGCTATAGTTCCACCCACTTGGGCTTCGGGGGTTACATGCCCGACCACAAATCCATGAGAGCCGCCAGAAAAGCGACCATCGGTAATCAGAGCGACTTCTTTACCTAGACCTGCACCCATAATGGCCGAGGTAGGTTTTAACATTTCAGGCATACCTGGCCCACCTTTTGGGCCCACGTAACGAATAACGATTACTTCTCCTTTTTGGACCATTCCGTTTTCAATTCCATCATTAGCCTCTTCCTCGCTGTTAAACACGCGCGCAGGCCCTGAAAAACTAAGTCCTTCTTTACCTGTTATTTTGGCAACGGCCCCTTCCTCTGCAAGGTTGCCATAGAGAATCTGAATGTGCCCCGTGGCTTTAATTGGTTGTGTAAGGGGGAATACCACCTTCTGCTTTTCGAAATCTAGAGGGGCAATTTCAGCTAAATTCTCGGCTATCGTACGACCTGTTACACTGTATTCGTCACCATGTAGTAATCCCTCATCCAGCATGGTTCGCATAACGGCAGGAATACCTCCGGCTAAATGCAGATCTTCCATCACGTATTGACCACTTGGTTTTAAATCGGCAATAAATGGTGTGGTATCACTAATATGCTGCATATCTGCTAAGGAAAATGAAATATCTGCCGTGCGAGCTATGGCAAGAAGGTGCAAGACAGCGTTTGTAGAACCTCCCAAAAGTGTGATGAGTCTAAAAGCATTCTCAAGGGCTTTCTTGGTGACAATATCTCTTGGTTTGATGTCCTTTTGAAGAAGTTCGAACATCTGTGTACCTGCCGCTTCACATTCGACTACTTTATCGGCACTGTTGGCTGGATTTGAAGAATTGTAGGGTAGGGTCATGCCCATGGCTTCAATGGCGCTAGCCATGGTATTCGCAGTATACATTCCTCCACAGGCGCCAGGCCCGGGGCAGGCATGTTGTACAATTTCTTTAAATGTGGCGTCGTCAATGGCTCCGGAAACTTTTTGTCCCCAAGCTTCAAAGGCCGATACCACGTCTAATTTTTGACCGTTGTAATAACCCGGTGCAATGGTCCCACCATAGACCAATATACTAGGGCGGTTCACTCGAAGCATAGCCATTAGCGCACCTGGCATGTTTTTGTCGCAACCCACGATAGCCACCATCCCGTCATAGCTCATTCCTGTTACCACCGATTCCATGGAATCTGCGATTAAGTCTCGTGAGGGCAGTGAATATCTCATCCCGGATGTACCCATGGAAATACCATCGGAAATACCAATGGTATTGAAAATAAGTCCGTTCAACTTAGCATGTTCTACCCCTCGTTTTACATGCACAGCTAAATCGTTTAAGTGCATATTACAAGGGTTTCCCTCGAATCCTGTGCTTCCAATTCCCACAAATGCTTTCTCGAGATCGTTATCTTTTAAGCCAATGGCATGCAGCATTGCTTGTGCGGCGGGTTGAGACCCGTCTTGGGTAATTTGTTTTGAAAAACGGTTGATTTCTTTCATGGGTTCTGACTAATCCATTATCAAAAAAAAAGCCTTCCCTGTTTATGAGGAAGGCTTGTTTTGCATATGTTACAATCAATGCTAAACAGCGCTTCCCCATCGCTCAATGACGATGACCTCAATAATATTCACGATGGAAAGGCGCTGATTATTCAATGTTATTTTCTTTAATTCATGGGAAAGAACGAGTTATCCTTAGTGAATAGCAACTAATGAAACGGATAAATATTAATTATAAATGGAATGCCCAAGGCAGATTAATGCGGTTTACGGGCAGCAAATTTAGCTGAAATCACCTCTTGAACGCTTGTATGGTTCATTTTAGCCTCTAGCCATGATATGATATCCAAATACAGAAAGGCTCGTTTTTGAAAGGGTTTACTTTGAATTTTAATGAGCTCCGTATGCAATTTTTTAAACTTTCTTTGCAACTGCTCCTCGGAGGTATGGGGTAGAGCTCGAAGAAAGGAGAGCACTTCTTCTTGAACCGAATTCAGATCATCCATTTTACGAAGAAAACGATAGGTACTTCGGACCTGATATTGAACCAGTTGTTCATTTCCTAGCTCTATGTGGGCTATAAGAGTTAAAATACGGGCAAAACAATGCAAATCTTCTCGAAGATGTGGGTCGGGGTATTGAATGATATGCCCGAGGTGATGAATGCATTTATGCAAATCTCCCGCACCAAAATACAGACAGGCAATCTTGTAGTGAAACACCAGGATTCGATGGGAGTCTATTCGATAGTTCCACGTGTCCATTTGCTCGGTTAATGCCGGTATGAGTTGGGTGCCTTCCTCAAAATGACCATTCATGAAATAATGGTTAATCTGAGAAGTGTAATAATATTGCCAACCCAAGGTCTCCAAATTGGTATTACTTCGAGAGGGAGGGTGTTCTAGAAAGGTCTTAAGATTCTGCATCTCAATTTTATGGCGGTCATAGTGCCCAAGAATAAAGAGCGCTTCAAGAAGCACATGCATCCCCTTTAAATACCAAATAGGGTCGGCCTGTAACATGGCAGGGTGGTTGCGGAAATGGTCTACCCATTTTTGTGCATGCCGATATTGTGCCAAGAAGTCCTGAACAATTAGATTGTACCAGGCGTGCGATACCTGAAGGTAGAGTTGTTCATAGAAACCCATTTTTTCGGGTTGAATGGACGACAGAGCCTGTTCAAAAAAAGCGTGAATGCGTTCATAGTCGGCTTCGTTTCGTACATGTCCTGTTTTGATATATAAGCTGTAGAGCCGAAGTGCTAGGTTGGATAACTGATGATACTGTTCCTCCGATTTGAGCACTTCTTGAGTCTCTTCGATCAGATTGTCGGCCCGGTGATCAAAGCTTCTGGTGATGTACTGAGATTCAATTAACTTTTCAAATCCCAGTATTTCTGAACTCAGTGGTACCCTATGATGATCATGTGCCACTAACTTGGCTTTATCTAAAATTTTCAAGCTCTGTTTATACAGCCCCTTATCGTATAGAATTCGAGCATAATCAATTTGCTCCCTCAGCTGTATGTCGATATTGTGATTGGTGTAGTTTAGTCTCAGGCTTGTGAGTAATTGGCGATAAAGGTGCGCCTTTAAATTTGAAAGTTGGGTCTTTTTGACCCCCTCAAGTTTTTGTAGAATCAGATCTTCGTCATATTCTTTGGCCTTATCTATAGCGTCGAATAATTGAATGAATTTGGCTTCCTCCGAACTACTCCTGAGCGCATAGATTTTAAAGCTCCTCTTTTCTGCTTTTGAAAGAGATCGTATAAGTTGATATAAATAGTCGTTCGGCTGGTTGGCCATTGTATGAAATAAACCGCTTTTATTTTTTGTATTTGTAAGGTAATCAATACTTTAGAACAAAACCCATAGTAGCTAAATACTCTTGGGGGTTGTAATATAGTATGAATTCGGTTTCTTTACTTCTTTATCCTAGTAGGATTACCCATTATATTCGAGCATTAAGAACGTAACGTAATTGCCTTATTATGGCCCATAAGCAGATTCAGATTTTTGATACTACTCTCCGTGATGGCGAGCAGGTACCGGGATGTCAGTTGAACACCGATGAAAAAATAGAAATTGCTCGCGCATTAGAACAGCTCGGAGTGGATGTTATGGAGGTTGGATTTCCCATTTCAAGTCCTGGCGACTTTGAGTCTGTCTCCAAGATTGCAGCTATCATAAAGGATTCTACGGTGTGTGCATTATCCAGAGCGGTAGAAAAAGATATTGATGCGGCAGCTGAGGCGGTAAAACTTGCTCGAAGACCTAGGATACATACCGGAATCGGCACCTCTGATAGCCATGTGTTTGACAAACTTCGTACCACTCGCGAATCGGTAATTGAACGAGGGGTTGCGGCCGTTAAATATGCCAAACGTTACGTAGAGGATGTAGAATTTTATGCTGAAGATGCTGGTAGAACCGATAATGTGTATCTGGCTCAAGTGATTGAAGCGGTTATAGCTGCTGGCGCTACTGTGGTGAATATACCGGATACTACTGGATATTGTTTGCCATGGCAATACGGGGCAAAAATAAAGTACCTCAAAGAGCATGTTAAGGGCATAGACAAAGTTCATATTTCTACCCATTGCCATAATGATTTGGGCCTGGCAACCGCCAATTCAATTGCGGGTGTCGAGCACGGTGCTACGCAGGTTGAATGCACCATTAACGGTATTGGTGAACGTGCTGGTAATGCTTCTCTTGAGGAAGTGGTCATGATTTTACGACAGCACCAGGATTTGCATTTTGACACGCGCATACAATCCAAGAAACTGAAGTCCATGAGTGAGTTGGTTTCTACGAGAATGCGTATGCCTGTTCAACCCAATAAAGCCATTGTAGGGAGTAATGCTTTTGCGCACTCATCAGGGATTCATCAAGATGGGGTAATCAAAAGTAGAGAAACCTACGAAATAATCGACCCGCAAGAAGTGGGGGTTCATGAGTCTTCCATTGTGTTAACAGCCAGAAGTGGACGAGCTGCGCTTAAGTTTAGAGCCGAAAAATTAGGTTTTGAAATCGATAGGGAAGCTTTGGAACCCTATTACGAAGCCTTTTTGAGAATGGCCGATGAGAAAAAGGTTATTCAAGATCAGGATCTACTTACTTTATTTTCATCTTAGGCGCAAAAAACCCTATTATCTAGCCAAATTTTAACCATCACCAGAAAAGTTGTAGCACAGTCGTATGGGAAAAACCCTTTTTGAAAAGGTTTGGGATAAACATGTGGTCCAAGAAGTTGACGGTGGACAAGAAATACTGTTTATCGATCGTCATTTTATCCATGAGGTCACCTCACCGCAGGCCTTTGATGGAATCCGAAAGAGAGGTATCGATTTATATGATAAACATAGAATTGTTGCTACCGCGGATCACAACGTGCCCACTAAAGATCAGCATTTGCCCATAGCGGATACTCTCTCCCGACTACAGGTAGATATGCTGAGCCAGAATTGCCAAGATTTTGGGGTCGAGCTTTATGGGCTAGGTCATGAAAATCAGGGTATTGTTCACGTCATTGGTCCCGAGTTGGGGGTCACCAAACCCGGGATGACCATTGTATGTGGAGACAGTCATACCTCGACCCATGGTGCCTTTGGAGCTATTGCCTTCGGTATTGGAACTTCTCAAGTAGAACAAGTTATGGCATCGCAGTGCCTGTTGGTACAGCGGCCTAAGACGATGCGTATTACCATTGATGGTGAGTTGGGCCAAGGAATCTATTCAAAAGACATTATTCTATATATTATATCGAAGTTAAGCACTTCGGGTGGTACCGGATATTTTGTGGAATATGCCGGTTCGGCCATTCGATCACTTTCAATGGAAGCTCGAATGACCATCTGTAATATGAGCATTGAAATGGGAGCTCGTGGTGGTATGATTGCCCCTGATCAAACCACTTTTGACTATGTGAAAGGTCGGGCCTATGCCCCTAATGATCGATGGGATGAAGCTTTGGAATATTGGAGTACCCTGTATTCCGATGATGATGCGGTTTTTGATCAAGAATTTGTGTTTCGGGCCGAAGATATTGAACCCATGATTACCTACGGCACCAATCCAGGTATGGGCATGGGTATTACCCAGCGTATTCCAACTACCGATGAAGTAGAACGTCCGGAAAACTTGTTAAAATCCCTTGAGTATATGGGGCTAGAAGAAGGATCATCGCTTCTGGAAATGCCCATTGACCATGTGTTCATTGGCAGTTGTACCAATTCTAGAATCGAAGATCTACGTATTGTTGCCGACTATGTGAAAGGGAAGAAGAAGTCGGATAGTATTCAAGCTTTCATCGTTCCAGGTTCGAAGCAGGTGGAGGCGCAAGCCCGAAAGGAAGGCTTACATGATATTTTATCCGAAGCGGGTTTCGAGCTCAGAGGTCCTGGTTGTTCGGCTTGTTTGGGAATGAATGAAGATAAAATTCCTAAAATGGAGTACTGTGTATCGACCTCGAATAGAAATTATGAGGGCAGGCAAGGGCCAGGAGCTCGCACCTTATTGGTAAGCCCCCTTACGGCGGCCGTTATTGCCGTGGAAGGTAAGATTGTTGATCCTCGGAATTACATGAATAAGGAGGTAGTGGCCTAATGGAAAAATTTACAACCTTATTAAGTCCTGCGGTACCCCTGTGGGAAGAGAATGTCGATACCGATCAAATTATCCCGGCGCGTTTCTTAAAAGCGACTTCCCGAGAGGGATTTGGAGATCATTTGTTCAAAGACTGGAGATTTGATGAACAAGGCCATGAAAAACCTGATTTTGTGCTGAATAACCCAAATTATTCGGGTTCTATATTGGTGGCAGGTGAGAATTTTGGTTGTGGCTCTTCACGTGAGCATGCGGCTTGGGCCTTGGTGGACTATGGATTTAAGGCCGTAATCTCGAGTTATTTTGCGGATATTTTTAAAGGGAATGCATTGAACAATGGGCTGCTTCCTGTTCAAGTGAGTCGTGAGGTGCTTCAACAGCTTTTGGATGGGGTGGAGAAAGAAGCGATGACGGTGATCGAAATAGACCTAGAGGAGCAGGTGTTGAAGGTGGGGGATTTGGGAATTGAAGAACATTTTGAGATCAATTCCTATAAGAAAATGTGCTTGTTGAACGGATACGATGACATCGATTTTCTGTTGAGTAAAAAAGAGCAGATTAAAGCCTTCGAAAACAATCATATCGAGTTTTAGCTTTTAATATTTGAAAGAGTTTATCCTAGTATGAAAAAAAGAATAGCGGTACTACCTGGAGATGGTATCGGCCCAGAAGTGATCAAGCAAGCCGTAAAAGTGATGGACGCCATTGCCAATCGCTATAATCATGAGTTTATCACCGATTATGCATTAATGGGAGCCATTGCTATTGACGAGACCGGGGATCCCTTACCCCAAGAAACCATCGATATCTGCAGGATGGCAGATGCCGTGCTTTTTGGTGCGATTGGCGATCCCAAATACGATAATGACCCATCGGCTAAGGTTCGCCCCGAACAGGGACTTTTGCGGCTGCGTAAGGAATTGGGTTTGTATGCCAATATTCGGCCTGTTCGTCTGTTTAGTCCGCTTATGGATCGATCGCCACTGAAGGAAGAGCGTATAAAGGGGACGGATTTAGTGGTCTATCGGGAGCTGACAAGTGGGATCTATTTCGGTGACAAAGGACGTTTAGAGGGGGCGCGCGCGGCCTTTGATACGTGTTATTATCATGAAGATGAGATCGTACGTATAGCTACAATGGCTTTTGAGGCGGCGGGTCGAAGACGACATAAACTTACCTTGGTCGACAAAGCCAATGTGTTGGAAAGTTCTCGCCTGTGGCGAGAAGTAGTTCAAAAAATGGCTAAGGAGTATCCGAGCATTGAGGTGGATTATTTATTTGTAGACAATGCCGCCATGCAAGTGGTTCAAAATCCATCACAATTCGATGTTATTCTCACAGGAAATATGTTTGGGGATATCATATCGGATGAAACCAGTGTTATTACCGGGTCCATTGGGCTTCTTCCTTCGGCATCATTAGGTGAAGCCACTTCTTTATTTGAACCTATTCATGGAAGCTATCCACAAGCGGCTGGTAAAGATATTGCCAACCCATTGGCTACCATACTTTCACTGGCTATGCTGTTAGAGCATTTTGGTTTGTTGGAAGAAGCTAAACGGGTTGAACAGGCCGTTGAGTTGGTTATTGCTAAGGGGTTAGTCACTCCAGATTTAAATGCAGAAAACTTTATTTCTTGCTCCAAAGTGGGTGACGTTGTTGCTATGATGGTGGAATCTGATTTGGATGAAGACACATCTTTCGATAATATCTTCGAAGGGAATCTGCCGCTGATTTAACGAGGGATTCATCTCTTAATTTCTCAGCTCTCTACTGTTCCCTGGTTACTCTCGTTTGAGCGGATAGTCCTTCAAGAAAGAGTAGGATTAGGGCTGTGGAAGGTCCGTTTAGTAGTAATGTATCTTGTAATTTTTAAGGCTCATGGCTGATCATTCAACCCGATATGAAGCATGTCGTCAAACACTCCATCGTATATGGGGATATGAGGACTTTAGGCCGGGTCAGGATCGGGCGATTGAAGCCGTTTGTAAGGGAGAAAAAACCCTTTGTATTTTTCCAACCGGAGCTGGTAAGTCGTTGTGCTATCAGGTGCCTGCGGTTAGCTTCGAAGGACTTTGTTTGGTCATTAGTCCCTTGGTCGCCTTAATGGAAGACCAGGTGAAACAATTGCAGAGTAGAGGCGTTTCGGCCACCTTTATCAATTCAAGCTTGTCCTTTAAAGAAGCAGAACAACGATGGGTGAATGCTCGAAACGGGATGTATGATTTGTTGTATTGTGCGCCTGAGCGGTTGGCGACGGATCGGGTACAACAAGAGTTGGCTCATCTACCCATTTGGTTAATTGCCATTGACGAGGCGCACTGTATTTCGGAGTGGGGCCATGAGTTTAGGCCGGCCTATCGAGAAATTGCTCGTTATTTGGTTGAACATTGTCCATCGGCGCAGTGGATTGCCCTTACCGCAACCGCAACTCCTCAGGTTCGTAAAGACATTTGTGAGGTTTTGGCATTTGACGAGCCTACCGAAATTGCCCTTCCATTTACTCGAGATAATCTGAAATGGTGGGTATTGCATACCGAACAAACGGTTGAACGCATGATGTCGAGTATTGTGAAGGTGCGTGATGAAGGGGATGGATTGATTTATGCGGGTACTCGATTTAATTCTGAGCAATGGGCAAAACGATTGCAAGACCGAGGGATTACCGCAGCCGCTTATCACGCTGGAATATCTTCGGAGGAGAGAAGTCGTATTCAACAGGGGTGGATCTCGGGAGATATACCTTGGGTTGCAGCCACCAACGCCTTTGGTATGGGTATCGATAAACCCAACTGCCGGTATGTTTTCCACGAAGGGCCTCCTAGTAGTCTAGAAGCCTATTATCAAGAGGCAGGTAGAGCGGGTAGGGATGGACACAGCAGTTTTCCTGTATTGTTTTATAATGCCCATCATCTTCAAAAAGCCTACGAACAACTGGAGGATCAGTATCCAAGTAAAGAAGTTTTGCAGAGATATTATGATTGGTTGTGTGACGCACTAACTTTAGCGGTAGGATCTAAGATGGAAGAAAAGGTAGCCTTGCCATTGGATGCTCTTGTTCAGCGTAGTGGGGAATCTGCCCATCGTTGGCGCAACCTACTCGACCGGTTCAACCAGTGGGGAATTATTGAAGCTAGAGAACGCCGAGAGCGAGCACTGATACTTCAATTTCGGTATCCCGCAGAAACGATGTCGGGAATCATCGATCAGATTCAGGATCTGGATAAGCAGCTACTTGTCGACCGCATCTTCCGAAGTTATGGCCTTCCGTCCTATCATGAGCGAGTTGTTATTCCTTGGTCCGAAACACAGATATGGTTTAAGGGTTTGCAGGCTTATGAGGCTTCTATGTTAGAATCCTATTTGGATATATTGATGCAGGAAGATGGCTGGTTGCGCTATGAGATAGTAGAAAGTGAGTATCAGATTTTTCTTACAGATGCGCGGCAAAAAACCATACCACTGGATTTTTCGTGGCTGAAGACTCGTGAAAAACACGCTCGTGAGAAACTCCATTGGATGGCATTATATGCTGAAACCAAGCTGTGCCGCGAATTATTTTTACGAAACTATTTTGGTGAAGATGCTCATACTCCTTGTGGACACTGCGACAATTGCGAAGCCCTGAGTCGAGCAAATGAATCCATTGCTTCGCTTTCGGATGTTCAGTTTGTGATGGATATCATAGAGCAGGGTCGAATCAATTACAGTGCCTTACGTAAGCGCATCGAATGGCCTAAGGATAAACTAGATGATGCCATTCGCTGGTTATTACACCATCGGATGATAGAAGAAGTTCCTGAGGAGTTGCTCAGCTATCAAAAGAAAGAATAAGAAATAGCCGGATTGAGGGTGTCTTCGACAAACGAAGGTTAATAACCTTGGATACGTCTTTTTTCAGCTTCAATAAGTAATTTTACAGAGTCTAAACGAGCTCTTTGACGTTGGTAATCACTCTGATTGTATCGATGAGTTTGTTCGAAATCATATTCTGAAATCCCGTATTGCTCAAAAACCTCTTTTTTCAGGTCTTCTAGATTGACCGAGTCGGCTGTGGTACTCCATACTTGAAGTAATTGCATTTCCGCTAACAGGGGAATGTAAAGTGAATCATCTAATAGGGTTTCTGGGGTAGCAATACGAGGACCATTTTTAGGTTCACATGCCGTGAATACCACTAGAAATAGGGTGAAAAGTAAGAAGTGCATGCGCATCTTATTTGCTTCCATTGGGTTGAAGGGGCCGCATGGTAATTTCATTAATCAGGAAATTATCCGAGGTCTCCAGTACATGGATTAAGGTATTGGCTACTTCGTCTGGGTGCATCATGCCATCATGTACGGTAATGTCTTCGATGTGATCAAAAAACCGAGTAGCAATTGAGCCTGGGAAGAAACAACTAACTTTTATTCCATCGTAGCGTAATTCTTTAAAAAGGGCATCACTAAATCCTCTTAGGGCATATTTTGTGGCATTGTAGACGGATATTTTAGGATTTCCCATCAAGGCGGCTACTGAGGCGATATTGATGATGTGACACACTTTAGGGTTTGCTTTCATGAGAGGAGTAATGTGTCGAGTTAGATAAAAAACCCCGGATACATTCACCTGCATCATCTGTTCGAATTGTTCTAGAGGCAGATCTTCTACCTGATCAAAATATCCTACTCCCGCATTATTGATTAAAATATCAGGTGTGATGTTCTGACTTTTGAATTCACTCTCCACCCAGGATTGTATGGCATCATGATCGGATATATCCATATGCACAGGGTAGTATTGTTCGCCTTGGGCTCCCAATGTATCTTTGTGTGCTTGCATTCGTTCTAGGTTGCGTGATAGCCCAAAAACGGTGGATCCTTTTTGAAGGAGGTGTTCGGTAAATGACTGACCTATGCCGCTGCTGGCACCTGTAACGATGGCTATTGAACCGGATATAATCATTGTGCTGGGTTTAGTATATTATGGATATCAGCTAAGATACTATTCTTAGTCATTTGATGAACGGTTAGTCCTATGCGAACATTCCAATCTTTGGATCCCTTTTTACAAGCAAAGCAGCCTCTGTTGGAGCAGGGCTTTGAGGATAGTTACCTCTATCTAGATGGGGGCAATACGGCTCTTAAATGGGCAATATGGCAGGAACAAACCGCTCGATTTGAATACCATACTCTTGATTGGGAGCAACCCAACCTTGAGATTCAACAGCAATTCATCGAATTGGTACGAACGCGCTACCGTTTTTTGATCCTCTCTTCGGTGCGCTCAGATGCGGCATCACGTTTGCAGAGCATGCTCAAGGATGTACTGGCTCCAGATGCGGTGATTATGCTTTCGGTAGAGCATTCCCTCATAAATACTATCCCAGCGTCGGCATTTCCTATTCAAAATGCATATGAAAATCCCGAAAAGCTAGGTATCGATCGTTTAATAGCGGCTTATGGGGTTCAATCGCGTCTACTTAGCGAAGAACAACCTACTGCCAACACAACGCCAAAATCGGTAGCCATTATAGATATTGGAAGTGCTCTTACCATCGATGTTCTTAGTGTAGATGTAGGAAATAAGTCTGAAAGCACATTCTATGGGGGAGTAATTGCCCCCGGAATCGAAGCCATTCGGACCGGAATGCGCCATAAAACCCCAAGTTTGCCGAAAGCAGCGGATGTTACAGAGTTAAACTTAGAGACCGCACCAAGTTCAACAAGTCAGGCCATACTTTGGGGGCAAGATTTTTTCTGGTTGAAAGGAATGCTTGGCATACTCAATCACTATACCCAGCTGTATTCTCTAGATGAGGTATATCTCACAGGAGGAGCTGCCCAGGCGTACATTTGCGAGGCAATTATGGAGGCCGGTTTGGCATGCAGTCTCGTACCTACTCTTCAATTTGATGGTATGAAAAGTGTGCTTAGTCGTCTAATTGGTGAGCTCTGAGTTCTTTGTCGATAAGAGAAATGAGCATTTCTTGCGCTACGGCGTTTTTCCCGCCATGAGGGATAATGACATCGGCATATCGCTTGCTAGGCTCTACAAATTTTAGATGCATAGGACGAACGAAGGTTTCGTACTGAAACAAAACACTATCCAAGCTCCGATCACGTTCCGAGATGTCCCGTTGAATTCGGCGCAATAAACGGACATCATCATCCGTGTCCACGAAAATTTTCACATCCATTAGGGCTCGAAGTTCTGGTTCGCTAAAAATGAGGATGCCGTCGATAAGTATAACAGGAGTGGGCTCAACGGTGGAGTGCTCTTCTTTACGTATGTGATGTGCAAAATCGTATTGAGGTACTTGAACCGGGTAGCCTTTGACCAAAGCTTCTAAATGCCTGATGAGTAAATCGGTTTCTAAGGATGAAGGATGATCAAAATTTTGCTTTAGGCGATCTTCAAATACCAAGTGCTTAAGATCGCGATAGTAGGAATCGTGTTCCAAGCGAAGTATGTTTTCATTGCCAAAATGATTACAAATAAGATTGACAACGGTGGTTTTCCCGGATCCACTTCCTCCGGCAACCCCTATAATTAAAGGTGGATTACTGCGTTTTTTCATATTCTACTTTATAATCTCGAATAGCTCTGAAGATGGCCGAAGCAATAATGGACTGCCCATAATCACTCGATAGGAAGCGCTGTTCAGCAGGATTGGTTAAAAACCCGGTTTCAATAAGTAATGCCGGCATGGAGGCTTGATACAAGACCACAAATCCGGCTTGTTTAACCCCTCTGGATTTACGGTTGGCTCGAGTTCTAAATTGTTCCTCCACCATATAGGCGATTCGCTCACTTGTGGCAATGTATCCAGAATGAGCGAGTTCATAAATGAGTAAATCTTCCTCGGTTAAGTTGAATAATTCATCCTGATGGGTATTGAATACGGAGTTTTCTCGTTTCATTACCTCAAAGGATTCCCTACTTCGATGCAGCCCTAGAAAGAATACCGAACTCCCATAGACGGATGATGAAGTCCAACCATCGGCATGTATAGACACAAAAAGGTCGCCTTCAACCCGATTGGCAATGGAGCCACGTTCTTCTAGATCGACATAGCGATCATCTTCGCGGGTATAGATGACTTTTACATCGGGTAAATACTCCTCGATATAGGCACCTAGTTTTTTCGAGATGGCCAGCACCACATCTTTTTCCTTTACCTTTCGATACCCAATATTTCCAGGGTCGTGCCCGCCATGACCTGGGTCAATAATGATGGTGTCAAATTTAAGTTTGTCCTTAACTTCGCTATATCCTTCTTCTAGATCGGCACTGGGAAGGGGGCTGGTTATGTCTAAGGCATCATCTGGATTGACGCTTAAATACCAATTTTTGGCTAAAAACTGCTGGGTGAATAGTTCTACTTCCCGAGGTGATGCATAGCTGAGGGCTACCAGTAAATCTTGGCTTTGCATATCTGGATAGGCTCGACTGGTGACCTGAAGTTGTTGACCAAGATAAATATCGACCCCATAACTATTTTCCAGTTCATAGAGTCGAATTTCTTGTATATCCTCATCAAAGTTGGGAAACCCCATACCAACAGTATCCATTTCGGGATGAAAAAGTTCTAGCTGGATCAAATCAGAAGCTGGCTGAATAATCTTAAACGAATCTAGCCGTGTGCTATGATGAAACCGAATAACATACCCTAAACCATCGCTTCTAGGAGTAAATGAGATGCGTTCTATTTGAAGGGTATCCTGATTGGCCTCTTGCTGATTGGTCGTTAGTTGATTGGCCTCTTGAGAAGCAATCGAAGTAAAGCTACTAGAAAGAGTATATGCCAAAAGGGATGGGCTCATCCATTCTGAAACCACCATGATTAAGCATACCCACAGTAGAGTATACACCCGTCGCATCAGGTGCTTATTTGCAAACCATTGGAGCCGTGAACCGGAAACTATCATATGAGTGTGCAGGGTCTTTGTTGACCGTATTTATCCGAAGTCTGTAGATAAACTAAGATAGTGTTTTTGCTACTTTTGAAAAAACCTATCCTTTGAAGCATGGATCATTTAGCATATAGCAAAAAAATACAAGGTCTTTTTTGCCACTGTTCAGGATCTAGTTTTTTTGCTTTGAGGTCACGTGACCAATCGGCTACTGGCATCGAAATAATTTCTTCGGTAGATAAGCTTAAATCACAAGCTAGGCATAGGCGGGTTGAATCCTGTGTGGTTGCAAGAATTCGTTTAAGCATACTGCTATTACGATAGGGCGTTTCCATAAAGATTTGGGTGACATCATGTCGACGTGATTGCCCCTCTAGTTCTTGCAATTTTTGCGTGCAGGCTTTGTCGTCCATGGGTAAGTAGCCATGGAAATGAAATTCTTGACCATTAAAACCAGAGCCCATTAATGCTAAAAAAATGGATGATGGACCCACCAATGGTTTTACCGGAATATGGAATTTATGAGCTAATTCAACCATTTTTGCACCCGGATCGGCTATGGCAGGTAGTCCAGCTTCTGAGAGTATTCCGGCGTTTTTACCCGCTTTCAGAGGTTTGATATATTCTAGGAGATCTAGATCCGATGTTTTCTTGTTCAGTGGATAAAACTCTATCGCATACCCGGGTACTGTGTTACCCACCCACTGCAAAAAACGAGAGGCATTCTGAATGTTCTCTACAAAAAGCACATCTAGATTTCTAATGATGGCGAGTACATCTTCAGGATGACTGGGATTACCCTCAGTTTTTCCTAGGGTGTTGGGTAGTAAATATAAGGTACCTAGACTCATGTGTTAGGATTCAATGCGCTCAATTTCAAATTGATCGGGCAGCTCTGATCGTTGTTTTCTGGCATAACGGATCGCGTAAAATGCGGCCGTAAGTGTAATCACAAAGCCAATAAACGCAATGATTCCATTTAGTAGTGAGGTGCTTCTTTGCAATTCATAGGTGGGAATCATGACAATAGGCTGCCAACTATCGGCTAGATATCGAATGGGAATCACCTGAGTGTCTATGATTTCCTGTGCCATCTGTATGGATAAAGAGAGTTTTTTTTCGGTCATCGTACCATCGGGTAGAGGGAAGTTGATGACCACATATCCATTACTCTGAGCAGCAATTTGTTTAATGTCGAAATCGGTGACATCGGCCGCTATACTCACTCCTTCCTCGTAGGTTTGGATGGTGCCTACGTGAACGGTTAGTTGCTGTAGCGTGATAAACCCCATATATACCGGGAGTATCCAAAAAAAATAGAGTAGACGTCGCATTAAAGTTTGGATTTGGTCGTTTGATAAAGGGCAGGATCCCAAATGAGTCGCTGCTGATAATCTTCTTGCATGTGATTTGCGGACATATGATGCCAAAAAGCGATGGGTAACTGATCGAATATGATCACTTGTATCCGCTGTTCACCGGTGTATAATGAGCTTCCATAATCCACTCCACTCAGTAATCCCATTCGACTATCGTATTGGGCATAATAATAATTAAAACTTCTCTCGATGGTACTGGACCCATTTGGCCAACCCATGAGTTCGAGTAGATGTGTTCGTAACTGGCTAGGTATAGATTCATCCTGAATAAAGTAGTTAAGAATGGAAGCCAATTCTAGGGCCGTTGTTTGAGGAAACCAGACTAGGGCATCTCGTTCTTCCATAAAACTTAGATTGAGCCTATTGTCCTGAAAGAAGGCTTGAAAAGATGTAATTTTGTCGGGATTACTGTACAAATCAGCCGCATGACTTAGCACTGAGTTCTGCCAGCCGACCCTTTTATTTTTTTGAGTCCGGAGGTTGCTGAGTTCCGGGTCACCGAGCATAAGCTGAACGGAATTAGGGCCGAATACCGTTGGTATTTGCTCTAAACTTTCGTTGGATGCCCAAGCAACAGCAGTATAGAGCGCGATATTGGGTAGGGGTAGCTCGGTGGTCTGTAGACCTAATTGGTCGACCAATTCTTTGTGAGCGCTACGAATGGTTTCTTCTCCCAAGGTGTACCACAGAAAATCGGCCAAGACCAAATCATTGAATTGAACCATCTTCGAGACTACTTCATCCAGAGTAAAGGTAGATTTGTCAAGGGTTAATGCTTCAATAGCACCACTGTGAGCATTTTGACTTATCATGGGTAATTCGAAACGTGAAATTTCGTCCAAACTAAGTAAGGCATCTGGATTGATGCGTTCTTGGGCGACTGCTTGGGTGTATGCGTACAATAGTATCAGATTACCTAGGGACCCCATAGTTCGTGGGGTTTGGGCCTCATAATATAGACTAGAATCGGGTTCATCCAGAGAAAGAGAAACCAAACTTACATGTTCGGGTTTCTTTCCGATGAAGTTAGTCAAGTCTGCCAAAGAATAGGTGTTTGCGACATATTCGCTTCCCTCGGCCATGCCCTCGGCATTGGTGAAGAGGGTTTTGAATGCCGAATAATTGGGCACGATGGCCATGGCGTAGATAACAACGGCAACACCAATAAAACTAGATATGAATATTAGGGCTCTTTTCAATGAATAGGACTCTGATGAGAGATATGATTAACTAAGAAGTAAGTTAATAAATTAATCGCATAATTTCGGCAGTGGCATAGGCTCCATAGGTGCCTAAAGCATACCCTAAGACCGCTAGAAGCACTCCCACGGGTGCCAGCGCTGGGTGGAATGCAGAGGCAACGATGGGTGCCGAAGCGGCGCCTCCCACATTGGCTTGGCTTCCTACAGCCACAAAAAATAGCGGAGCCTTTATAAATTTAGCCACGATAAGGAGTAATGAGACATGAACTAGAATCCAAATGATTCCGATGAGGAAATAAGAAGGTTCCTCTACGAAGGCGGTTAAGTCCATTTTCAATCCGATGGTCATGACCAGTATGTACAGGAATAAACTTCCTAACTTTGACGCACCAGCTCCTTCTAAGTTTCGAAGCTTGGTGAATGAAACCAATAAACCACCAGTAGTAGCCGTAACCACTATCCAAAAGAAAGCAGAATCGAGACTAAATTCTCGAAGTCTGGGTGCGTTTTCGGTAATCCATGGAGCTAAATTATCTCCAATAACGTGTCCTAGTGCGGTGATTCCAAACGCAACTGCGAGTATTTTCATGAGATCAAACAGACTAGGAATTCGTTTTATTTTTTCCTGATAATCTTGGACCTGTTTTCTCAGGCTGGTAATGGCTGAGGTATCCGAACCAAGCCATTGGTCAATTTTTTCGGATATACCAGCACCGTAGAGCAAAAATGCCAACCATAAATTGGCCATAATAATATCCACAGTAACCATGGCCGAAAACAACGAAGAACTGGGCTGATATACCTCTAACATGGCGGTTTGATTGGCCCCTCCACCAATCCAACTACCGGCCACTGTTGCAAGTCCTTTCCAAATTTCATTATCTGGCGAACTAGCCTGTAAAATACCTGGATCAATAACAGAAACCAGCATCATGGCAATGGGGCCGCCAAGTATGATACCTAGCGTTCCTGTGACAAACATCGCAATGGCTTTCCAGCCTAGGTTAAGAACGGCTTTGAGGTCGATACTGAGGGTTAAAAGGACCAGTGATGCCGGCAGCAAATAACGAGAAGCCACATAATACAATTGTGATTCGGCAGGGTCGATCCATCCTAATGTTGCGTAAATAGACGGTATGAAATAGCACAATAGTAAAGAGGGCACAAAAGTGTAAAATTTCTTCCAAAATGGATGGGAGCTTTGTGCGGTTGCAAAAATACCCGCTAAGGTGAGCATGAGTAAACCAAAAGCAATGGCATCATTCGTTATTAAAGGCATGTGATCTTCGATATAGATGGTTAGTAGCGTGTAAAATATTCGATATTTGCTGAATATATAAATAAAGGATGTCTATTTACATTTTGCTCCGTATTTTAGGAGTTCACTTTCATTCACTCTAAAACTATCATGATCGTTTCTAAATTCGGAGGGACAAGCGTCGGTTCCTACGAAGCGATGAGTCGTAGCGCTGGCATCATTACTGATCATCCAAAACGCCGATGGATCGTAATAAGCGCAACTTCAGGTACTACCAATGATTTGGTGGTATTATCTAAACATGCTACTGACGCCGCAGAAGTAAAAAAATTGCTCCAACAAATCGCCGATCGTCATCATGAGATTGCAACTCATTGTAAAAATTCAGGCCTAGCTCAAAAGGAAGTGGATGAGTGCATGCTTCGCCTAACAGAACATGTGCAGTTAGCAACCAAAGATGCCCAATGGGTGGATACGCTTTTGGCGTTCGGTGAAGATCTATCGACCCGACTTTTTCGATATGTGTTAGAAGATCATGGAGCGTCTGTTCGGCTTGAATGGGCCGGAAAATGGATTAAAACGGATAGCCGATTTGGGAATGCCGAAGTACAGCTAGAACACATTCAAACCGGAATACAGTCTTACTTACAATCTCATAATCTGTTAGATTGTAAGGAAATCGTTTTAACTCAAGGTTTTGTGGGATCCGATACGCTAGGTAGGACGACAACTTTGGGGAGAGGGGGAAGCGATTATTCGGCGGCATTATTTGCGGAGGCTTTGGGTGCAGACTGTTTAGAAATTTGGACGGATGTTGCCGGGGTATATACCACCGATCCGCGAATGGTATCCAATGCGCATCCACTCTCTGAGATTGGCTTTGATGAAGCTGCCGAGCTGTCGGTTTTTGGCGGTAAAGTATTACATCCTGCCACCACAAAACCCGTTCGGCGAGCAAATATACCACTGAAAGTGCTCTCCAGCATTCATCCAGATCTCCCAGGAACCCAAATTTTAACGAATCCACTGGAAAGACCCACTATTCGAGCAATTTCTGTACGAAAAGAGCAGACTCTAATGACGCTGCATAGTCTTGAGATGTTGCATCAGCCAGGGTTTCTTGCCAAAATCTTTTCCATTTTAGCCGAGCATCATATATCGGTAGATTTGGTCACCACTAGTGAAGTGAGTGTTTCTCTCACGTTGGATACCGCACACAAAGCGTCGAACCGAGTGGAGGTTTCGGAAGCTGTACTCAGGGCGCTTAATGATTTTTGCGATGTAGAAATAGAATACGATTTAGCATTGGTGGCGCTCATCGGTAATGCCATGAATCAAACCTCCGGAATAAGTGGTCAACTTTTTAGTACTTTAAAAGACTATAACATTCGAATGGTGTGCCACGGGGCCTCTGCTAATAATGTATGTTTTTTGGTTAATGAAGCTGAAGTTGAAGCAGTAGCACAAACCATTCACGATCAATTTATACTCTAATATGCAGAAAGTAGCTGTTATTGGTAGAGGAAAAACCGGTAGCCAGGTCATTGAATCCTTGGGCGAGAGATGTGCCTTGGTTCTAGGTAAGGAAGAGCTATCGGTAGACACCTTTACGGAAGTTGAAGGCATCATTGTCTTTGTACCTGGACTAGCGGTAAAAACATTGATACCAAGTTTGCTAAAAACGGGATTGCCGGTTGTGTGGGGAAGTACGGGATTTGAGTGGCCGGAAGACCTTCAGGATTCTCTCGCGCAGTATCATGCGACTTGGATACATGGGCAGAATTTTAGCATGGGAATGCAAGTGATGCGCAAGGCTTTGATCTCAATTTCAGATTCACTGGCACATCTTTCCAGAACAGGTCAGCATCATGAAGAGCAAATGGATGTAAGGATTACCGATATTCATCACACATCTAAATTAGATGCGCCTAGTGGTACCGCCATCAAGTGGCAAGAATGGCTAGATAAGCCCTATCCAATCGATTCTAAGCGAGTAGGGGATGTAAACGGAATCCATGAACTTCTGGTTGAAACTACCGGAGAACGTATGACCTTTAGGCACGAAGCCAAAAGTCGAGTTATTTTTGCGGAAGGGGCTATTTGGGCTTTGGATCATCTGAAGCAGTTGAAACAGCCCGGTCTATATAGCTTTGAACATTTATTCGATACCATAACCACCCATGCCATATAGTATTCACGATTTAAAAAACTACCCGCTCTGGACGGCGCTAGTGACTCCTTTCAACCCGAATGGGTCTATTGATTATACGAGCTTAGAACGTCTTGTTCTGATGCAGTCAGACGCCGGGAATGGGGTGCTGATTTTGGGGAGTACAGGAGAAGGTCTTAACATTCCGGTAGAGGAAAAAAAGGCCATCGTTAGTTTTTGTACACGCTTGGATCTTCAGGTGCCTATTATGGTAGGCTTGGGCGGTTTTCTACTGGAGGAACAACGGCAGTTTATGGCGTTTTGTGATGAGCATGGAGTCGATGCCGTTTTAATGGTGGCTCCGATTTATGCAAAACCTAAAAAAGAAGGGCAGCTAGCCTGGTTTTCGCATCTACTGCGAGCCACTAAAACCCCATCGATGATTTATAATGTGCCTTCTAGAAC
>Ga0181593_10000844_pt1 | contig 27338 bp, 28 predicted proteins | sample 071ome_19_FD_133756 | JGI IMG/M metagenome (GOLD analysis project Ga0181593, IMG submission 133756) | Coastal salt marsh microbial communities from the Groves Creek Marsh, Skidaway Island, Georgia - 071413AT metaG (megahit assembly) | ecosystem: Environmental > Aquatic > Marine > Intertidal...
CGCCTTGTACACACTCTGGCCGATGTCCAGATTCAGAATGGCTGGCCTGAGTATCAGAACATCCGCGGCACCGACATTGACCATCTCGTACCCGTCGTTATCGGTCAGAACTTCAGTAAAAACCTCCTTGAACTGGTCAGAGAGAGTCTGCGAAATTTCCGCCATGTCCTCTTCCTTTATCTGCTCATTGGGCCGCTTACCCCGGTTTTCATCCCTCAGCCAGTTGTCCTGGAACTGCACCAGGCTGTCGAGCAGGACAAGGCGCTTGTACTGGGACAGGGTTTCCCCGGGCTTCCAGTAAAATGCCTGGAACCGGCCCTCTATTTGCTCCAGGCCGTTGTCTGCAGCACCCAGGACGAGCAGTGGCGAGGCGCAAAGCAAGGTGAAAAAAGCGAAAAGACTGTGTCGGCATAGTTTCGTGGCAGACATGTGTTGTTCCCCCAATAGTCTGATAATCGGCATGTTTGATATACCCGGAACAGGAGCTTGACAGAAAACGCCAGGACTTTCAGGTTGTTCCTGTCACCTGTCACCTGTCACCTGTCACCTGTCTCCGGTATCTGGGCTATACTTGCCCTCCTTATGAATCCGATTGAACTTAGCCTGTTTGTTTCCCGCATGGAAGCCGTCTGCGATGAGATGGGTGTCGTTCTGCGCCGTACCGCCTTTTCCCCCAATATCAAGGATCGTCTTGATTATTCCTGTGCCCTGTTCGACAGGCACGGTGAACTGTGCGCCCAGGCCGCCCATATTCCTGTCCATCTGGGCAGCATGGCGTATGCCATGGCGGATATTGTTGAGCGCTTCGAATGGGCAGAAGGGGATGTCCTGATCCTGAATGATCCTTTCCTGGGAGGGACGCACCTGCCCGATGTGACTGTCGTGGCACCGGTCTTTATCGATGATTTACTGGAGGGGTTTGTCGTCAATCGTGCCCACCATGCCAATATCGGTTCAGATACTCCCGGTTCCATGCCCATTACTCATCGGCTTGAAGAAGAAGGGGTTGTCATATCACCCCGGTTGCTTATCAAGAAGGGTAAGTTGGATCTGGCATTCTGGCGTTCCCTGTCTGCCATTCATGGTGACCCTGATGCCAGTCAACTCAGTGGTGATATGGCCGCACAGGTCAGCTCTGTCAAAACCGGTGTGCAGAGGCTTATGACGCTGATCAAAAAAATTGGCAGTCCCGAATTTCGCCAGGGGCTTGATGCTCTCAACGACTATGGCACCAGGGTAGCGCTTGCCTGCCTGTCAGACATTCCCGCCGGGGATTACACCTTTGAGGATGTGATGGATGATGATGGTCTCGGTGCACGGGATATCGGTATTCGGGTGCTGCTGCAGATCCGTAAAGATCATATAACTGTTGATTTCAACGGTACGGATGACCAGGTACCCGGCAATATCAATTGCCCGCTGCCGGTGGTAGCGGCAGCAGTGTATTACGTGTTTCGCTGCCTGATGCCGGATTATGCCCCGGCATGCGCCGGGCTGTTCAGGCCTATCAGCATTTCTGCTCCCCAGGGTAGCGTGGTCAATGCAGTACACCCGGCGGCGGTGGCTGCCGGTAATGTGGAAACGTCCACGCGCATTGTCGATGTGGTTCTTGGCGCGCTGGAGCAGGTGTTGCCAAACCGCATACCGGCTGCCAGCCAGGGCAGTATGAACAATATCGCCATGGGTTCCAGGGTTGAGGGCGGACGCTGGGATTACTATGAGACCCTGGCTGGAGGGCATGGCGGAGGACCGGCCCATGCCGGTCTTGATGGCCGTCATTCCCATATGACCAATACCCTGAATACGCCGGTGGAAAGCCTCGAAATGCATTATCCCTTGCGTATCAACCGCTATGCCTTGCGAGATGGCAGTGGCGGTGCAGGGCGGCATCCCGGAGGTGACGGCCTGGTGCGTGAATATGAATTTCTGGCGCCTGCCCAGGTGTCCCTGTTGACTGAGCGGCGTCAGCACAGTCCCTGGGGTGTGGCTGGAGGCGAGCCCGGCCTGGCGGGAGTTAACCTGTTCAATGGAACCGCTTTGCCGGGCAAGATCTCCAGGCATGTTGATACTGGTGATCGACTGACCATTGAAACCCCTGGCGGGGGTGGTTGGGGTGCTGCACGGTAACAGCCCTGCGGCAGCGTTGTACCGGTTTTCGAGCAAACCCTTCTGGCTAGGCAGGGGGGCTCTGGATATACTGATTTTCAGATTTACTGTGTGGTTTTCTTGAGGGGGTTCACCATGCCGGCGAATGCAATTAAATCCAGATTTAAATATGGCGTGTTACTGGCGGCCCTGGCGCTGGTTTCCTGCGGAGACAAAAGTGAGCAGGTTCCTGGGGTTGCTCAGTCAGCCTGTCTGCCAGTAGACGATCTGCTGCTGGTGAATGGTGATATTCACACCATGGACGATACCGGCTCAATCGTAAATTCTGCAAGGGTGTCCAATGGCCGTTTTGTCGAGGTGGGCAATGACATCCAGCCTGTGGCCGGTTGCAGTGAAGTTATCGACCTGAAAGGCCGCCCGGTAGTTCCTGGTCTGATTGATAACCACAACCATATCATTCTGCTGGGGCTGAGACCCGGACATGATACCCGCCTGGAAAATGCCACTTCCATCGACGAGGTGCTTGCCACTATCGGTGACCGCACACGGGATGTCCCGGCCGGAGAATGGATCACCGCCATTGGCGGCTTCAGTATCAACCAGTTCACCCCACCGCCCAATCCTCCGCGTTTTCCTGTGCTGGAGGAACTCGATGTGGTGGCGCCGAATCATCCTGTATATATACAGGAAAGTTTTGCCGGGCCGGGTGTCACTAATTCCCTGGGCAAGGCTTTCTTTGAGTCCCGCGGCATTGAGATCGGGGACAATGGCGAGGTGGCAGGCGGCCAGGGTGCAAACCCGGCAACCAGGGCCCTTTATGTCCTGCGCCAGTTGCAGACCCTCGAGGATCAAAAACGCGGCACGATGGATGCCATGCGCTATGCCGCTGGCCTGGGGCTGACGACGCACCTTGATCAGGGCGGTTTCCCCCTGACCGGTACGGATGCAGACGGTGCTGCCAATATGGATCCTTACAGCGGCTACGATGCCTTGCTGGCTCTGCACAATGAAGGGCAGATGCTGACCCGCATCCGCATCAATTTCCTGCACATGGAAGCCGATCCGGCAACGCCGCAATTACAAGCGAGACTGGACAATGTCTTCCCGCTGACCGGCGATGACATGCTGCGGATCACCGGCATCGGGGAATTTACCGCCGGTACCAGCCCGGTGATTTTTAATGCCACGGAAGAGTGGCTTAACGGCACCCGGCGTGTCGCCGAAGCGGGTTGGCGCAATGAAAATCATTCCCTGTTCGGCAACGACTACCAGGTCATCATCGACGGCTGGCAGCAGGTCCATGACGAGATTGGTGGCGAGGGGATTTCAAACCTGGGATGGGTAGTCGCCCATGTCCCTTTCATCACGGAAGAGTATGCCAACAAGCTGAACAACCTGGGCGGAGGGGTCAGTGTGCTGGGTGGCTGGCGCTATATCACTGGCACGGCAGAACAAAATGGTCCGCCATTTCGCATGCTGGCCGGCACTGGCATCCCCACGGGTATGAGCTCGGACGGCATGCAGATCTCCCCGATGAATCCATGGCTGGGTCTTTACTATGTGGTGACCGGGAAAAATGCACGGGGAGAACTGATCAACGGCGATCAGACTCTGGGCAGGCAGGAAGCGCTGAAACTGTATACATCCGCCAACCGGTGGTTCCTGCAGGAAGACGATCTGGGTTCTATTGCAACAGGCATGCGTGCTGATCTGGTGGTATTGGACAGGGATTATTTCGATGAGCAGGCTGTGAGTGATGAAGAGATCAAAAAAACCCGGGCACTGCTGACTCTCGTCGGGGGCAGGGTTGTCCATGGGGATCCCGGCGCCCTGTAAGGAAGGAGTATTCATGAGTATCCAGGATCTGGCAGCCTTTGCCGAAATCATCGCTTCTCTTGGTGTGGTCATTTCCCTGGTGTATGTGGCACGCCAGATCAGGCAAACCAATACCCTGAGCCGCTCTGCAGCGCATCAGGCCATCAGTGCACAGGTTTCCGAGACCACCAATGCCATCGCAACCAGCCCGGAACTGATCGACACTTTAGCTAAAGTTCACATCCATGGATTGGTACTGGATCAGGCAACCGAAAAGGAGCGAATAGCACTGGCTTACCTGTATACCTCAGTACTGAATATGCTGTTTTTCATGTATCAGCAGTGGCAGGAAGGGATACTTTCCGAAAAGGAAGTCACTGAATGGTTAAAAAATGCTCCCTTATTGAGAGCACCCTACCTGAATTCACTTTGGCCATTGGCTTGCCAGGCGTATCCGCGGTATTTTAAGGGATGGGTTGAGGACCGTTACAATCTGGATCCGCCTTCTGAAAATTTTCAAAACCCGGGAAAGCGGAATTGATAAAGGATACGGCATGAAAGAGAAACTGCAGGAATAAGCGTTAATCGCAGAAATCATTTCCGCCATTGCGGTGGTGGCAGGCCTGGTGTTTGTAGGCTTGCAGATTCAGCAGGGCACTGAACAGAGCGCCCTGAATACCCGGGCTCTTGAGACAGCTGCCTACCAGGACCTGATTGAACAAATCCTGTCGATCAATACGGTTTATGACACCGACCCTTATCTTGATGATCTGATCACACGCGGCGTGAACCGAGAGCTTACTGACGAAAAGCAGCTCGGCATCTACCGGGGGTATGCGATTACTGTACTCAGGCATGCCGACATGGCCTGTTTTCAGTATCAGCAGGGCATGTTAAGTAAAGAAAGACTGGCATCGGCCATGGCCATCTTCATGACCCAGGTCTATATCGGGCAGCCAGAGGTGTATACCAGTACGATTATTCCCATCATTAATATCTCTCCCGGGCTGGATGAATGCATCGCCTTGATTGAACCCATGTTTTCAAACCTGGTTTCACTCAGGAAAACCTTATAAAAATTAAGGCCTTGCCCCGGGTTATTGTCAGCTTTTCGTGTGCTGGGCCTTGAATTCGGGTAGAATGCACCAACATTTCCACCTACTGTCCCGTCAATCAGGAACTATCTTTCAGGAACTACAATGACCGACACCAGCAATATCGAGAGCACCATTCGCGATCAGATCAGCAATAATCCGATCATCTTGTACATGAAGGGCAACCCCAACCAGCCCATGTGCGGCTTCTCAGCGCAGGCGGTGCAGGTGATGATGGCTTGTGGTCAGAAGTTTGCCTATGTGGATATTCTGTCCAATCCTGAAATCCGGGCCAACCTACCGAAAATTTCCGACTGGCCGACCTTTCCGCAACTGTTTGTCGACGGCGAGTTGGTAGGTGGCTGCGACATCATGAATGACATGTACCAGAAGGGAGAGCTGAAGGCCCTGCTGGACGAGTCAGCCGCCAAACGGGAAGGTGGTGAGGCACAAGCCTGATCGGCAGACAGATTGCCGCAGGAGCGGCAGATATCGAATCAGCAAAACCGGGCCGGGAAACCAGCCCGGTTTTTTTATGTCTTGATCTGGATCAAAGCAAATATAAATAATGTTGATAATGATTCTCATTAAGAATAATATGGCGGCCAACATTGACCAGAACCTTGTTGGAGTCATAGGCCGTCATGAAAGGCAAAGCTGTTATTTCCCCGTCATTAACCCCACTGGCAATAGCTGTTGCTGTAGTTACCGCCAGTCAGGCATACGCTCAGGACGATCGGGAGAATAGTGCACCCGTCTTTGAGGAAATCCAGATTACCGGAGGGGCTGCCAACATTGAACGCCTGCCCGGCTCAGCCCATTACATTGACAGTGACCAGTTGGCCACCTTTGCCTATTCGGATGTACAGCGGATCACCCGTGAAATTCCGGGTGTTTCCATTCAGGTTGAAGATGGTTACGGGCTGCGACCCAATATCAGTATCCGTGGCGTGGCCACCGAGCGCTCCAGCAGGATTACGCTGCTAGAAGACAATGTCCTGATTGCACCAGCCCCTTATGCAGCCCCCTCTGCCTATTACTTTCCTACTGCAGGGCGGTTTTCGGGTTTTGAAGTGGTGAAAGGGCCATCTGCCATCACCCAGGGGCCATATACCATTGGTGGTGCCCTGAACATGATTTCCACGCCCATCCCACAGGCTACCCAGGGAAACCTGCTGTTGGAAGGAGGGGAGGATAATACCTATCGTGTACATGCCACTTACGGTGGATACAACCGTGAGGGGCTGGGTTTTCTGCTGGAAACCCACCAGTGGCAATCAGATGGTTTCCAGACCATTGATCGCAGTGAGAATGATACGGGCCTGGATATCCAGGACTACACCGCCAAGCTGGCGTGGGCTCCGACAGACTCCCGTCATAAACTGGAACTGAAACTGCAATATGTGGAACAGGATTCAAACCAGAGTTACCTGGGCCTGACAGATGCAGATTTTGCCGCGAATGCCTACCGGCGCTATGGGGTGTCTGCGCTGGACAACATTTATACGGAGCACAAACAGGTGATTCTGCGTTATGCGTTTGCCGTCAGCGATGACTTGAGCCTGAGTGCTACCGCCTATAACAATGAACATGCCCGCAACTGGTTCAAGACTGAAGGCATAGATCTGGATGGCAGCGAGAATGCTGATGCCCTGAGCCGCACAGGCTGGTCAGGCATTATCGACAGCATCAACGCCGGTGAGGGCAGGGGCGGTTTCAGTGTCGGGCAGCTGCAGGCCATCCTGGATGGTACGCTGGATACGGCCCCTGGCAGTATCGACATGCGCGCTAATAACCGGGAGTACTATTCGCGGGGTGTGCAGTTTGGCATGAATTGGGATGTTGTCAGTGGCGGATTAAGTCATTCCCTGCAGGCAGGCATCCGGTTGCATGAGGATCAGGAAGATCGTCTGCAATATGACTCATCCTACCAGCAGGTGGATGGCCAGCTGTTATGGAATGACACAGGTGTTCTGGGTGCGGCAGGCAACCGTGTGTCTGATGCCAGTGCGATTGCGATACACGTCTACGATCATATTGAGATTGGCAATTGGGTATTCACACCGGGGTTGCGCTTTGAAGATATCGAGCTGGATCGTCATGATTTCACCGGGGGTGAAAACCGGATCGAAACCGGCAGTCGCAGCAATAGCGTATCCGTCTGGCTGCCCGGCTTTGGTGCCAGTTATGCTCTCAATGAAAACCTGGTGCTGCTGGCGGGAGTTCATAAAGGCTTTACCGCACCGACCAACTCTCCAGGTGTAAACGAAGAGAAAGCGGTCAATTACGAGGCCGGAATGCGTTTCAAGAATGACAGGATGAGGCTGGAAGCCATAGGATTTGTCAGCGATTACAAAAACCTGCTTGGTGTGTGCACGGCGTCTTCAGGAGCCGAGTGTACTATCGGTGATGCCTTCAATGGTGATGCCGCGACAGTGCAGGGGCTCGAATTGCTGGCCAGCAGCGACCTGAGCCGGTCGACCGGATACAGCATACCGCTGATGTTGACCTACACCTGGATAGATGGCGAGTTTGACACCGATATTGCTGATACCGAGTTTTTCGGCAACGTTAGTGCCGGTGATCCGATCCCCTACATTCCCAAGCATCAGTACCGGGTATCCCTGGGTTTTGAAAACATGCGTTGGGGTATGAACATGAGTGCCAATTATGTCGATGAAGTCTGTGTACGAGCTTCCTGCGGCCAGTTTGAACGGACCGACAAGGCCTTTACGCTGGATTGGTCGGCAAATGTGCAGCTGCGTGACAACCTGAACCTGTTCGGGCGTGTGGAAAACCTGACGGCAGAAAAAAATATAGTTGGCCGTCATCCCTATGGGGCCCGCCCCAATAAAGGCAGAACGGCGTCCATGGGGCTGCGCATGCAATTCTGAAGTACTGGATGAGAGCCGGTAAAGCAGGCCGGTTTTCTGATGAATGGTCACCACTGCTTTGCTTCATACAGGCGGGTTCTTTACAATCCGCCTTTTTTTCGCCCTTAACAGGGCATTCGCTGAATTCCATTACATGCCTGATTCATTGCGCGGCGTCTGGTACATGGCCGTCGCCACCTTCCTGTTTGCCCTGATGACGATGTTCGTCAAGCTGGTGCCCAATATTCCGTCCCTGGAAATCATTTTTTTTCGCGCCGTGATCTCCGTGGTGATCTGCTGGTGGGGCATCAATCGGGCACGGGTGCCCATGTTTGGCAACAACAAACCCATGCTGGTCATGCGCGGCATTGCCGGGGTGATAGCCCTCACCCTTAACTTCTACATGGTTCACGAGATTCCCCTGGCCACTGCTTCCACGCTGACGTACCTCGCGCCCATTTCCACCACGTTGATCGGCATCTGGTTTGTTAAGGAGAAAGTGGCCCCCCTGCAATTTCTTTTTTTCGGGGTGAGTTTCGCCGGGACCCTGGTTATCGAGGGTTTTGATGCCCGGGTTTCCCTGTTTCACCTGGGCGTCGGAATAGTCACGTCCATTTTCATGGGCATTGCCTATAACTGTGTCAGGAAGTTATCCACCACGGAGCATCCCCTGGTGATTATTTTTTACTTCCCCTTCGTGTGCCTGCCCATCACCGGGCTTTGGTGCCTGCTGTTCTGGGTGCAGCCTGAAGGCTGGCAGTGGTTTCACCTGCTTATGGTGGGGATCACCAGCCAGATCGCCCAGTACTACATGACCCGCGCTTACCAGCTTGCTGAAATTTCCACGGTTTCCATCGTCAATTACACAGGGATCATCTATGCCATCATTCTTGGCTACCTGATGTTTGGCGAGGGCTTCAATATAATGACTTATGCCGGCATGGGATTGGTTATTGCCGGTGTGATACTGAATGTGGCGTGGAAGCAGAGGCAAAAGCGCAACCCCGATCCCGCATAATGTCCTGTTCTCTCCCCATGTAGAAATTCCCCTGGCACCGGGTTACACTCGATTGCACTCCGGATTCCTTCCATAAAAAAGGGGGTTTTATGGCACGTTTTTCCAAGGTTACTTTTCTTCTTGCAGCCGTGTTCACGGCATTGCCTGTCTTTGCCCATCACAGCACCGTCGCCATTTATGATGGCAGCAGGCGTGTAGAGGTTACCGGTGTTATCACGTCCATCTCCTGGCGCAATCCCCATGGGCGGATCATGCTGGATGTCCTTGATGAAAATGCCAAAACAGTGGAATGGGAAGCGGAAGTGGCTTCAAGTACGGTGCTGCGCAATCGCAAGGTTCGGGACGATGTCATCAAGGTTGGAGACAGGATCACCATAGCAGGTGAGCCGTCACGGCGCGGTCTGCCGATCATGTTCGGCACCAACATACTGCTTTCAAGTGGCTACGAATTCGACTTCGGTTCAGGTAAAGCTCACTTCCCCGCAGGCAAGAGCGGTAACCTGGTCGGTTATGACCTGCCGGATGTGGACACGTCTGCCGCCATTGCTGCTGCGGACGGCATCTTCCGGGTCTGGAGTACCATCATGGGAGACCCTGCCGCCTTCCCGATTTTTAAAGGCGGCTATCCACTGAATGAGGCGGGTAAAAAGGCGCTGGCAGCGTGGGATCCCAATAACAACACCCTGTTCCAGTGTGGTAACAAGGGACAGCCCCTGATCATGATCACCCCGAGTCCCATGGACTTTACCCGGCAGGGTGAGGATATCCTGATGCGCCTTGAGGAGTATGATTCGCGGCGGCTGATTCATATGAATCCGAATGCCCAGGCCCCCAGCGAAAACTCCCTGTTCGGCTTTTCCCGCGGACATTTTGAGGATGATGTGTTTGTGGTGGAAACTGATCATATTGCCGCCGGCTACTTCGATCACATGGGGGCCATGCAGAGTGACCAGATCTCGACAGTGGAGCGCTTCATTCCCAACGCGGATTACACGCGCCTGGATTACGAACTGACGGTCACCGACCCGGTGTATTTTTCAGAACCTTTCACCCTTAAACGGTATTTTGTCTGGTACCCGGAAATGTACGTCCACGACTACGAGTGCCTGGAGCAGTACTGATCATAAAAATACCTTTCAGGTAGTAACGGCAGTAACCAGCAGGCCGGTGCCGCCAACGATAATCATGCAGGCGAGATAGGTTGTCAGGAGAAGGCCGGCCTTCATGATGGTTTTGCCTTTTCCTTCCCCATACACCCTCATCATGGCCAGCAGCATATAGATGGGGATATACCAGGCGGCAATGATCCGATACCAATCCATCGGTGTGAACAACACGGGATAATACTGGCCCAGCAGGGAAGACAGGCTCATGGTGATGCTGATCAGGAAGAAGAAAGCATGCACGTGAAACAGGAAAATGATGTGTTCCACGTAGTAGTGATGGGAGAACACATACAGCAGCTGCATCATCAGGGCAACCAGCGGTATTCCCAGTATCATCATGACCGGGATGCTGTCGATAAACGACGCGAAAAACTCCGTGGGTTCATTCTCGAGTTTCAGGCAGGTATCACGCACCGCCAGGGTAAGCAGTGAATCCTGGGGCCAATCACTGAAGTCACAAGTTAACCCGGTAGTTATCCGATTCTCCTCCTGTGCCTGGGCCAGTTCACGGGCCACTTCACTGCGGATCTGTTGGCCAAAATCCTCGATGGCCTCCTGTTCCGTGTCCGTCAGTTGTTCCAGGGTAATGACGTCATCGGCAGAGAGTGTTTTATTATTCGTGGTATTGAAAAGATCGCCGTCTCCAGGAATGAGGAAGTAAATCACGCTCAGGATCAGATACAGTCGAAACGGCGGCAGGTAATGCATGCGCCTGCCCTCAAGGTATTCAATGGTCAGTCTGCCAGGATGCAGTATCAGGGGCAGGAGTGAGCGCCAGAGGCGTGAATCCGTATTGAATAGCCCGTCAGCCAGTTCCTCGAGTAATTCCCTGAAACTCAGAACATGAGTATCACTTTTCTGTCCGCAGGTTGGGCAAAAATCGAAATCCGTGACCGCTGTGCTGCAATTCCTGCAGAGATTCAGTACTGGAACTTGCGGTGCTTCCTGTTCAGTGAGAGCTTCGCTCATGGACAACCCCGGGCCCTGAATGTGGTATTGGGTTAATTTTTAATATTTCTGGCCGGAAAGAAAACCCCCGCTATGGCGGGGGTTTTCCTGACTCAATCTGCTGCGGCCTGTGCTTTGAGGGGAGGTCGGCCATCCTCGAATTCAATGACACTGATGCGCATGTAGTTTTCCTGGTCCCGGGCCGGGAAGCCGGTAAGTGTAATTCTGTCACCTGGTTTCATCGAGTTTTTGGCCCAACCCCGGCGCCGCAGAACACTGGGTGAGTTGGTTTCAGCCCGGCCTTCCATGACGGTGCCGTCCGCAGCAGTGACAGTGTACAGAAGAACACCGTGGGGATTGGTAAATCGGAATTCCTTGACGGTCGCATGCTCCACCGTTTCCAGCCGGTCCGCCACGAAGTGCACGGCAAAGGAATGGTGCGCCAGTGCTGCTGGCGCGGAGGCAAGAGACAGGAGACAGGAGGCAAGGACTGCGTTCAGGTATCGCTTTTGGAATAGGTTTTTCATCACACTTACCGCTGTTTAAAACATTGTATTGTCGTTAAGAGGTTTTTCCGGAATGGCCTGGACCACATCCCAGTGCTCCACAACCTTGCCGTCTTCTATGCGAAACATATCGACAACCGCGTTGCCGCGCAACTCCGGTGAGCGCTTGTTATGGATGTGCAGGGCCACCAGGTCGTCATTGGAAAAGATGTGCTTGATCTCACCCCGGTTTTGCGGGAAGTCGCGGCGCAGCATGTCGATATGCGCCTTGATGCCCTCGAAACCGTCCGGCGCGTTGGGGTTGTGCTGGATGTAACGGCTCCCCATGTACTGTTGTGCTGCATCCCAGTCTTTCTGGTTCAGCAGCAAATCATAGAATTCGATGGCGATATCGATGTTGCGCTGCTCCTGCATAAAGTCGCGGGCAGCGGCGCCAATGGTGACGGCTGAAGCGGCAAACAGGGCGCCTGTAATGAAGCCGGTGATATAGGGATGTTTTTTCATGACATGGGTGTTCCTGTCTATTGGAGTTTGGAAAAGCATAGCGGGGTAATGAATGGTCGGCATTAATGCAGATCAATTGGCGCCAATCCGGTTTGATTCGCTGATTTTCCCGGAATCTATGCCATAATCCGGAGCCACAACGGTTTCCTGGATGTCCAAGCGGAGAACGCCCGATGAATAAGTATCTGCTCTTTTCCCTGATCTTCTCGCCCCTGGTCCATGCCCAGGAAGTCTGGACTGCCGGTGAACTGGATGACCTGGCAGCAGAACTGGTAAATCGTGTCCAGCCCAATGGCATGGCAGTGCTTCCGGGCATCATTAATGAAGGCTCATACATGGGGCACCTGCTGCACAGGGAGCAGGGACCGGGGTTTGCCGAGCTGCACGACATCATGTCGGATATCTATTTTGTCACGGCGGGCAGTGCCACGCTGGTGACCGGTGGCAGCATGATGGAAATCTCGGAGACCGGACCGGGTGAGTTCATTGCTCCAGGCATTGAAGGAGGCGAGCGTCGTCGTGTGGCAGAGGGGGATGTAGTACATATTCCGCCGGGTCTTCCCCATCACCTGATTGTGGATGCTCCTGAAGGGCTCACCTATTTCATTATCAAGACCAGCAGTCTGCTGCCCGGTGAAAGGGCAGTACACATATCGGGCATACCAGGTGTTATCACTGAAGGTACCCGTTGGCGGCAGGTTTGGGCAGACATCCATACCGCAGACGGCATCGTTGGTACAGCTGACGGTGGAGTGATGTTTGCCCAGGAGCAGACCGATACCGTCAAAAAGCTGATCAATGGACAGGAATTGGTACTGTTCGAAAACACCAATGGTGGCGGTTCTGTGTCCCTGGATAATGATGGCCGTATTTTCATCGCCCAGCGAACCTGTACCGAGCCCATGAACCCTGAACGTGCCGGCTGTAATGAAATGACGCGTATTGCCCAGCTGGCCCCGGAATATAGAATCCTGGCCATGCAGTTTGCTGATGGCTCTTCCCTGGGGCGGGTTAACGACCTGATTGCCGATGGGCGGGGAGGTGCCTTTTTTACCTCCGGCGGCGCCTGGCATGTGAATGCCGATGGCGAAATCAGCACGGTGGTGGATACGGATATTCGCTCCAACGGCATCATGCTCAATCGTGATGGTGATGTGCTTTATGTCACCAACAACACTGAAGTGCTGGCCTTTGATGTCAGACGTGATGGCAGTACCCGCAACCGCCGGGTCTTTGCCTCACTCAATGGCGACAACGGTGGTGATGGCATGGCCATTGACAACGATGGGCGCCTGTATGTCGCAGGAAATCTCGGCATTCATGTGATCAGTGAGAAGGGTGACTACCTGGGCATGATTCCAACGCCGCGCCGCGCCATTACCGTGGCGTTTTCCGGGCCTGATAAAAAGACCCTGTTTGCCCCGAGTATGGGCGCGATTGGCCCGGACGGCAAAGCCTGGGAGACACCTGAGGGCATTCGCAACACCGCCATGACCATCTATACCCTTGATGTGGAAACAGCCGGGTTTGGTGGCAGAGCCAAGTAAATACTAAAGAGACAAGAGACATGGATCGTCTCCTGTGAATCCTCTTTCAGCCGTGTTCCGGGAATTCTGATGCAGACAACCATCGAAATGAGTATGTACCCGTTTAATGAGGATTATAAAACCCTCATTCTGGATTTTATTGACGAGCTTAACAGGCGTGACGGGCTGGAAGTCTATACCACGGCCACATCGACCATGATTCATGGCGAGCATGGTCGGGTCATGGATGCCCTGAAGGAAATGACAGCCTGGAGTCATGAGCACCATGGTCGTGGCGTTTTCGTCACCAAGATCATTCCCGGCTTTCCCGAAGCCGAAAAATAATACCCGTGGTCATTCATTGATGTCCTATCTGGAAATACTTGCCGTCTTCCTGGCCATCGCCTACCTCTTGCTGGCAGCCCGCGAAAGTCTCGCCTGCTGGTACTGCGCCTTTGCCAGTTCCGCTATTTATACCGTGATTTTCTGGGATGTCAGCCTGCTGATGGAGTCCCTGCTGAATGTCTTTTATGTGGTCATGGCGGTAGTAGGGTGGTACGAGTGGAAGCAGGGAGGGCAGCAGCATGAGGGCGTTCATATCCGCACCCTCAAAACCTGGCAGCATGCCCTGATCATCCTCAGTCTGCTGATACTGGCAGCCGTTAACGGTTGGGTCATGCAGACCTATACCTCGGCTGCATGGCCCTTTCTTGATGCCTTCACGACCTGGGCCAGTGTCCTGACAACTTTTCTTGTGGTCTGGAAAGTGCTCGAGAACTGGTTGTATTGGCTGGTCATAGACTCACTGTCCATCTTTCTGTATCTGGACCGGGGTCTGCAACTCACAGCCCTGCTGTTTGCTGCCTATGTGGTAATCGTGGTATTTGGCTACGTTCACTGGCGGCAGTTATATAAGCGTCAGAAAAGCTCCCTGTAATAAGCGTCTGCACAATAAAAAAGGCAGCCATCAGGCTGCCTTCTTTTTCAGGTTCAGTGCATGGAATGCAGGCTAGTTTCCGCCCTTGTCCATTTTCTCGGCCAGGTAGTTCTGTATACCCATGTTTTCGATGAGATAGAGCTGGGCTTCCAGCCAGTCCACGTGGGCTTCTTCGTCATCCAGAATAGTCCTGAACAGGTCACGGCTGACATAGTCCTTCACGTCTTCGCAGTGGGCGATGGCTTCACGCAAATCGGGAATGGCGCGCATTTCCAGGTCCAGGTCGCAGCGCAGCATTTCTTCGGTGGCCTCACCGATATGCAGCTTGCCCAGGTCCTGCATATTGGGCAGGCCTTCAAGGAACAGGATGCGGGCAATGATCTCATCCGCGTGCTTCATTTCATCGATGGATTCATGGCGGGTGTATTCAGCCAGCTCCTGCAAGCCCCAGTCCTCGAACATTTTGGCATGAAGAAAATACTGGTTGATGGCAATCAATTCATTGCCGAGAACTTTATTGAGATGTTCGATTACTTTGCTGTCGCCTTTCATGGTGCTTCCTGTATCGGGATGGAGTCGAAATTCTTGGGGGACAATTGTCGCGGGATAAACCGCAGATGTCCAGTCAGGGCAGGGTAAGTGATTAATTTATAAACAAAAAGAATGAATACGAATGCGTCTGCATCGTATTAGCATTTGAATGGAGAATCAGACTGCGGGTTCGAAGGGAGCGTTTTTCACATTCACAGCAGTTTCGACAATACTCTGGGCCAGCTGGCTGCATTTGCCGCACTGCATGGCAACCCCCAGCTCCTTGCAGACCTGCTCAAACGTACCGGCACCGCCGTTGACGAATTCCTTGATCTGGCGATCAGTCACTGCTTTACAAAGACATACGTACATGTTGTTCGTTTATCCGTGCGGGATGATGTTGTCGGATGAGAATATTAAGCTTAATGAGAATCATTGTCAAATAGGGCGCTTAACTTTCCTCTATTGTTTATTACGGCTGGATTATGGGGTTGATTTAGGAGAACTGGCCATGATCTGAATCAAGACTGGCTCAGGACGGCCTGTCTGGCGACTTCCTTGGCCGTGGCGAAATCGGCTTTTCCGGATCCCAGTTTGGGGATGTTGTCGACTGTTACGTAAGCAGCAGGCAATGCCAGGTTGTTCAGGCCATGTGCCAGCAGCTTTGGCCTCAATGATTTTTCTTCCAGGGTTCGGGTGCTGAGGATGACTATCATCTCGCCTTTTTTGGGGTCGGGGATATTGACTGCCATAACTTCAATGTCTGGATCGTCTATGGCCTTGTGCAGTGCTTGCTCGACGTTTCCAAGCCCGATCATTTCGCCGCTGATTTTGGCAAAGCGGGCATAGCGGTCTTCTATGGACAAGAAGCCATCTTCGTCCAGTGAACCCTTGTCACCGGTGACATACCAGCGCAGGTTGTCCATCTCGACCAGAGCATTCTGATTAAGCTGGTCATTTTTCAGGTAGCCCTGCATTACCTGTGGACCGGCCACCATGATCATGCCGGCAGTGCCCAGCGGCAGGGGCTGCAGGGTGTCCGGATCAGCAATGCGGACGATTGTGCCAGGCAGGGGTTTGCCCACAGTGCCTGGCTTGTTGCTGTCCTTCAGGTGGGCGCTGTCGGGATTGTCGAACGGCGTGTTCACCGTGGCTACTGGAGATAACTCCGTACAGCCATAGCCTTCATAGATGGTCAGATTAAAGCGCTGTTTGAATGCAACACTGATTTCAGACTGCAATTTCTCAGCGCCGGCAATTGTCAGGCGCAGGGTTGCCATATCCTCCCCGGTCACTTTGTGATTGCGAACATACAGTCTGAAGAAGCTGGAGGTGCCAAACAGCATGGTCGCCTTATGCTGGCGAATGTGCTGGGCATTGACCGTGACATCCGTGGGATCCATATGGCAGACCACCTTGATTCTCTCCAACAGGGGGAGGAACAGGCAGGCAGTCATCCCGAAGGAATGAAAAATGGGCAGGTTTGCCATGATGACGTCATGGTCGATGACATCCAGAATCTTCATGACCTGCTTGATATTCGCCAGGATATTGCGATGACTCAGCATAACGCCCTTGGGTTCGCCCTCGCTGCCGCTGGAAAACAGGATCACAGCTGTATCGTCGATCGGGGTGTGCCGGCAATAACCTTTCTTGATCCGGCTGGCTGAAAACAGTTTGCACTTGATGAGAGTCAGCAGTTTTTCCCAGGTTGATATACCTGCCTGCAATTCTTCAAGCATGACCAGTGTAACCCTGTCTTTAAGCGGGGACAGACTAATGCCGCGCTGTTCAAGTTTTTCCAGGAACCGGGAGGAGGTGTACACGGTTTTCAATTCTGCCTGTTCAACAGCGGAGATGATGGTGTCCAGGGGGGCAGTGTAATTGAGTGGAACCAGGGTTTTTCCCAGTACCATGGTGGCCATGCTGGTCAGCAGGCCTCCTGCTGTGGTGGGCAGCAGCATGCCTATATTTTGTTCGGGGCTTTGTGCAGCGATACGCCGGGATAACATTAGCGAACCGGCCAGCGCGCGACGGGCGGTCAGCGAAGTACCCATGCTGTCCATCAGTACCACAGGATCACCTGCGCGTAATGATGTTTCTACCCAATGCTCTCCAAGGGATGGCTGGGTGCCCAGAAAATTCATCCAGGATTCAAAGGTATTGTCGTCAGGGAACTGATACATCCGATTACTTCAGTCAAACAAGTACTGATTCAAGAATTTACTGCCACGATAATACATAACGTCACAATAATATTATGTATCTGTCCTGAGGTGCTACCCTGGCTGAATGTTTGTCGGTAAACAGGCAAAAAAAACCGGGCGTACCTGGGGGAGGATACAGCCCGGTTTCCGGTTAGCCTGGGAACGGTGTCAGGAATAGGCTATGACATCCAGGTCCAGCTTGCTGAGAACCTTTTCCGAGGTATTGCCTTTCATGAGCGCCGAAGCACCCTGCCTTGCCATGGTGCCGATGAGTACAGTATCTGCACCGATTTCCCTGGCGTATCTGGAAATCACGCTTGCAGGGTCACCTTCTTCAACATGGACGCGATCCGTGGGCAAACCGGAGAGTTTCATGATCCTCTGGCGGTCGGGAAAATGCATGCTGTCCTTGTAGGCATTGATGACATAAAACTCGGCATCATAATGTTTGGCGATATCCTGACCCTGTCTCAGGATTTTTTCATTCAACCGGGCATAATCGGGTTCATCCTGCTTCTGAATGTTTATGGCTGCCAAAAGCTTCTTCCGGGGTTTGATGTCACTGGAACGGATGATGGAAACCGGGGCTATTGAAGTACGCAACAATGCCCATTGCTGATTGCTGAACAGGGATTTCTTGCCGTCACCGGTGTAGGGCATAAATATGTGGTCCGGCTGGAAGCGTTGCGCACTTCTGAGCACGGCCTGCTGCCACTCATTTGACCAGCACAGTTCGAAACTAAAGCTGGCACCGGCGGCCTCGAGTTTTTCGGTAATTGAGGCAAGCCATTGTCCGTCCCGGTAGAGGTTGTCATTGCTGGCCGCCAGGCTGGTGTTCTCGGCATCGACCGAAATGAAGAGATGCACATGTGAGCCAGGCTCCTTGATCTCGGATGTAATAACAGCACGTTCAAGGGCCAGGTGTTTTTCCTGTGTTGCCTCGATGATGACCAGTACTTTTCTGCCTTCTGCCATGGCGGACTCCTTTGGTGGATTTGATCGTTCCACTATAAAGACTGGAGAAAAGGGGATATTGACCTTGATCAATACCAAAAGCGATCACGGTAGAAAAAGGACGGAGATGTGCGGGTGTTGAGCTGACTGCCCGGATATCAGGGAGGCCAGCCCCCCAAAGTCAGCCATTTGTTTACGATAATGCAGAACAACTCGGCGGTTTTCTCTGCATCATAGCGGGCAGAATGGGCTTCCTCGTTGCTGAAATCCATACCGGCTGCTTCGCAGGCGCGTGACAGCACGGTCTGGCCGAAAGCCAAAGCACTCATTGATGCCGTGTCCAGGCCTGAAAACGGATGGAAGGGGTTGCGCTTCATGTTGTTGCGCTCGGCAGCGGCATTGACAAAACCAAGATCAAAATGGGCGTTATGGCCGACCAGAATGGCGCGGGTGCAATGTTCGTCCTTTATCTTGCGGCGTATATTTTTAAACAGGTCTTTGAACACCTCGGGTTCCGGATGGGCAATACGCAGAGGGTGATACGGATCTATGCCGGTGAATTTCAGGGCAGACTCTTCCAGGTTGGCGCCGGGAAAAGGTTGAACCCTGTAAAACCAGGTGTCTTCGGGATGCAGCAAACCATTTTCATCCATGCCGACAGTGACAGCAGCAATTTCCAGAATGGCATCAGTCTTGTTGTTAAAGCCGCCGCATTCAACGTCCACAACAACGGGCAGATAGCCGCGGAAACGACCTGCCATTGGTGAGGTTTGTGTTTCCTGTTTGTCTGCTTTGCTGTCAGACATCAGCGACTGACCATCTCATTGTGGCCCCGGCATTCAGTGGCACCAGCATATTTTCAGCCAGGGGATATTTGTCCGGCACGATCCATTCAGACCGGCTGAGCTGGATTTTATCGGTGTTGCGGGGCAGGCCGTAAAAATCAGGGCCATTGAAACTGGCGAAGGCTTCCAGCTTGTCCAGGACGCCCAGGGTTTCAAAAATCTCGGCATATAATTCCAACGCCCCGTGGGCGGAGTAGCAGCCTGCACAACCGCAGGGATTTTCCTTGGTATGTTGTGCATGGGGGGCGGAGTCGGTGCCAAGGAATATTTTTGGGGTGCCGCTGGCCACAGCATCCTGGAGTGCCTGCTGGTGAATACGGCGTTTCAGGATGGGCAGACAGTAATAATGCGGCCGTACTCCGCCAACCAGCATATGGTTGCGGTTGTACAGCAAATGCTGGGGAGTAATGGTGGCGCCGATATTGGCCGGGCTGTTCAGGACGAAGTCTGCCGCATCCCCGGTAGTGATATGCTCAAAGACGATTTTCAGTGTGGGAAAACGTGCTGCAAGCGGCACGAGCACTTCATCAATAAAGGTTTTTTCCCGATCAAAAATGTCCACCTCAGCACGAGTGACCTCGCCATGCACCAGTAAGGGCATACCGCATTCAGCCATTTTCTCCAGTACAGCGTAGGTATTTTCCAGATTGGTGACCCCGAATTCGGCATTGGTGGTGGCGCCGGCCGGATACAGTTTCACGGCATGGACATGGCCGCTTGCTTTGGCCTGATCAATTTCAGAGGCCGCCGTCTTGTCTGTCAGGTACAGGGTCATCAGGGGCTGAAATGGGCTACCCGCCGGTACGTGCTTGAGTATGCGATCCCTGTATGCCAGTGCCTGGGCGGTGGTGGTTACCGGCGGCACCAGGTTGGGCATGACAATCGCGCGGCCCATGTACCTGGCACTGTGAGGGACTGTGGTGGCCAGGGCGGCACCGTCCCGCAAGTGCAGATGCCAGTCGTCCGGTCGTGTCAGGGTGATTTCCTGCATGGTTGTTGTGTTCCTGGAAGGCCAAGGATTGGAGGCGCCCGGCATTATATCAGCATACGTGCCAAGAGGTGCGGCCGCGCAGGAAATTGCCGGGAATTATTTCGCAATTTTCCACGCCAGCGGTACAATACCGGCCTTTTTTCAGTCCCGGGGCAATCCGGGAAATTTTCAGTACAGCAGGAGATACCGATGTCCGATATCAAAAAAGTGGTTCTGGCCTATTCCGGCGGTCTGGACACCTCCGTGATCGTTAAATGGATGATGGACACCTACCAGTGTGAAGTGGTGACGTTTACTGCCGACCTGGGGCAGGGCAAGGAAGTGGAGCCTGCACGTGCCAAAGCCGAAGCACTTGGCGTGAAGGAAATTTATGTCGAGGACGTTCGTGAAGAATTTGTCCGCGATTACGTGTTCCCGATGTTTCGCGCCAACACCATCTACGAAGGTGAGTACCTGCTGGGTACATCAATTGCCCGCCCGCTGATTGCCAAGCGGATGGTGGAAATTGCCAATGAAACCGGTGCCGATGCGATTGCCCATGGCGCCACCGGTAAAGGCAATGACCAGGTGCGTTTCGAACTGGGTGCCTATGCCCTCAAGCCCGGCATCAAGGTTATTGCGCCCTGGCGTGAATGGGACCTGACTTCCCGCGAAAAACTGAAGGCGTACTGCGAGACCCACAATATTCCGGTGGAACAGAAACGCGGTACAGCGTCCCCGTATTCCATGGATGCCAACCTCCTGCACATTTCCTACGAAGGCGGCATTCTGGAAGATCCGAGTGCTGAGCCTGAAGAACCCATGTGGCTATGGTCTGTTTCTCCTGAAGCAGCACCCGACAAAGCGACTTACCTGGAACTGGATTATGTCAAAGGAGACATCGTCGCCATCAATGGCGAAGCCATGTCGCCGGCTACAGTCCTTGAATACCTGAACAAGGTGGGTGGTGAAAACGGTATCGGTCGTGTCGACATCGTGGAAAACCGGTACGTTGGCATGAAATCCCGCGGCTGTTATGAAACACCTGGCGGCACCATCATGCTCAAGGCGCATCGTGCCATCGAATCCCTGACGCTGGATCGGGAACTGGCTCATCTCAAGGATGACCTGATGCCGCGTTATGCTTCACTGGTCTACAACGGCTACTGGTGGTCAGCAGAGCGTGAAGCACTTCAGGGCCTGATTGATGAGTCCCAGACCTTTGTTAACGGCAAGGTTCGGGTCAAACTCTACAAAGGCAATGTGATTGTGGTCGGTCGTGAATCTGCTGATTCACTGTTCGATGAGAAGATTGCCACTTTTGAAGATGATGCTGGTGCCTACAACCAGAAGGATGCGGAAGGCTTTATCAAGCTCAATGCCTTGCGTCTCAGGATGCAGGCAGGCAGACGCAAGTAAGTTTTATTGCAGTCACTTTGCGCCAGACCATTTGGCGTGAAAAAACCGGGTCTGGTTATGTACTTTTGTACAGTTGGCAGTTCCCGGTTTTTTTATGTCTGACGTTCAATTTCCATGGATAAGAAAGCACCTTCTTGTGCCTTTTATGCCTTGCTGTCAGTGGTAAACGCCCTATGTAGGAAGAGCCATAGTCCCGAACAATGGTAGTACGAATCTTTGTTACAAGAGTCGCCTCCCAAAACCTTTCATTGCACTCATCCAACGCAGAACTCGGCCCGATAATGCTGCCAATTGCAGGGGGATACGTTAATCCAGTTCCTTCTTTTTGTATTCACAAAGGTCTGAAATCACGCAGGCGGCGCATTTTGGTTTGCGCGCTACGCAGGTATAGCGGCCATGCAGGATGAGCCAGTGATGAGCGTCCAGCAGGAATTCCTCAGGCACGAACTTCATCAGTTTTTTCTCCACTTCCAGAACATTCTTGCCTGGCGCTATCCCGGTGCGGTTTGAGACTCGAAAGATGTGGGTGTCCACCGCCATAGCCTTTTCCCTGAAAGCAGTATTGAGCACCACGTTGGCAGTTTTCCGGCCAACTCCCGGCAGGGCCTCAAGGGCTTCACGGGTTGTGGGCACTTTTGAGTCATGCTCCTCCATCAGAATCCTGCAAGTCTTGATGACATTTTTGGCCTTGGTATTGAACAGGCCAATGGTTTTGATGAAGTCGCGTAGCCTGGTTTCACCCAGGGCATAAATGGTCTCGGGCGTGTTGGCTACCGGGTAGAGTTTTTCTGTGGCTTTGTTGACACTGACGTCGGTGGCCTGGGCAGACAGCATCACGGCAATTAAAAGCTCAAAATCCGAGCTGTATTTCAATTCTGTTGTCGGTGCGGGATTCTCGTCGCGCAGTCGGGTAAAAATATCGAGACGTTTTTGTTTGTTCATCCGGTGACTCTGACGCGTTTGCTACCGGCTTGAGCGGGTTCAGTATGTGCGATGGGAGTGGTGCTTTTCTTGTCCATGACTTTTTTAAGCGCTATCAACAGGCCCATGAAGAAAAAGGCGCCCGGCGGCAAAATTGCCAGCAGGAATGGGTGCTCGGCAGAATAGATGGTCAACTGCCAGTTATGGGCGAAAGGCAGCAGGCGATGCATGTTGGCGAACACAGCGCCAGTACCGGCAATCTCTCGCAGGCAGCCCAGCACCAGCAGAACAATGGCGAAACCCAGGCCGGTCATCATGCCATCAAGTAGAGCGGGTAACAGGGGCTGGCGTGAGGCAAAGGCTTCAGCGCGCCCGAGGATAGTGCAGTTGGTGACGATCAGTGGAATGAAAATCCCCAGGGCCTGGTACAGTTCGATGGCATAGGCACGCAGCAGCAATTCGGCGCAGGTAGTAAAGGTGGCAATAATCAGCACAAATACCGGCAGGCGGATCGTTGGCGTAAGCAAAGGCCTGCTCAATGAGACAAGGCTGTTTGAACCGGTGAGCACCAGTATCGTCGCCAGTCCGAGACCCAGGGCATTGACGGCGGAGTTGCTGACTGCCAGCAGCGGGCACAGGCCCAGCAACTGAACCAGTGCGGCATTGTTGTTCCACAGGCCGTTGATGGCGATATGTCGAAGATCTGTCTGCATGTCCTGGTGGTCTTGGTTAGAGTTCTTTCAATCTGGCCTGATTGCCTTCAAAAAACGACAGGGCCCGTTGGACCGCATTAACAATGGCTCTCGGGGTAATCGTGGCACCCACCAGCTGGTCGAATTCTCCGCCGTCCTTTAAGACACGCCAGCGTGCCGGCAGTGGCTGTGACAGGGATTTGCCGTTGAAGGTGAGTATCCAGTCAGACTGGTCAATGTCAATTTTATCACCAAGCCCCGGGGTTTCGCGGTGTTCCAGAACACGCACGCCACTGATATCACCATCAGCCAGAATGCCGACGAGCAATCTGATATCGCCGCTGTAACCGTCATGGGCTTCCACGGGCAGAATGATGCCGGCAAAGGCTGCATCCCGATAGGCAAGGTAGGCGGGGCGGTCAGAGGTCAGCGCCAGCAGTTCTGTCTGGTCCCAAAGCGTGCTATCAGATGAAAACAGCAACTTGTGCTGGAGAAGGTCATTGTCATGGAATGCTGCAGGTAAAACCTGGGCCAGGGCCTGTCTTTCAGCCTCCAGTTGCTGCTGGAATATCCTGTCGCGGGTGCCGGCATAAGCTGTAGCCAGCAGGATGGCCGAGATCAGGCAGAAAAGTCCAAGGCTCAGGCTGTTGCGGGGTATGTTAAAGGCGGCTGTGTTCATGGTGTTTGCCGGGTAGTGCGGTTACGCAAGCCATAGTCAATGGCCGGGGCGGCAAAATTGGCCAGCAAGACAGCAAAGGCGATGCCGTCGGGGTAATTCCCCGTAGAACGCATGGCAAACACAAGTATCCCGATCAGGGCGCCATAATAGAGTTTGCCGGTGTTGGTCGCTGGCGCAGTGACGGGGTCGGTAGCTATGAAGAAAGCACCGAGCATGGCAGCCCCGCTGAACAGGTGAAAAACAGGAGAGCCGTGGCTGGCGGAACTGCCGCCGTCATAAAACACCAGGGCAAGCAGTGACAGGCTTGCCAGCATGGAGAAAGGGATATGCCAGGTAATCAGGCGCCGGTAAAGCAGGTACAGTCCCCCGAGCAGAAAGCCGACGTTAATCCATTCCCAGCCTTGGCCGGCCAGTGCGCCGTATAAAGGATTTCCTTGCCAGTATTCAGCGATGGTCAGGCTGCCCCGATCCTGCTTGAACTGGTCCAAGGCTGTGGCACCAACAAAGGCATCCATGGTTTCAGCGGGCTGTCCCAGAAATTGAGGCAGGATGTTCTGGAAAGCTGGCAGGCTTTCCGCAGTACCTATGGGCAGAATCCAGCGGGTCATGTCCACGGGAAAAGCAATCAGGAGAACCGCATAACCCACCATGGCCGGATTAAAGGGATTGGTACCAAGGCCTCCGTATAATTGCTTGGCAATGACAATAGCAAAAAAGGCGCCAGTCAGGCCAAGCCACCAGGGTACTGCGGGAGGCAGGGATAACGCGAGCAGTACGGCAGTGACCACGGCGCTGTAGTCAGCCAGTGCAGGACGCAGGGGTTTTTGCCTGCATGCCAGGGTGACAGCTTCCAGTGCCGCAGAGCAGATCGTCAGCCAGAGGATGTTGATTAGAACGCCCGCGCCAAAATACCAGGTCATTACAAGAGTGCCGGGTATGAGCGCCAGCAGTACCAGTTGCATGATCTGTGCAGTGGATGGTGTGCGCTTACGGGAATATAGCAAGAGGGAATCCAGGTTCATGGCCGGGCATGTTGCCACTGACCGTCGCGGCCATCAAGTTTTAAAGGCGAATGGCTTGCAGGGAGAGCATTTGAGTTTGTCCAGGATTTGCGCCCGGAAAAACAATCCACGTATGATTGCCGGAATATTATGGTATGAAGACATCGGGGGATGTTATGAGCATGATGAAAACAGGTCTACTGTCCGGTTTGTTGATGGTGCTGGGTCTGGGCCAGGCGAGTGCCCAACCAGCGAGCGGGTTTTCCGATCACACGCTGACCTCTGCTGGCTCCCAGCGCCAGTACCTGCTTTACCTACCACAGCATCGTCCTGCAGGTTCCTTGCCGCTGGTATTCAGTTTTCATGGTTCCGGGGGCTACCCCCAAAACCAGGTGGATACCAGTCATTTTGAGGCCCTGGCCGAGGAGCATGGTTTTATAGCCGTTTTCCCCGCGGGGGCCTTCACCAATTCACTGACAGCCCGCAGCTGGAATGCCAATGTGGAAGCCGGTGTGGATGATGTTCAGTTTGTCCGTGACTTGATTGAGGATGTCGCCGGCATGGTGGCTGTGGATCGCAAGAGAATTTACACAAGTGGTTTCTCGGGCGGTGCCAGGATAAGCAGTCGCCTGGCCTGTGAACTATCAGACGTACTGGCTGCAGCTGCCCCTGTTGCAGGATTACAGTATCCGGATGGCTGTATACCAAAACGGCCTGTGCCCATCATCGCTTTTCATGCTGAAGATGATCCGGTCAATACCTATGAACAAACAGAGGATTCCAGGCCATACTGGCGCATGGGCGTGGAAACCGCCCTGGATAAATGGCGGCAGGCCAATGGATGCTCTTTGGCCAACAGTGATTCACAGGTGGCATACGGGGTGAGGGAATACACATGGGATGACTGCGGCGGAGACAGTGAGATCCGCTTTTACCAGACTTCCACAGGGGGGCACTCCTGGCCAGGCGCCGCCCAGCGGGGTGCTGTCCAGGACATTAATGCCAGTGAACTGATCTGGGCGTTTTTCAGTCGGCATCAATTGCCATAAAAAAGTCGCGCAGGATGAAAATCTGACCTTTACTGTCTATGCGATAACGCAAAAACCAAATACATGGAGGTAGTAAAGGATGAGAGAACTTAATATTGAGGAAGTTGAACAGGTAAGTGGTGGTACATTGACTGAGGCTCTGGGGTTGTGGGGAGTATCAATGGCGATCGGTAGTGCCTCTTATGGTAGTGGCTGGGGGGCGGTTGCAGGATTGATAGCTATAGGAACTTCCCCGATTACTGCTCTTGCCATGGTTGGCCTGGCAGCAGCTGGTGGGTATATGCTTCTTCAGGACTAAAAGTGATAAAAGGGCCGTAATAGCGGCCCTTTTTTTGGATGAAAAATGGAATTTGAATTTAATTTGGCCAAGGCAAGGCTAACAATTGCTACTTTTATTTTTTCTTCATTGATACTCCTGATTTTAATTCTGACCTTAAACGATGTTGTTTGGGGGATTTACTCTCGAACACCAGTCTTAGTTCTAGTCCCATGCATAAGTTATGGTATTTATGTTTCTCTATTGATTTACCGATTAATACATTGCTCTCCCGGAAATACAAAAATAACGATTTACGATAATCTGCTAAAGATTCCAAGTTATTATCTTGGAAGAAAACATATTCCATTGTGTAAAATTTTTTCATTGGAGAGCAGGTTGGTAAATAAGTCGGAACTCCTGATTATTGGTGTGAATGGGCAGCAAGGAATATTTTTGGATAGCGATAGATTTAAAAGTTCGGAAGAGTTTTATTTGCTAAAAAGTGAATTGAAAAAAATTATTGATAAAAATATCTCGGATAAATCGGTTGATTTGAATGTTTATAAAAATAGCCGCGTTTGGCTAGAACAGAAGAGTAATTCATTCTTAACCTGGATGTTCGTCCTTGTCTGTATTCTATTTTTTGGGATAGGCTATGTGAGTGATATATATAGATTGAGTCATGATGAGTTTCTCTATTTAGGTATTGGTAAAAAAACTGATCTTGATTTTGGTGACTGGTACAGAATTTTTTCTTCTTCGTTTATACATGCAAATATTTTCCACCTATTAATCAATTTGTTCCTTCTTGGCATGCTGGGCGAACTTCTTGAACATGTCATATGCAGAGTGAGATTTTTGATAGTCATTCTGCTTTCCTCGGTAGTAGGCTATTTTTTCTTTTTGATTTTCTCTATGCACGAATTCGGTGCAGGCATATCTGGTGGTGTATTTGGTCTATTTGGTGCTTTTGTTGCGATGAGAATACGTTATGAAGAACGGCTTCCAGGGAGTTTGAGGATGGTTCCTCTTCCTAGAATACTGTTGTTATTTGTTCTGGAATTTCTACTCGAATTTTTTGTACTCGAGAATGTGGATTATTCAGTACACTTGGGTGGTTTCTTGGCCGGTTTTTTATATTTGTTTTTATCAACAAAGGATAAAAAGCTGGATGATATTGGAAAGACAGGCTTAATCGAGAAATATTTGGCTGGTGTTCTCGGGTTTGCATATCTAGCCGGGTTGGCGTTTTTTATGTTTCTGGTGTTTAAGGGGGAAGTGGCTAATATGCCTGACTTTTCCTGACATCAATCTTGGA
>Ga0181593_10000846_pt1 | contig 27296 bp, 28 predicted proteins | sample 071ome_19_FD_133756 | JGI IMG/M metagenome (GOLD analysis project Ga0181593, IMG submission 133756) | Coastal salt marsh microbial communities from the Groves Creek Marsh, Skidaway Island, Georgia - 071413AT metaG (megahit assembly) | ecosystem: Environmental > Aquatic > Marine > Intertidal...
CCCGCGCGGTCGAATCGATGCGCATGGAAAAAGGGTTCTTGCATTGGAAGGCCGAACTGAACACGGAATTTGACCCGTTTGAAACGGGCTTGGCTAGGTTCGTGAAACTCGACAAAGGCGATTTTATTGGGAAAGGGGCGCTGCAAAAACGCCGATCCTTAGGGCCAAAGCGAAAATTGGTAACGCTTAGCCTAAAGACAAACCACGCCCCTGCCCGTTCGGGCGCATCATTGCTGCGCGACAACAAGGTGGTCGGCACCATCACATCTGGCGACTACGGGCACCGCGTTGGCATGAACCTCGCCTATGCATTCGTTGACGCTGAACTGGCTCACACCGGTGCCATCATTGAATTGGACCTATGTGGCCAGCGTGTCGAGACGCAGATCATCGATCCATCGCCCTACGACCCAACATTTGCGCGAATGAGAGGCTAATGGGTAGACACCCACGACACCGCTTTGCCCAGCCCCAACATCTGCGCGCACCCGCACGCAACAACGCCGCATAAAGCATTTGCCCGCCCGCATCCGGCCCAAACCCCCGACCGGGGCACACACCTTGATCGGCATTTTACACGCAAGCTGCCCTGCTATGCGGCCATCAACCGTTGTTCGGCGGCCATCAACCACAGCCGATCGATGTGGTCGATCACATCAACATCAAAGCGCTGCTGCTCTTTCCAATATTTGCCCGACGGCACGAAATAACCGGCCTTGTCCTCGGCGCCCAAGGCCTTGGCCACGCACGCCCCCTGAAAGCGGGGTGGCTTGACGCCAGCAAGTTGCGCAAATCCGGCCCGCGGATAAAGCAGACGGCTACGGCGCGCATCCGACAGGTTTACCACCGCACAGCCCGCTTGCGCGGCCAACACCCACAGGCGCGCCGATTTGGCCTCGAGCGATCGCAAGGTCACATCATCGCGCAGCGGATCTGCCGTGCCGGTGCCGTAAAAATGCGTGGGCCCCTGTTGGGGGTAGACCATATCGCAGCCAATCATGGCAATCACGCGCGGCTTTAGCGCCCCCAGCGCCCAATAGGCGGCGGTGAATGCCATGGTGCCACCGGCATAGACAAACCCACCATAACGGTTTTGCACGGGAACATAATCTTTGGCGCCAACCAGTTTTTGACCGCTGGCCAACGCCTGTGGCCGGCGATCATCGGGGAAATCTTCGGGGTGGATCAACCAATCCCAATCGGTGCGCACACGCCAGGCATTGTTGATGGCGACAAATTGCTGGTCTGGGCCGCGTGCCATCTGCTGTGCCTCCAGCACACCAGGGCCAGAGCCCATGATAATTACCGTATCTGCCGTCACTGTCCAATTTCCTCATCATCTTCAATGCGTTCAACCTAGCCCGCCAGTGTGACAAAGCCACAAAACCGGGCCGCGCCCTAGCCTTGGGTGGGGACCAACCAGCGCCATAGCCCTAAAATAAAGGGGCGCCAGCCGCCCCAGCGGCCCAAAAAAACTGATCAGCCTTCTGTGAATGGCCGGGCTGGGGGGCAGCCTATATTCCAGTTGCAGTTCAGACATGTATTGGAGTTGCCTTATGCGCCTGTTGCCCGCCTTGGCCGGTTTGATCTGCGCCACCTACGCCAGCGCCAGCCCGGTTCAACTGTCAGGCTTTGCGATCGATGAAAACGAGGTTAGCGTCGCGCAATTCGCCGCTTTTGCCGCCAAAACCACCCTCACCACAGCCGCAGAACGTGACGGCGGCGGGTTTGAATGGGGCGCGGGGTGGCAGCGGCGGCCCGGCTGGACCTATCGCGCCCCACAAGGATTGCCCGCCCAAAGCGACGAGCCGGCCGTGCATGTCAGCTGGACCGAGGCAGATGCCTATTGCAAGGCTGCGGGTGGGCGCCTGCCGACACGGGCAGAATGGCTATCAGCCGCCTATACCGAACAGCGCCCCTTGCCCCCCGATGGCTTTGCCACCGGCGCGACCTACCGCTACCCCGTTGGCGCCGATGCCAAGGGGATGAACACCAACAGCACCCAGCACGTGCCCGTGGGCACCACAAAACAGGGGGTAAACGGGCTTTTTGATATGGGCGCCAATGTGTGGGAATGGTTGGCCGACCGGCAAGGCGACGCCGCCCTGACAGCGGGGGGCAGTTGGTGGTATGGCCCCAGCAAAACCCGCGCCGAGGGCATGCAGTGGAAACCCGCCTCTTTCTACGCCGTCTATGTCGGCTTTCGCTGCGTTTACTAAAGCCCGGGTCTGCGCCCGAAACCATGGCAACATACCGCTATCGGGGGCGGCTGGCCCCAAAACGCAAAGGCGCCCCATATTGGGGCGCCTTTGACAGTTGGGATAGGGGGCTGCTTATGTCCAATCTGTCTTGGCCTGCCTGCGCAGACAAAGCCTGCACAAGCCACGCAGATCAGCAGGGCTTAGCCACATTTGGAATGGCCGCAGCTTAAGCAGGTCATGCAGCCTTCGACCATTTGCAAATCAAACTGGCCACAGGACGGGCAGGCCTTGCCGCGCGGTGCGTCTAGGTTAACCACTTGGGCTTGGGGGTCGCTTTTCAGGCCCAGCCCCTCGCCTTCGATGAAGCCGATTGAAATCATGTGGCGTTCGATCACACCGCCGATGGCTGCCAAAATCGAGGGGATATATTTGCCGCCAATCCACGCCCCGCCGCGCGGGTCGAAGACGGCTTTCAGCTCTTCCACAACGAACGAGACATCCCCACCCCGGCGGAACACAGCCGAAATCATCCGCGTCAGCGCCACGGTCCAGGCGAAATGCTCCATGTTTTTCGAGTTGATAAACACTTCAAAGGGCCGGCGATGACCGTTGATCAAAATATCATTCACCGTCAGGTAAATGGCGTGCTCGCTATCGGGCCATTTCAGCTTATAGGTGCTGCCCTCCAGCTCTTGCGGGCGGTCCAGCGGTTCCGACATGTAAATCACATCGGCGCCCTGATCCACCTCGGGCGTTTTTTCGCTGGTTTCGCTGACGCTTAGAACGCTGCCCGTCACATCGTTGGGGCGATAGGTTGTGCAGCCTTTGCAGCCGGTTTCATAGGCGGTCATGTAGACGTCTTTGAAATCGGTAAAGCTGATATCTTCGGGGCAGTTGATGGTTTTCGAAATCGAGCTGTCCACCCATTTCTGGGCCGCCGCCTGCATCTTGACATGATCCAAAGGCGCCAAGGTTTGGGCGTTAACAAAGTAATCGGGCAACGGCACATCACCAAAGCGATCGCGCCACATTTGCACGGCGTAATCTACCACCTCTTCTTCGGTGCGGCTGCCGTCTTTTTGCAGCACTTTGCGCGTGTAGCTATAGGCAAACACCGGTTCGATACCCGAACTTACGTTGCCCGCATACAGGCTGATCGTGCCAGTGGGCGCAATCGAGGTCAGCAGCGCATTGCGAATGCCGTGGGTGGCGATGGCCGTGCGCACATCCTCGTCCATGGCCTGCATCGTGCCCGAGGCCAGATATTTTTCGGCGTCAAACAGCGGAAATGCGCCCTTTTCTTTCGCCAACTCGACCGAGGCCAAATAGGCCGAACGTGCAATCGCCTTTAGCCAACGTTCGGCGGTGGCGGCGGCCTCGTCGCTGCCATACCGCTGGCCCACCATCAACAAAGCATCGGCAAGCCCGGTCACACCCAGCCCGATGCGGCGTTTTGCTTGGGCTTCTTGCGCCTGTTGTTCCAGCGGAAAATTCGAGGCATCCACCACATTGTCCATCATCCGCACCGCGGTTGCGACCAAATCGTTCAGCGCGCCCTCATCCAGCGTGGCATCGGCACCAAAGGGGTTTGCCACCAGCTTTGCCAGATTGATCGAGCCCAACAAACAGGCGCCATAAGGCGGCAGCGGCTGTTCACCACAGGGGTTGGTGGCCGCGATGGTTTCGCAATAGGCAAGGTTATTGGCCGCATTGATGCGGTCAATGAAAATTACCCCCGGTTCGGCAAAATCATAGGTCGAGCGCATGATCTTATTCCACAGATCGCGCGCCTCTACGGTGTGATACACTTTGCCGTCAAACTGCAGATCCCAGCTGCCCCCAGCCTTGACCGCCTCCATAAACGCATCGGTCACCAGAACCGACAGGTTAAACATGCGCAGGCGCGCGGGGTCAGATTTGGCCTCGATAAAGCTTTCGATATCGGGGTGATCGCAGCGCATCGTGGCCATCATGGCCCCACGGCGGCTGCCCGCCGACATGATCGTGCGGCACATCGCATCCCACACATCCATAAACGACAATGGCCCCGAGGCATCTGCCGCCACGCCTTTTACATCGGCGCCCCGCGGCCGGATGGTTGAGAAATCATAGCCGATGCCGCCGCCTTGCTGCATGGTCAGCGCGGCCTCTTTCAGCATGTCAAAAATGCCACCCATGCTGTCGGGCACGGTGCCCATAACAAAACAGTTAAACAGCGTCACCTTGCGGCCCGTGCCCGCCCCTGCGGTAATGCGGCCAGCGGGGAGGTATTTGAAATCATCCAACGCGTCGTAGAATTTCTGCTCCCAATGGGCCGGGTCTTTTTCAACCGAGGCCAGCGCGCGGGCGATACGGCGCCAGCTGTCTTCGACGCTGCGGTCAACCGGCGTGCCATCGGCCTCTTTGAAGCGATATTTCATATCCCATATCTGTTCGGCGATCGGGGCAGCAAAACGGGTCATGGCGCGATTCCTTTGTCTGTCGGCAGACGTGTGAGATAGACCATTTCACAAGAATTCCACAACAGCTTGAAGCATAATATCCATAAGCTACCATATTAGGTAGGAAATGTGGGGGATTCTGTGGATAAGTCTGTGCATCTGCTTAAGCTTAGCGTCGGCACTGAAAGCGTGGAAGATCTGGCGCAGTGGCAAAACGGCTATCGGCAGCGATTTGGCGATGGCCTGCCGCGCCACGTCACGCGCATGTGGCCCAAGCGCGAGGCCGAAGTGCTGAACGGCGGCTCGATCTATTGGGTCATCAAGGGGCTGGTGCAATGCCGGCAAAAAATCTTGGCGCTGGACGCGGTCGAGGGCCAAGACGGCATTCGCCGCTGCGCCATCGTGCTGGACCCGGCGCTCATCCGCACCACCACCGCGGCCAAACGCCCCTTTCAGGGCTGGCGCTACCTACCCGTGTCAGACGCCCCGGCAGACCTGCCAGCCAACCGCCAAGACGAAGACAGCCTGCCGCCGGAATTGGCCGGCGCGCTGGCCGATATCGGGGTGTTATAGGCCCAGCCGGGCCGATAAATTGGCCATTGCCGCCCGGTCGGCTGCGTCCATCTCGGCGCGGCGGGCCCGAAACAGCGTGGCCTGCGAGCGCAACACCAGCCCATCGCTAAGTATTTTCAGGTGATTGGCGCGCAGCGTGTCGCCGCTCGAGGTGATATCGGCAATCGCCTCGGCGGTTTCGTTTTTCACCGTGCCTTCGGTGGCGCCTTGGCTATCGACCAGCTGATAATCTGCCACGCCATTATCGCGCAGGAAATCGCGCACCAAACGGTGGTATTTCGTGGCCACCCGCAACCGAAAGCCATGCTTGGCCCGAAAGGCGGCGGCGGCGGCATCCAGATCATCCAGACAATCGACATCGGCCCAAAACGCCGGCACCGCAATCACCAAATCGGCATGGCCAAAGCCCAGCTGGGCCAGCTCTTCAACCTGCTGTTCCCAGCCTGCCAGCTTTTCGCGCACCAAATCGGTGCCCGTCACCCCCAGATGAATACGCCCCGCCGCCAGTTCCCGCGGAATTTCCCCCGCCGACAGCAACACCAGCTCGACCCCGTCGATGCCTTGCACCATGCCCGCATATTCCCGCTCGGACCCGGCGCGCGACAGGGCGATGCCATGGGCGGCAAACCATTCAAAGGTTTTTTCCATCAGCCGCCCCTTGGACGGCACCCCCAGTTTCACGCTCATGCCCCTGCCCCCAAATCCGCCAGCAGGCCCGGGCGGATCACCCCACCCACAGCCGGGATCGAGCGGCCCTGCCCCAGCACTGCGGTCAAAGCATCGTAGCGGCCACCGCTGGCCACTGCGGGTAAATCGGGGCGTTTTTCGGCGTAAAACCCAAAGACGAACCCATCGTAATATTCCATGGTGCTGCGCCCATAGCTGGCCTCGAAATCCAGCCGCGCCACATCAATGCCGCGCCGTTCTAGGGCCTGCATCCGCTGGGCCATGCGCGCCACCGCAGGCACGATCGATGGCAGATCAACCGAGATATCGCGCAGCTGTTCCAGCGCATAGGGCATGGCCTCGCGCACGTCCAAAATCGCATCGATCAGCGCCACTTGGCTGGCCGGAATGGGCCCCGCTTGGGCATCTTCGCGCAGCGCCACGATCCGCGCCTCGACCTCGGCCATGCTGCGCAGCCCAATTTCAGGCGCCCCCGTGGGCACCGTGTGGCCTGCAACCACAGCTTGGCGGCTGGCTGGCACCGGCACCCGCCCGGCAAAGCGGTCCATCAAGGCGCGGAACCGGCGTGGGCGCCAGATATGGCGGCGCAAGGCCGCGCGGCGGCGCGCTGTGGTATCCAGCGCGTCAACCGCAGCCATCAAAATACCAATATCGCCCGTGGCTGCACGCAAGGGCGCAGGCCCCAAAGCCTGTGCAATCAGGGCAAACACCTCGGCATCGGCCTCGGCGGGGTTGGTGCCATCAAACAGCTCGAAACCCACTTGCTGGTATTCATTGGCGCGTGCGCCATCTTCTTCTTGGCGGCGAAACACCGGCCCTGCATAGGTATAGCGCGCAGGCGCGGCCCCATGGGCCATGTGCATTTGCACAACCGGCACGGTAAAATCGGGGCGCAGCATTTGCTCGCCGCGCAAGGCATCCGAGGTCACATAGGCGCGCGCGCGAATATCTTCGCCGTAAAGATCCAGCAGCGTATCGGCGGGTTGCAGAATGCCCGTTTCCACCGGCAAGGCCCCATGGCCTGCAAAAAACGCACGCAGGCGGGCCGCTTGCTGGGTTTCTATGGCTTGGGGTGTCATCATCCCTGCCCGTCTAGAATGGCCTGCACGCGGGCCAGCATCTGGCTGCGCGGCACTTCGAATTGGCTGGGGCGTTCTTTCCATTCCTCCAGCGTGGCGCTTTGGGCAATTTTTGCGCCCAATATCAGATCTTTGATCTGCACCTTGCCGGCATCGAATTCATCGCTACCGGCAATAATGGCCACGGGTGATTGGCGTTTATCGGCGTATTTCAACTGGTTACCAAAGTTTTTCGGGTTGCCCAAATACACCTCGGCGCGAATGCCTGCGCTGCGCAATTCAGCCACCATCGCTTGGTAGTCGGCCATGCGCGCGCGGTCCATCACCGTTACCACCACCGGGCCCTGTTCGGCGCTGGCAATTCGGCCCTTTTCGCGCAGTGCCGCCAGCAGCCTATCAACGCCAATGCTGACGCCGGTTGCGGGCACTTCCTGCCCGGTAAAGCGCTTGACCAGATCGTCATAGCGCCCGCCCCCCGCGACCGAGCCGAACTGCCGCTTGCGGCCCTTTTCATCCAAGATTTCAAAGGTCAGTTCCGCCTCGAACACCGGGCCAGTGTAATAGCCAAGCCCACGCACCACCGACGGGTCAATCACAATGCGGTCGGGGCCATAGCCACCCGCGGCCAGCAACCCTGCGATTTGCTCTAATTCCTCCACCCCCTCGGCGCCAACCGCGCTGGCGCCAATGGCAGCGCGCAAATTGGCCAAGGTGGCCGCGTTATCGCCGCCCTTAGAGGTGAGAAACGCCAAAACCGGGCCTGCCTGTTCCTCGGCCAGCCCCACACCGTCGATATAGGCGCCCGAGGCATCCAGCCGCCCCTTGCCCAGCAATTCCGCCACACCGGCCGTGCCCACCTTGTCGAATTTGTCGATGGTGCGCAGCACAGCATCTTTGCGCGCTTGGTCGTCGCCAAGGCCTGTGGCCTCTAGCACCCCGTTCAGAACCTTGCGGTTGTTGACCCGCACCACGTAATCGCCGCGCGCGATGCCCACCTCTTCCAAAGCGTCCGACAGCATGGCGCAGATTTCTGCATCAGCCGCCACGCTGGCCGCGCCTACGGTATCGGCATCGCATTGATAAAACTGGCGAAACCGTCCCGGCCCGGGTTTTTCATTGCGCCAGACCGGCCCCATCGCATAGCGGCGATAGGGCGTGGGCAGATCATTGCGGTGCTGGGCATAGACGCGGGCCAAGGGCGCGGTCAGGTCATAGCGCAGCGCCAGCCAATCGCCGTTGCCGTCCTCCTCGGCCTCTTGCCAAGCGAACACACCCTCGTTGGGGCGATCGACATCTGGCAAAAATTTTCCCAGCGCCTCGACCGTTTCCACCGCGCTGCTTTCCAGCGCATCAAACCCGTAACGATGATAGACCCCGGCGATCTTTTGCAGCATGTCCGCCCGCTCGGTGACTTGCGCGCCGAAATAGTCGCGAAAGCCTTTGGGCGTTTCCGCCTTGGGGCGGGGCGATTTCTTTTCCTTGGCCATGGCGTGTATCCTTGCCGCTCGTGTTGGGGCAGGCATTAGCCCAAGCCCCTGCCAAGGGCAAGCAATCGGGCCATCTGGCCCAGCAGCCGTTGGCAAACTGTCACAAATGCCGCGCAATAGCGGCCCTAGCTGTCGGTATCCATCCAGATGGTGACAGGCCCATCATTCAGCAACTCTACCTGCATATCAGCGCCAAACTGGCCCGTTTCCACCCCAACACCATGGGCGGCCATTTGCGCGGCAAAATAGGTGTAAAGCGCCTCGGCCTCGGCGGGCGCTGCAGCATAGGAAAACCCGGGCCTGTTGCCGCGCGATGTATCTGCCGCCAGCGTAAACTGGCTTACCACCAAGGCACTGCCCCCAATATCGGTGATCGAGCGGTTCATCTTGCCCGCCTCATCCTTGAAAATCCGCAGCTTGGCGATTTTGGCGGCCAGATGATCGGCCTGCGCCTGGGTATCGCCCTGCATGGCACAGACCAAAATCAACAGCCCCGGCCCACAGGCGCCAATGCGCTGGCCCTCAACGCTGACACTGGCCTGCGTGACCCGTTGCAGCAGCGCCCGCATCAGGCAGCACCGGGCTTGATACGGTTCACATGGCCCATTTTGCGGCCCGGTTTGCATTCGGCCTTGCCATACAGATGCAGCGCGGCATGGGTTTCGCGGGCAATATCGGGCACCTTTGCGATATCATCGCCAATCAGGTTTTCCATCACCACATCGCTATGGCGTTTGCCATCGCCCAAAGGCCAGCCCGCAACAGCGCGAATATGCTGTTCGAACTGATCAATCGCGCAGCCATTTTGTGTCCAATGGCCAGAATTATGGACCCGCGGCGCAATCTCGTTCACCACCAAGCCTGCGCGGGTGACAAACAATTCCACCCCCAAAACGCCCACATAATCCAGCGCGTTCAAAATACGCGCGGCCATCAACACCGCATCGCTGCGCTGCGCTGGCGCCAAGCGCGCGGGCACGGTGGTGGTGTGCAAAATGCCGTTGCGGTGGACGTTTTCGCCCGGGTCAAAACAGGCCACAGCCCCATCGGCCCCGCGCGCCGCGATCACCGAAACCTCGTGGCTGAAGGGCACAAACCCCTCTAGCAGCGCTGGCGCCCCGGCCATTTCCTGCATGGCCGCGCCTGCATCATCGGCGCTGTTCAACCGTGCTTGGCCCTTGCCATCATAGCCAAAACGCCGGGTTTTCAAAATGGCAGGCGCGCCGATTTGGGCCAAGCCACGGGCCAGATCATCGGCATTATCCACCACGGCAAAGGGCGCTGTGCGCAGGCCCAGACCGGTCAAAAACTCTTTCTCGGTCAACCGGTCTTGGCTGATGCGCAGCGCCTCGCGGCCCGGGCGAATGGGGCGCAGCGCCTCTAGCACATCCAGCGCCGAGGTGGGGATATTTTCGAATTCATAGGTAATCACATCGACCTGCGCCGCAAACGCGCGCAGCGCGTCTTCGTCTTCATAGGGGGCGGTGGTGACGCTATGGGCCACATCGCCCGCCGGCGGGTTTGCGCCCGGCTCGAAGATATGGCAGCGCAGGCCCAAACGGCTGGCTGCGACCGCCAGCATACGGCCCAATTGGCCGCCGCCCAAAATGCCAATCGTGGCGCCAGTAGAAAGGGGTGTCGTCATCGCATCTATCCAAATTCGGGTGCACCAGCGCCCATGGCCCTTGGGCCGTTAGTCATCAACAGGTTCTTCCGGGATCGAGGCAGACAGATCCGCCCGCCACTGATCCAACCGCGCGGCCAGTTCGCCATCGTGCATCGCCAGCATTTGCGCGGCCATCAAGCCGGCGTTTTTGGCCCCTGCCCCCCCAATGGCCATGGTGGCCACAGGATAGCCACGCGGCATTTGCAAAATGGAATACAGGCTATCAACCCCAGACAGCGCCTTGGTTTGCACTGGCACACCAATCACCGGCACCCGGGTTTTCGACGCCATCATGCCCGGCAAATGCGCGGCACCCCCTGCCCCTGCAATAATCACCTGCAGCCCACGCGCAACGGCGGTTTTGCCATAGTCCCACAACCGATCCGGGGTGCGATGGGCCGAGACGATACGCGCCTCGAATGGCACGCCCAATTCGGTCAGCACATCGGCGGCCTCTTTCATGGTGGGCCAGTCCGACTGACTGCCCATGATGATTCCAACCTTGATTTCTGGCATGCCCAGCACCCCCAGCGGTTTCTAAAGTGGCGCACTATAGCCAGCGCGCGCCGTTAGGCAATGATGTCTGGCGTCAACCGGTCTTCCAACAGGGCGATCATGTCTTTTAGACGCAGCTTCTTTTTCTTCATACGCTGCAACATCAGCTGATCTGCGGTGCCCCGCTCTTGGAGGGCATAGATGGCCTCATCCAGCTCGCGATGTTCGCGGCGGAAAATCTCTAGCTCGACGCGCAAAACCTCGTCAGGCTTCATCGAAATGTCGGTTGGGGCATTCATTGGCTGATTCTATTCCCAGTGCAGGAAAGTAACATACTGAAATTGCGCCGTTTCGCAAAGCCCTTGCACCGATGCACAGGGATGCCCATATTTGCGCTATCGGTCGCCGCTATGGGGCTGAAACCGGACTGTCGCTTTAGATCAAGGACGTGTCGATGACGAAACTAACACTGGCCTCTCACCCCTATATGCTGGGGTTCGAGCAGTTGGAACGCCTGTTAGAGCGCAACGCCAAAACAGGCAACGAAGGCTATCCCCCTTTTAACATCGAGCAAACCTCGGATTACGGCTATCGCATCACGCTGGCCGTGGCGGGTTTTGCCGAAGAGGATCTATCGATCACCGTGGAAGACCGGCAATTGGTGATCCGTGGCCGCCAGAACGAGGCAGACCAGGGCCGCATCTTCCTGCATCGCGGTATTGCCGCGCGCCAGTTTCAGCGCAGCTTCGTGCTGGCCGATGGCGTCGAGGTGGGCGAGGCGGTTATGGAAAACGGCCTTTTGCACGTCGATCTGCAGCGCGCCAAACCAGAAATGGTTGTGCAAACAATCAAGATCAGAAGGGGCTAAACCATGGATGCAAAAGTGAATTTTGCCATGCACGCAGACAACCGCATCGTTTACGTGCGCCCAATCAAGGCCGATGAACTGCCAACCGAAATTCGCGCCAAAATCGGCGGCGATGGCACGCTTTACGCGGTTCACGATGGCGAGGGCCAGCAACTGGCGCTGGTGCGCAACCGCAGCTTGGCCTTTATGCTGGCACGTCAAAACGATCTGTCGCCAGTGCCTGTGCATTAGGCCTGCCCCCGCAACAGATCGCGCGGCCCTTGGGCAACCGGCACAAACGCCTTAGACAATCGTGCAAAACGCAAACGGGCCCCAACGGGGCCCGCAGCTTTTTATCTTGCGGCGCAGCAGCGGCTTAGCCGTCTTTGCGGATCACTTCGTTTTTCGGATCATAAGGGCTGTCGCAGGTAATGACCGCATCCCAAAGCTGGTTTTGCATACGCAGTTTCAGCTTTTGCCCTTCTACCGCCAAATCGGGGCGCACATAGCCCATGCCGATGGATTTTTCAAAAGCCACCGAATAGCCGCCCGATGTCAGGCGCCCAACCTTTTCGCCATCCAGATACAGCGCTTCGCGGCCCCACGGGTCGGCATCGGCGGGCCCGTCGATCAGCAAGGTCACGCATTTGCTGCGAATGCCCTTGTCCAGCATGGCCTGTTTGCCGGTGAATTCTTTGTCCAAATCCACAAACCGGGGCAAATCCGCCTCGAGCGGGGTGGCATCGCGGCCCAGCTCGGTGCCGAAGGCGCGATAGGATTTTTCCTGCCGCAACCAGTTTTGCGCCCGCGCCCCCACCAGTTTCATGCCGTGCTTTTCGCCCGCTTTTTCCAGCAGATCGAAAAGGTAGTTTTGCATTTCGATCGGGTGGTGCAATTCCCAACCCAATTCCCCCGTATAAGCCACCCGAATGGCGCGCACCGGGCACATGCCCAGCTCGATGTCGCGCATCGACAGCCAAGGGAAACGCTTGTTCGACAGGGCGGTGCCCGGCTCGGCGTCTTTGATCACCTCGTTCAAGATATCGCGCGACTTGGGGCCAGCGATGGCGAAAACGCCCCATTGCGTGGTGACATCGTGGATATCCACATAGGCACCGCCCGCAGCGGCGAAATCTTCGGCGGCCTTTTTCAGGTAATCCGCGTCATAGGCCGTCCAGGCCCCTGCCGAGACAAGGTAATATTCGTTTTCGGCCAAACGCACGATGGTATATTCCGTGCGCGTGGTGCCTGCCTGGGTCAAGGCATAGGTCAGGTTGATGCGGCCGACCTTGGGCAGTTTGTTGCAGGTGAACCCATCCAAAAACGCCGTGGCGCCGGGGCCGCGCACCAGATGCTTGGTAAAGGCCGTGGCATCAATCAGACCGGCGGTTTCGCGCACGGCACGGGCCTCGGCGACGGCATATTGCCACCACCCACCGCGACGGAAGCTGCGGCTGGCATGGTCGTCAAACCCCATGGGCGCGTAATAGTTGGGCCGCTCCCAGCCATTCACCATGCCAAATTGCGCGCCACGGGCGGCTTGGCGGTCATAGGCAGGCGCGGTGCGCAGCGGGCGGCAGGCTTCGCGCTCTTCGTCGGGGTGGTGCAGGATAAAGACATGCTCGTAGCACTCTTCGTTCTTGCGCGCCGCGTATTCGGTGGTCATCCAGCTGCCATAGCGTTTGGGGTCAAGCGAGGCCATATCGATCTCGGCTTCGCCCTCGACCATCATTTGCGCCATGTAATAGCCCGTGCCACCGGCTGCGGTAATCCCGAACGAGAACCCCTCGGCCAGCCACATATTGCGCAGGCCCGGTGCCGGGCCAACCAGCGGGTTGCCATCTGGGGTATAGCAGATCGGGCCGTTGAAATCGTCTTTCAGGCCCACGGTTTCCGATGTCGGCAGGCGATGGATCATCGACATGTATTCTTCTTCGATACGTTCCAGATCCAGCGGGAACAGATCGGCGCGGAAACTGTCGGGCACGCCATATTCAAACCGTGCGGGCGCGTTGCGCTCGTAGGGGCCCAAGATCCAGCCGCCGCGTTCTTCGCGCACATACCATTTGGCATCGGCATCGCGCAGAACCGGGTGTTCGGCGTTGCCCGCCGCACGCCATTCCACCAGCGCCGGGTCAGGTTCGGTCACGATGAACTGGTGCTCGACCGGAATGGCCGGAATTTTGATGCCCAACAATTTCGCGGTGCGCTGCGCATGGTTGCCAGTGGCGGTGACCACATGCTCGGCGGTGATGACCGTTTGTTCGTCGGTCGGCACCAGATTGCCGCCCCTTTCGCCCATTTTCGTGACCGTCACGCGCCATTCGCTGCCCGTCCACTCGTAGGCATCCACCTGCCATTTCCGTTCGATGATAACACCGCGTTGGCGGGCCCCCTTGGCCATGGCCATGGTGACATCGGCGGGGTTAATATAGCCATCGGTCGGGTGATAGATGGCGCCTTTCAGATCTTCGGTGCGCACCAGTGGCCAGCGCTCTTTGATCTGCGCTGCCGTTAGAAATTCATAGGGCACACCCACGGTTTCGGCGGTCGAGGCATAAAGCATATACTCGTCCATCCGGTCTTGGGTTTGGGCCATACGCAGGTTGCCCACCACTGCAAAGCCCGCATTCAGGCCGGTTTCTTCCTCTAGCGTTTTATAAAATTTCACGCTGTAATCATGAATATGCGAGGTGGCATAGGACATGTTGAACAGCGGCAACAGCCCCGCCGCGTGCCATGTGCTGCCCGATGTCAGTTCGTCGCGTTCCAGCAACATCACATCCGACCAACCCGCACGCGCCAGATGGTAGGCGATCGAGGTGCCGACAGCGCCGCCACCGACGACCAAAGCTTTTACATGAGTTTTCATTGCGCAGGCGACTCCCTAAAAATAGTGTTGGAAGCTGTTTAGCAGGCCGTGCGTTTTTCGCACGGCCCAGCCGACATTCTGCAGCGCAAAACCGACCTCGGCAAAAGACGGTTTTGGGTTATCGGGTGTTTCAGTAGCTGTATTCGGCGTAAATGCGGCTTAGATCGCCCTGCCATTCGCCGTTGTAGCGCTCTAGCAGTTCATCCGCCGGGGTTTGGCCGGTTTCGATACTATCCTCTAGCGCGTGCAGGAAATGGCGCTCGTCCTGCACCATGCCCCCAAGCCCGGGCCGCGCGCGTGCCTTTAGACCTGCGCGCGAGATATCCAGCGCCTCGGCGGCCAGATCGATCATGCGCCGGCCACCGACATTGGCCTGCAGCCCCATAACGCTGGCCTCGACGCGCCATGCCTCGCGGGTTTCCGCGTCCCAATGTTTGACCAAATCCCATGCTGCATCCAGACTGGCGTTGTCATACATCAGCCCCACCCAGAACGCAGGCAGCGCGCAAAGCCGCCGCCATGGCCCGCCATCGGCGCCGCGCATTTCCATGTATTTCTTGATCCGCGCTTCGGGGAAAATGGTTGTCAGGTGATCGGCCCAATCCGACAGGGTGGGCGTTTCGCCGGGCAGCGCGGGCAGCTGGCCTTTCAAAAAATCGCGGAACGATTGGCCAAGCGCGTCGATATACTGACCGTCGCGATAGACAAAATACATAGGCACATCTAGCGCGTAATCGACATATTGCTCGAAACCAAAGCCTTGTTCGAACACAAAGGGCAATGTGCCAGTGCGGCTGGCATCCAGATCGCGCCAAATACGCGAACGCCACGATTTATGGCCATTTGGCTTGCCCTCGAAAAACGGCGAATTGGCAAAAAGCGCCGTGGCCACGGGTTGCAGCGCCAAGGCCACGCGGAATTTGCGCACCATATCCGCCTCGGACGAGAAATCGAGATTCACCTGCACCGTGCAGGTGCGATACATCATCGATTTGCCCATCGTGCCCACCTTATCCATGTAAGATGTCATCAGGCGATAGCGGCCCTTGGGCATAACTGGCATTTGATCGTGCATCCACACCGGTGCGGCGCCCAGCCCAATGAAACCCACGCCAACCTTGTCGGCGATGTCTTTCACCTCGCGCAGGTGCACATTCACCTCGTCGCAGGTTTGGTGGATGGTTTCCAAAGGCGCGCCCGACAGTTCCAGCTGCCCGCCCGGCTCTAGGCTGACATTGGCGCCGCCCTTTGTCAGGCCGATCAGCGCCCCCGCCTCTTCTACCGGTGCCCAGCCGTGCTTGTCGCGCAGCCCCTCTAGCATGGCTTTCACACCGCTTGGCCCCTCGTATGGAATGGGCAGCAGGCTGTCTTTGCAATAGCCGAACTTCTCGTGCTCGGTGCCAATGCGCCACTCGTCTTTCGGCTTGCAGCCGCTTTCCATGTAGCTTGCAAGCTGGTCAAAGCTTTCGATCGGGCCGCCGCCAGATTGAGGGATGGACATGAACGCTCTCCGATCTGTTTGGTCATTTTGTCGCAAAACAGGTGCGACGAATAATTGGCACTGTCAATGTAGCCAGCGCAGTTGGCTTTGCCAGACAACAGCGACGTTTTTATGCCGATTGCGCAATTCGGCCAACATTTTCGTGGTGTTGATCCCCGGCAGCGTTGCAAAAGCATCAAAAAGCGCATCGGCCCCGGCAGCGGTGACTGGAATTTCCAGCGCCCCTTGGCCCGCCACCACCAACCGCCACGCCGCCGGCATGCGGGTTTTATCCAGCTCTAGCCGCGTCAAATCGGCCAGCGCCACTTGGCCACCGCCAAAGGGGCCCATCCACACCACCGCCCCTTCATCCAGCTTCACAACGCCGGGGCCGTGGCTGCCCATGTGAAACAGCGCCCGCCGCACACCCTGCCACATCAGCACCGCCCCCAGCGGCACCAAGGCCCAGCCCAGCCATGCCAGCAAACCAAACGCGCGCAGCGCCCACCAAAGGCCCAAGGCCACCAAGCCGGCGCCAACCAGCGAATCACGCCAGCGCAGCATCTGTTCGGCCGCCTCTTTGCGGATCATCCCCAGTCCCCCAAATGCGCCTGCCACAGCGCCATTGCCGCGACAGCCGCCGTATCGGCGCGCAAAATACGCGGCCCCAGACTGACCGGATGGGCAAAGGGCAAGCTGGCCAGCCGGGCCCGCTCGGCGGCGGAAAACCCGCCCTCGGGGCCAATCAATATGGCCCATTTACCCCCCTGCGCCGCCCCCAAGCTTTGTGCAGCCCCCACCAGCGCCTCGTCGCAAAACATGATTTGGCGGCCGGCGTCCCACCCGGCCAAAAGCCGATCAAGGCGTTGCAAATCATCCACCTGCGGCACATAGGTGCCGCCGCATTGCTCGGCGGCTTCGATGGCGTGGGCCTGCAGGCGGTCTTGGCGGATACGTTCGGAATTGGTGAAATCGGTCTGCACAGGCATAATCCGCGCCGCGCCCATTTCGGCGGCCTTTTCCACGATAAAATCGGTGCGCGCCTTTTTGATCGGGGCAAACAGCAGCCACAGATCCGGCGGCATCTGCAAGGGGCGCGTTTGGCTTTGGCACACCAGCAGCCCGCCGCGTTTGCCGGCCTCGGCCACCTCGGCCAGCCATTCGCCATCGCGGCCATTAAACACCAAGACCAAGGCGCCAACCGCCTGCCGCATCACCCCAAAAAGGTAATGCGCTTGATCGCGGTCCAAACCCAACGATTGCCCCTGCCCAAGGGGCTGGTCTACATAGAGACGGATTTTTGCGTTCATGCTCATGGGGCGACCATATGACCACACCACAAAAGACGCCAGAGGCCACAGGCCAAGTGGCCGACGCCTATCGCGGCAACTGGGTGGACAGGCTGGCGCCACCGCGCACCCGCCCCTATCTGCGCCTGTCACGGGCCGACCGGCCCATTGGCACGTGGCTTTTGTTGTTGCCCTGCTGGTGGGGCTTGGCCTTGGCCATTTTGGCCGACGGACAGCCACGCTGGGAAGATCTGTGGATTTTTGTCGCCTGCGGTTTGGGCGCATGGCTGATGCGCGGCGCGGGCTGCACGTGGAACGATATCACCGATCGCGATTTTGATGGTGCGGTCGAAAGAACGCGCTCGCGCCCTATTCCATCGGGGCAGGTCAGCACCAAACAGGCCGCCGCGTGGATGCTGGCGCAATGCCTGTTGGCCTTTGCCATATTGCTTAGCTTCAACATGGCGGCCATTTGGCTGGGTGTTTTATCGCTGCTGCCGGTGGCGGTGTATCCCTTTGCCAAGCGGTTTACGTGGTGGCCGCAGGTGTTTTTGGGGCTGGCGTTCAACTGGGGCGCTTTGCTGGCCTTTGCAGCGCATGCAGGCGCGCTGCACCCGGCCGCAGGGGTGCTGTATCTGGCGGGCATATCCTGGACGCTGTTTTACGACACGATCTATGCGCACCAAGACAAGGAAGACGACGCGCTGATCGGCGTCAAATCTACCGCGCGGCTGTTTGCGCAGAACACCCCACATTGGTTGCAGCTGTTTTTATGGCTCAGCGTGGCGCTTATGGCGCTGGCCATTTGGCTGGCTATGGGGCCCGCGGCCCGGCCACTGGCGCTGGGGCTGGCACTGCTGGCGCCCGTGGTGATGGCGCTGCATATGCTGTGGCAATTGCGCCGCCTCGATATCGACGACCCGGCCGTTTGCCTGCATCTTTTCCGCGCAAACCGCGATACCGGGCTGCTGCCTTTGCTGTTTTTTGCCGGTGCCATGCTGGTGTGATTGCGCATAGGCCCAAGCCCGCCTAAACAGGCAGCAAGGTTCCACAAGACAGACGGTGACATGCGCATATCCACACTTGCAATCAATGCAACAGCATTCGCCGTGGGCCTTGGCCTGTGCTACGTGGCGGCCGGTTTTGCCGTAAATGTCATCGAAGACAATTCCGAACGCGGTGTGCGCCGCGCCCTTGACCAAGCCGCCCTGCCTTGGGCCGAGGTCGAGGCCGAAGGCCTGCAGGTGCGCCTGCACGGCACAGCCCCCACCGAAGCGCAACGTTTCAAGGCCGTTTCAACCGCCGCCACGGTGGTCGATGCGGCCCGCGTGATCGACAAGATGGATATTTTGGCCACCAAGGGCATCGCCCCGCCGCGCTTTTCCATCGAAATGCTGCGAAATGATGCCGGGGTTTCGCTGATCGGGCTGGTGCCTGCCACAACCAACCGCACCGAATTGGTGGCCGAACTGCGCAGCCAGCTGGGCGGGGCAACCGTGGCCGATTTGCTGGAAAGCGCCGATTACCCCACTCCCGATGGGTGGGACAGCGCCGTGGACTATGCCATCGATGCGATGGCGCAACTAAAGCGGGCCAAAATTTCGGTGGCGGCCGACCAAGTGGCCATCACCGCCACATCCGAAAGCGCCGAGGCGCGCCGCAAGCTTGAGGCGCAGCTGGCGCGCAGCGCCCCCAACGGCCTGCGCTTGGCACTGGCCATTTCAGCCCCGCGCCCGGTGATCACCCCGTTTACGCTGCGGTTTATCAAAGATAGCACCGGCGCCCGCTTCGATGCCTGCTCGGCCGATACACCGGAAAGCCGGGCGGAAATACTGCAAGCCGCCAGCGCCGCCGGGCTGGAAGGCAAAGCAGATTGCACGCTGGGTTTGGGCGTGCCCTCGCCCAATTGGGGCAGCGCAGTGGCGCAATCTATTGCCACCTTGGCCGAAATTGGCGGTGGCAGCCTGACTTTTGCGGATGCCGACATTACGCTTGTGGCGCCACAAGACACCGAACAAGCAGTTTTTGATCGCGCCATTGGGCATCTGGAAAACACCTTGCCCGATGTGTTTTCGTTGAACGCCGTCTTACAACGCCCAAAGGCCAATACCGCCTCGGAAACCCCAGAATTCGTGGCCACATTGTCGCCCGAAGGTCTGTTGCAAATGCGCGGGCGCTTGCGCAGTGAATTGGGGCGCAGCACCGCCGAAACCTTTGCCAAGGCCCGCTTTGGCGCGGCCAAAGTCTATAATGGTGCGCGGCTAGACCAGAATTTGCCCGCCGAATGGCCGGTGCGCGTTTTGGCCGGGCTGGGGGCCTTGGCACAGCTGTCAAACGGGGCGCTGGTGGTTTCGCCAGATCAAATCAGCATTTCCGGCAACACGGGCAACAGCGACGCGTCGGCCGAAATTTCGCGCATGTTGGTGGATAAACTGGGCGATGCCCAGCGGCTAGAGATCAACGTCACCTATCAAGAGGCGCTAGATCCCGTCGCAAGCCTGCCCACAGCCGCAGAATGCGAAAGCCAAATCACCGAGATCTTGAAAACCCGTAAAATCAACTTCGAGCCGGGCTCGTCTACCCCCGTGGCCGAGGCCGGGCCAGTGCTGGATGATATCGCAGATGTTTTGAAAACCTGTGGCGACATCAAATTTGAAATCGGCGGCCATACCGATAGCCAAGGCCGCGAAGAAATGAACCAGCAGCTTAGCCAAGCGCGCGCGCAGGCGGTGCTAGGCGAATTGCGCGTGCGCCGGGTGCTGAACCCCAACATCACCGCCATGGGCTATGGCGAGGCGGCGCCGATTGCCGATAACGGCACCGAAGACGGGCGCGAAACCAACCGGCGCATCGAATTCAAGCTGATCACGCCCGCCCCGATACCCGAGGTTGCCACCACGCTGGAAAGCGCCGAACAAGACCTGCTCGATCAGGGCGCGGCCCCACAACCCCAAGCCGCAGACACCACGGATGCACAAACGCTTGCCCCCGAAGATGCAGGCGCCGAACAAGGATCAAACGATGAATAGAACCGAAATCATCATCGCCACCACGGTTATCTTATTTGTCGCCTATTGCTTGGGGTGGTTCAGCCATTGGCTGATCCACCGGTTTTCGCGCGTATCAAAGGGCGATGTTGGCGAGCTAGAGCGCATGGCGCAAGAACTGCACGAGGCGGAAGAAACCCGCGATCAGGCGATCACCTATCTGCAACAGCGCGAGGCCGAGCTGACCAACCAGATCAGCCAGACCGAGGCCGAATTGGCCGCCGCGATGGAAGGGCTGCGCGATGCCCGCTATGAAACCGAAGAGCTGCGAAAGCAGATTGAACGTTAAGCACAGCGGCGCAAGCCCCGCTTAGATGCGCAAAAACGGCTGGGCCAAACGTGGCATCAACGCCCGGAAACGCAACGGCGCGTCTGTTGCTGCAAGGCAGATACAATCGGCGCCTTGGGCTGCAATTGGGGTGTGCTCTAACTCTTCGGTGGCGATTTCAATATCGCCCGGGCCAAAGCGCATATCGCCATCCATAAACGCGCCCTGCAAAACCAAGGTCAATTCCAGCCCGCGATGGCCATGATCGGGCACCGACGCACCGGCGGGAATGTATAGCAGCCGCACGCTGGCACTGCGCGAGGTGGGCAACAGCGCTTGGCGCACGCCCATACCCACCGGGCGCCAGTTGATCTGGTCCAGATCGCCGCCCACGTAATCTTGCAATGGGGCGGGCAAAATACCGCGTGCGCGCCGCTGGTGTTGGCCCTGCATCTGCCCGGGCTGGGTGGTGCTGCCATTGCCCCGCGCCACAGGCAGTGCCGCAGAAATGCGCGCCATCGTTGCCTCTAGCGATCCCTCGTCCATCGCCACCGCGTCAGATGTCTCCAGCATCGCCCCGCCGACCGTATCAAAGGTGGCAGCGCGGGCGCGGCATTCGTCGCACATAGAGATGTGGGTGGCGACAACCAAGCTAAAGGCCTCGGGCAGGTTGCCAGCGGCATAGCCCATCAACAAGCTGTCTGTAAGGTGGTGTGATATTGTTTGCGTCATCGTCATTTCACTTCATGGCATGGCGCAACCGGTCGAGCGCCAATCTGATTCTTGATTTGATAGTGCCCAAGGGCAGGCCAGTTTCCTCGGCAATCTCGCTATGCGACAGATCGCCGAAATACGCCCGCTCGATCAGCACGCGCTGTTTTTCGGGCAGCTTTCTTAGGGCATCCCCAAGCGCTGCGGCTTCTTCTTGCAGCGCCAATACATGGTCTTGCGGGGCGGCCTCTTCTGGCCCCCACGGCAGCTCTTCTGGTTCGGCGCGCCGCTCTTTGCGCAGCGCATCAATCCGCCGGTTTCGGGCGATTGTGAATATCCAAGTTGCCACAGAGGCGCGCGTTGGATCGAATAAATGCGCCTTGTGCCACAGCGTGGCCATCACCTCTTGGGCGCATTCCTCTGCCAGGCCCGCATCGGCACCTGAGCGCATCAGAAAATATTTTACGCGGGGGGCAAAGTGGCGAAACAGCTCCGCAAAGGCGTGCTGGTCTTGCGCATCACGAACCCGGGCCACATAGCTGACCCATTGATCTTGCCCATTCGCCATTTCTTCGTTCACAAATCGCAGTCCTGCGGCACGCTCATGCTTTCGATCAGGACTAACACGGGTTAGACCTGCTTGCGAGGGCACATTTGCGTGGGCGATATCCGCGATCTCAAACATGTCTTTATTACGGTGGGTTTTGGCGATTGGATCACTTGTCAGGGTTTTTTCCTAATCCAATAAAACAAACCCCACGTAATGCTAGTAAACCAAGTTCACAAAAACGGAGCCCATTGCCCATGCCATTTGAAGCCGCAGCCAAGCCCCTGAAGAAAATTGCCGTCATCGGGGCTGGCATTTCCGGCATGGGCGCCGCCCATATGCTGGCGCAGTCCCATCATGTTACCCTGATCGAGGCCGAACACCGGCTGGGTGGCCATGCCCGCACCATCATCGCAGGCAAACGCGGCGACCAGCCTGTAGATACCGGGTTTATCGTGTTTAACTATGCCAACTACCCGCATTTGGCCGCGCTGTTTGCCCAGCTGGATGTGCCGGTTACAAAATCAAACATGTCATTTGCCGCCTCTTTGAACGGCGGGGGGATGGAATACGCGCTCAACAGCCTTGATACCTTGTTTGCCCAGCGCAAAAACCTTTTGAACCCGCGCTTTTTGCGCATGATCCGCGATATCTTGCATTTCAACAAAAACGCGCTGCGCCTGTCGCAGGCAGATCCAAGCATGACAATCGCAGGCCTGCTGCAACGCTTGGGCACGGGCGATTATTTCCGCGACTATTACTTGTTGCCCTTCTCTGGCGCCATTTGGTCCACCCCCACGCAGCAGATCATGGATTTCCCCGCCCATGCCATGATGCGGTTTTTCGACAACCACGCCCTGCTCAGCCATAGCGGCCAGCATCAGTGGTATACGGTGCAGGGCGGGTCACAATCATATGTCTCGCGGCTAGAGGCCGCTTTGCGGGCGCAAGGGGCCGATATTCGGCTGGGCGCGCCCGTGCAAGCCGTGCGTCGCCACCCAGCCGGGGTAGAGGTAAAACTGGATGGCGCGGAATGGGAAAACTTTGACGAGGTGGTCTTTGCCACCCATTCCGACGATAGCTTGCGCATGCTGGCCGACCCCACCGCCGAGGAAAGCGCCGCCTTGGGCGCGATTGCCTATCAACCCAACGATATCGTTTTGCATGCAGACCCCACCATCATGCCCAAGCGGCGCAAGGTCTGGGCCAGCTGGAACTATACCGAACAGGCCGACAAATCGCTGGACCGTATCGACCTGACCTATTGGATGAACAGCCTGCAACCCATCCCGCATGACGACCCGCATTTCGTAACCCTGAACAGCACGCGCCCCATCAACGACGCGCTGATCTACGACCAAGTCACCCTGCGCCACCCGGTCTATGACGTGGCAGCGCTGGCCGCACAAAAGCAGGTGCAGGCCTTTAACGGGCGCAACAAAACGTGGTTTTGCGGGGCATGGATGAAAAACGGCTTCCACGAAGACGGGCTGGGCAGCGCTGTTGATGTGGCCGAGCGGCTGAACGCCATTGGCAATCCGCAGGCCGTCGCTGCATGAGCCATGTCGAGCATATCAGCGGCCACACATGGCATGGGCGCAAGGGTGATTTGGAAAATGCCTTTCGCTACGGGGTGGATTACATCCTGATCAACCCCGAAGAGCAGCCCAAATTGCCATGGCTGATGTCGCGCAACCGCTTTAACCTGACGGCGTTTTTCGATACCGACAATGGTGGCGCACCCCAAAGCGGCCAAGGCGCCAAATGGGTGCGCCAAGCGCTGGCTGCCAATGGCCTGCCCAGCCCCGCACAGGTGCTGCTGCTGGCCCAGCCCCGGGTCTTGGGGCATGTGTTCAACCCGGTTTCCTTTTGGCTGTGCTACGACGCTGACGCCGCTTTGCGGGTGGTAATCGCCGAGGTAAACAACACCTATGGCGACCGTCATTCCTATTTGGTCTATCGCGACGATCTGGCCCCCATCACCGCCGAAGACCGGCTGCGGGCCCATAAAATCTTTCACGTTTCGCCCTTTCAGCAGATCGAGGGCACATATGAATTTCGCTTTGATATCCGCGACAACCGCATCGGCATCTGGATCGATTTCAGCGGCGGCAATGGCGGGTTGATCGCCACATTGGTGGGCCGCAGGCGCGCAGCCAGCAGCGCCAGCATTTTGGCGGCCACGCTGCGCCGCCCCTTTGGCTCGCGCCGGGTGCTGGCCTTGATCCATTGGCAAGCACTGAAACTGTGGTGGAAAGGGGCCAGCTTCCGCAGCCGCCCCGAGCCCCCGACGACCGAGATCTCTAGATGAACGCCCAGCGCCCCAACTTGGCCGGTTACGGGCTGTTTGCCGCCACTTTGGCCGCGGCCGGACTGCCAATTTATATCCATGCGCCAAAGGTTTACGTAGACGAATACGGCGTGTCACTGGCATCTTTGGGCCTTGTTTTGGCCGGGCTGCGCCTGCTGGATGTGGTGCAAGACCCGCTGCTGGGGCGGCTGGCAGGGCGGCTACAGGGGCAGCGGGGGCTGGCCGTTTTATTGGCGGTGGCCGTCATGGCCGCAGCGATGCTGGGCCTGTTTGCCGTGGCGCCGCCGATTGCCCCCCTCGTTTGGTTCGGGGTGATGCTGGCCGGCGTGTTTTCGGCCTTTTCATTCCTCACCATCTGCTTTTACGCCCAAGGGGTGGCCTGCGCGCCGCAGCTGGGGCCACAGGGTTTTTTGCAATTGGCCCGCTGGCGCGAAACCGGGGCGCTTTTGGGTATTTGCCTTGCCGCCGTGGCCCCTTTGGCCTTGGGTGGTTTTGGCGCCTTTGCGGTGTGTTTTGCGCTGGCCTGCGCGGGGGCTGCATGGGCCATGCGGCGCGAATGGCGCCCCATAGACCTGCCAGATCTGGGGTTTGGCGTGGTTTTGGCCGATCCGGTGGCGCGCCGCCTGCTGTTGGTGGCGCTGGTCAATGCCGCACCGGTTGCCATCAGCTCGACCTTGTTTTTGTTCTTTGTCGAAAGCCGCCTGAACGCCCCCGGCGCCGAAGGCCCATTGCTGCTGTTGTTCTTTCTGGCGGCTGCGGTCAGCGCGCCGGTTTGGGCCAAGCTGGCCACGCGCCATGGCCCGCGCAACGTGCTGCTATGGGGCATGGTGCTGGCGATTGCCGCCTTTAGCGGCGCGGTGTTTCTGGGCGCGGGCGATGTGATGGCCTTTGCCCTGATCTGCCTTGCCTCGGGCGTGGCCTTGGGGGCCGACATGACCTTGCTGCCCGCGCTTTTTGCCCATCGCATGGAAAAAGTGGCCCCCGCCGCCGCTGGTGCCTTTGGGCTTTGGTCTTTTGTGTCAAAATTCACCTTGGCTTTGGCGGCTTTGGTGCTGCTTCCGGGATTGCAAAGCGTGGGCTTTGTTCCGGGGGCCGCAAATAACACAGAGGCGTTATTAGTCCTTTCCTTTGCCTATGGCGCCCTACCTTGTGTGTTGAAGCTGATCGCCATTGCGCTTGTTGCAACCCTAAAAACAGACGAGATCCAATAATGCCCGCCCCGTGGTTCCTTTTTTTCCTAGGTTTTGCCCTTGCATTGGCATTGGTTTGGGTGCGCATGCGGTTTTTCAGTTTTCCTGGACAAACCTCAGATGATTACACCAATGGCCCCCAGTTCGACCTGCGCACACATCTCAACGGGCCAATGCGCTGCGATGGGGCCATCTATGGGCCAACCGGGCGGGTTGTGTCGCGGTTTTCCGCCGACATGACCCCGCGCTGGGAGGGCAATCAAGGCGTGATGCCCGAGGTATTTCGCTACGACAGTGGCACCGTGCAACACCGCGAATGGCGGCTGAACGTCGATGATGCCGGCCGCATTACCGCCAGCGCCGAAGATCTGGTAGGCCAAGGCACCGGCCAGCAGCTTGGATCGGCCGTGGTCATGCGCTACCGCATCCGCCTGACGGCAGATGCAGGCGGCCACCAGTTAAGCGTGACAGATTGGATGTATCTGGCGCCTGATGGAACCATCGTTAATCGCAGCCAGTTTCGCAAATTCGGCATCAAAGTGGCCGAACTGGTCGCAGTTATCGCCCCAAAGGACTTGAAATGACGGGCTTTGCCGGCAAACGCTATTGGCTGGTGGGCGCCTCCGAGGGGTTGGGCGCCGCGCTGGCCCAGCAAATGGCGGGCGAAGGCGCGCAGCTGATCTTGTCGGCGCGCAACGCCACGCGGCTGGAAACGCTGGCCGCCACCCTGCCCCAGCCTGCCACCGTGTTACCCATGGATGTGCAAAGCGATGACAGCGTGGCCAAGGCCGTGGCGCAGCTGGGCCAGATCGATGGCATCGTGTGGCTGGCGGGTGTCTATTGGCCGATGCCTGCGCAAAAATGGACCGCCGCCGAAGGCGTGGCGATGGCAGATGTCAACTTTACCGGTGCGATGCGCGTTTTGGGCCATGTCATGCCCATGCTACAGGCCCAAGGGCACGGGCATGTGGTGTTGACAGGCTCGCTCTCGGGGTTTCGGGGGTTGCCGGGCGCCATTGGCTATGGCGCCTCGAAAGCCGCAATCATGTCTTTGGCCGAAAGCATGTATGCCGATTTGCGCCACACAGGCATTCGCGTGCAGCTGGCCAATCCCGGCTTTATTCGCACCCGCCTGACCGAGAAAAACACCTTTTCAATGCCCTTCCTGATGACGCCCGAGGACGCCGCCGGCCATATGATGGCCCTAATGCGCCGCCCACAGCGGTTCAAAGCCAATTTTCCAACGGTTTTTTCTTGGGTCTTCCGCCTGTCGCAATTCTTGCCAGACGCGCTTTATTACCGGCTGTTTGCTGCAGATCAGTGAAGCCACCAAAATGGCCGGGCACAGTGGGGCATACCCTGACACGTGACCGAGGCCAAAATGCTGGATATTCCCCTTCGCAAAATCGCCAATATCATTCTGATGGCGCATGAATTAGATCGCGCCAGCGCCGAGCTGCGCAGCTTTATCGACACGCTGGCAGAAGATGAACAAGCATCGCTGGTGGCGCTGATGTGGGTGGGGCGCGGTAGTTTCGAGCCAGAAGATCTGGCCGAGGCCAAGCGCACCGCCATGGCCGAGGCCACAACCCCCACAGCCGATTATTTGCTGGGCACGCCGCATCTGGCCGATCATTTGGAAAGCGGGCTCGAAGCGCTGGGCCTGTCGGCCACCCAAGCGCAAGATGATTTGATGGCGGGGCGTTAACCCCGCCACCCAATCCGGGGCCGTCTTAGGCCAGTGTCACAATGTCTAGGTGCTGGGACAGCTTGCCAATTTCGTCCATCCATTCCTGCACCAACTCTGGGGCCGAAGGGGCCGCGCTGACACCTGCGCCAATGCGCCCGGCCAGCACCGCCTCGATTGCCAACGACACAGGCACTGACACCAGCCGCGCCATGGCGGTGCCATCACTGTCGCCCCATGCATCCATGACATAGCATTTATGCCAATGATCTTGGCCATCGCGCTGTGCTTGCAGCGCCACCACCAACACCACGCGATCCGGCTCGCCCGGGTCATAGGCATTATCGCGCCAGAACCCGTCTGACATTTCCTTCAGCCGCGCATCGCCCTCGGGGCCTTGCAGCGTTTCGATTTCTGC